>Ga0268299_1002837_pt1 | contig 18334 bp, 15 predicted proteins | sample NOBtaG_FD_193484 | JGI IMG/M metagenome (GOLD analysis project Ga0268299, IMG submission 193484) | Activated sludge microbial communities from bioreactor in Nijmegen, Gelderland, Netherland - NOB reactor | ecosystem: Engineered > Bioreactor > Aerobic > Activated sludge | place: Netherlands...
CCACGGCCAGCACCTACGACGCGGTTTTCGAATCGCTGCGAAAACGGCGCAACACACCGGCGCTGCGCCTGCTCAAGCACTTCCACGACGATCCAGGCTACATCGGCGCACTGGCGCTCAGTATTCGCGAGCATTGGCAACTCCATGGCCGCGGCGAACGCCTGGTCATGAGCTTCCATGGGCTGCCGCGCTTCTCCCTGGATCGCGGCGATCCCTATCACTGCGAGTGCCACAAGACCGGGCGCCTGCTCGGGGAGGCGCTGGGTTTGTCCGGCGAGCAGTACGTGGTCACCTTCCAGTCCCGCTTCGGGCGGGCGGAATGGCTCCAGCCATACACCCAGGACACCATCGAAGCACTCGGGCGCCAGGGAGTGCGACGCCTCGACGTGGTGTGCCCGGGCTTCGTCGCGGACTGCCTGGAGACATTGGAAGAGATCGCGATGGAGAACCGCGCCGCGTTCCTCACTGCCGGCGGGAGCGAATTCCACTACATTGCCTGCCTGAACGAGCGCCCTGAGTGGATCGAGGCCCTGACCGGCATCGTATTGGCCAACCTCCAAGGCTGGCTCGACACCCCCGATGCCGCGGCAGTGGAAGGCGCCCGCCAGCGCGCCTTGGCGCTCGGCGCGGAGCGCTGACCCCCTAAACAAGCTTCGCCAAGGCGTGCCGGATCGCGCTTGAAACGCGCGCCAGCGCCCCCACTTCGCATGGGGTCTAGCTGGGAGATTTGAATATGCAAGAACAGGAACACGGCCTGAACGAGAACGGGCAGCCGCAAGCCGCCGCCGGGGAAGACGCAGCCGGACGGCAGGAAACGATGCCGAGCGACCAGGAACTGATCCGCACGCTCGAACTGCAGTCTCAGGAACACCACGACGCCTGGCTACGTGCCAAAGCCGAAGCCGATAACATCCGGAAGCGCGCCCAGACCGACATCGCCAATGCGCACAAGTATGCGGTGGAGAACCTGGCCAGCGAGTTGCTGCCGGTGCGCGATGCATTGGAAGCCGCGCTCGCCGCGGACAACAGCACCCTCGAGGCCATGCGCCAGGGCGTGGAACTCACGCTGAAGCAGATCAACGGCGTGTTCGACAAGGCTGCCATCCGGGAAGTACACCCGATCGGCGAGAAGTTCGACCCGCACCGGCATCAGGCAATGACCACGGTCCCCTCCGACAAGGCGCCCAATACCGTGGTGCACGTGCTGCAAAAAGGCTACCTGCTGCACGACCGGGTGTTGCGCCCGGCATTAGTGACGGTTGCCAAGGCCCCGGACGGCGGCGGCGCTTGAAACCTCAGCGCAGACCCCTCACCTAGCCTCCAATAGATTCAACATCCTGATTAACGAGGAATCACATGGGAAAGATCATCGGCATCGACCTGGGCACCACCAACTCCTGTGTCTGCATCATGGAGAATGGGCAACCCAAGGTGGTCGAGAACTCCGAAGGCGCGCGCACCACGCCATCCATCGTTGCGTATACCGAAGAGGGTGAGGTCCTGGTCGGTGCGCCGGCAAAGCGCCAGGCGGTGACCAATCCCAAGAACACCCTATACGCGTCGAAGCGTCTCATCGGCCGCCGTTTCACGGACAAGGAGGTGCAGAAAGCGCTCAAGCTGGCCCCCTACAGCATCGTGCAGGCGCCCAACGGTGACGCCTGGGTCGAGGTGCGCGGCAAGAAGATCGCGCCCCCGGAGGTCTCCGCCCAGGTGCTGATGAAGATGAAGAAGACCGCCGAGGACTATCTCGGCGAGGCGGTGACCGAAGCTGTCATCACCGTGCCGGCCTACTTCAACGATTCGCAGCGCCAGGCGACCAAGGACGCCGGCCGTATCGCCGGCCTGGAGGTCAAGCGCATCATCAACGAGCCCACCGCAGCGGCGCTGGCGTTCGGCCTGGACAAGAAGAAGGGTGACCGCAAGATCGCAGTCTATGACCTGGGCGGCGGCACGTTCGACGTGTCCATCATCGAGATCGCCGAGGTCGAGGGCGAACACCAGTTCGAAGTGCTGGCCACCAATGGCGACACCTTCCTCGGCGGAGAGGACTTCGACCAGCGCCTGATGGACTACATCGCCGACGAGTTCAAGAAGGAACAGGGCGTCGATCTGCGCAAGGACATCCTCGCGCTGCAGCGCCTGAAGGAAGCTGCCGAGAAGGCCAAGATCGAACTGTCTTCGACGCAGCAGACCGAGATCAACCTGCCCTACATCACCATGGATCAGTCGGGGCCGAAGCACCTGGCGATGAAGATCACGCGAGCCAAGTTCGAGAGCCTGGTCGAGGACCTGATCGAGAACAGCGCGGAGCCCTGCCGCATCGCGATCAAGGACGCAGGCGTGAAGGTCAGCGAGATCGACGACGTCATCCTGGTCGGCGGCATGACCCGCATGCCCAAGGTGCAGGAGAAGGTCAAGGAGATCTTCGGCAAGGAGCCACGCAAGGACGTCAACCCGGACGAGGCCGTGGCCATTGGCGCGGGGATCCAGGGCGGCGTGCTCAAGGGCGAAGTCAAGGATGTGCTGCTGCTCGACGTGACTCCCCTGTCGCTGGGCATCGAAACGCTGGGCGGCGTGATGACCAAGCTCATTCAGAAGAACACCACCATCCCGACCAAGGCGCAGCAGGTGTTCTCCACCGCCGACGACAACCAGGCTGCGGTCACCATCCACGTGCTGCAAGGCGAACGCGAGATGGCCACGGGCAACAAGAGCCTCGGCCAGTTCAACCTCGAGGGGATTCCGCCCTCGCCGCGCGGCATGCCGCAGATCGAGGTGATCTTCGACATCGACGCTAACGGCATCCTTCATGTTTCGGCCAAGGACAAGGCGACGGGCAAGGAGAACAAGATCAAGATCACTGCCAGCTCCGGCCTTTCCGAGGACGAGATCAAGCGCATGGTCAAGGACGCCGAAATCAACGCCGACGACGATCGCAAGGCGCGAGAACTGGTCGATGCACGCAACCAATGCGATGCAATGGTCCATACCGTGCGCAAATCCCTGGGCGAGCACGGCGACAAACTCGACGCCGGCGAGAAGGCGCAGATCGAGGACGCGCTCAAGGCGGCCGAGGAAGCGATGAAGGGGGGCGACAAGGAAACCATCGAGGCCAAGACCCAGGCGCTTACGCAGGCGGCGCAGAAGCTGGGTGAGAAGATGTACGCTCAGCAGGATGCCGGTGGCGAGCAGGGCGGAGCCGGACCCGGCGCGAAAGCCTCGCGTGCCGACGACAGTGATGTCGTGGACGCGGAATTCGAGGAAGTCAAAGACAAGAAGTGATGAAGCGTCACGCGGTGACGCGTGACTTCTCTCGAGCGTCGTGCCCCGCGCGACGCTCTATCTGGCCGAATTGGAGCGTCATCGAGCACCGATGACGCTCGATTCGGCCTTGGCGTGTGGTGAAGGGGAAGTGGGGCGGTATGGCAAAGCGTGACTACTACGAAGTCCTCGGCGTCAATCGCGACGCCTCGGAAGAAGAGATCAAGAAGGCCTACCGCAAGCTGGCCATGCAGCACCACCCGGACCGCAATCCGGACAACGCAAAAGCCGAGGACAATTTCAAGGAGGCGAAGGAGGCCTACGAGGTTTTGTCCGATCAGGAGAAGCGGGCAGCCTATGACCGCTTCGGCCATCAGGCGACCGAAGGCATGGCTGGCGGCGCCGGCGGCGCGGGATTCAACGACGCCTTCGGCGACATCTTCAGCGAGATCTTCGGCGGAGGTCGTGGCCGCTCCAACGTCTATCGCGGCGCCGATCTGCGCTACAACCTCGAGATATCGCTCGAGGAGGCGGCGCGCGGTTCCGAGACCAAGATCCGGATTCCCACGCTGGAGACCTGCGAGCCGTGCAACGGAACGGGCGCAAAGCCCGGGACCGAACCGACGACCTGTCCGACGTGCCAGGGCCAGGGTCAGGTGCGCATCCAGCAGGGGTTCTTCTCGCTGCAGCAGACCTGCCCGCGCTGCGCTGGCGCCGGCAAGGTCGTGCGCGATCCGTGCACGAACTGCTCAGGGGCGGGCCGCGTGAAGAAGCAGAAGACACTGTCGGTGAAGATCCCCGCCGGCGTGGACGAAGGCGATCGCATCCGCCTGACCGGTGAGGGCGAGGCCGGGGTCAACGGCGGACCGCCCGGGGACCTCTACGTGGTGGTGCGGCTTCGTCCGCACTCGGTGTTCCAGCGCGAGGAGAACGACCTGCACTGCGAAATGCCGGTCAGCTTCACCACTGCCGCACTGGGCGGGGAAATCGAAATTCCCACTCTCGAGGGCAGCGCAAAGATCAAGATTCCCGCCGAGACGCAGTCGGGAAAGGTATTCCGGCTGCGGGGCAAAGGCATCAAGGGCGTGCGCACCAACACCTTCGGCGACCTGCTCTGCCACGTCGTGGTCGAAACGCCGGTGAACCTCACTTCACGGCAGAGGGAACTCCTGCTCGAGCTCGAGGCGATCAACCAGGAAGAGTCCGGGCGCCACGACCCCAAGGCGAAGAACTGGTTCGATAAAGTGAAGGAGTTCTTCGAGGGCTGAGCGAAGTGCTCAGTGCATGAGCGCGGGCTCGGCGAAGAAGTAGCCCTGCGCCCAGTCCACGCCCAGATCGCACAGCACCTGCGCGGCCTGCCCATCCTCGACGCATTCGGCCACGGTACGCAGCTCGAAGCTGCGGGCGGTGCCCACCAGCGCACCGACCAGCTGCCGAATGCGCGCATCACTGACGATCCGCCGCACCATCCAGCCCTCGATCTTGATGAAGCTCAGCGGCAAGTCGGCCAGGTACATGAAGGAAGACTGGCCACTTCCGAAATCGTCCAGCGCGAGCGTGAAGCCGGACTGCAGAAAGGGGCGCAGCTGTTTCTTCAGCAGCTTCATATCTCCGGTCTGCCGCTCCGTCAGTTCGATCACCAACGGCTGGCTCTTCGCGCTGGGCAGCACTCGCAGGGTACGCGCGCGCTCGATCAGGCCTTCGACCTGCTCGGTATCGGCGAGGAATTGCGGCGAGAGATTGATGAAGCAGGTGCGCGAAGGCGCGCCGGCTGCGCTGGCGCTGGCGCTGCGCACCAGCGCGCTCTCGCTCACGGTGCGGTCGATTGCGCTGATCAGGCGCAACGCCTCGGCCGCTGCGATGAACTCGCCGGCGGGCACCAAGGTGTCGTCCCGGCTAACGATGCGCGCAAGGGCTTCCTCTCCCACCGTCTCACCGCTGCGCAGATCGACGATCGGCTGGAATGCCGCGACCACGCGCTGCTCCTGGATCGCGGTGTGCACCTGGGAGCGTTCCCAGGTGCCGCTCGAGAGGCCACGCGCGGACTGCGCATTGCTCAGCACGCGATCGCGCCCAGTACGCTTGGCCTCGTACAGGAGCGCATCGGCCTGTGCGACCATCGCGTCCACCGACTCCACCTGCGGGTCGAACAGGGCCACGCCCATGCTCACCGTGAGCGTCAGATCACCGCGCGGGCTGGCCAGCGGGTTGTTGCGGATCATCTTGCGCGTGCGCTCGGCGGCGGACAGCGCACCGCGTGCATCCAGGTCGTGCAGGCACACGAGGAACTCCTCACCACCCCAGCGGCAGATCCAATCGCCGCCACGCTTGTTTCTGCGCAGCAGCTCCGCGATGTGTATCAGCGCCTGGTCCCCGACCTGATGGCCGTACTGGTCATTGACCAGTTTGAAGCGATCGACGTCCACCAGCGCCACGGCGAATGATCCCGCCTGGCGGCGCGCACGGCTCCACTCGATCGCCAGGCGCGCCTCGGCAGCGCGGCGATTGGGCAAAGCGGTGAGGTGATCCTCCATCGCCAGGCGGGTGATCTCCTCCTCCTGAAGTTTGCGTGCAGTGATGTCGTGTCCGATCGCCACCCAGTGCGTGATCTCGCCGCTCGCATCGGGCACCGGCACCATGGACAGGTCCACCCAGTAGGCCTCGCCCGACTTGCGGTAGTTCACCAGTTCCACGTGCTCCGGCTGGCCGGTGCGCACGCCCTGACGCAGCAAGGCAAGCGTCGCATGGCTGGTATCAGGCCCATGCAGGAAGCGCATCGAGCGGCCCAGCACGTCTCCCGCCGCATAGCCCGTCACCCGTGAAAATGCTCCGTTGACGTAGACGATGTGCTGCTTGGCATCGGTGATTGCCACCAGCTGGTCGAGTGCTTCGATGGCCGAAGACAGCAGGCGCCGATGCTGTGCCTCGGCCTCGGCCTGCGAAACATTCACCACGAACCCATGCAGGGTGCCGCGCGAAATGCTGCCGGTGACGTACGCGACGATCTCGAGGTAGGTCGGTGCCGGCCGCGCACGGCGCACGCGTACGCGTCGCGTTTCGCCCGGCTTCAGATCGTCGGTCAGGTCCCGCCACGCCGTCTTACCCAGCACCGTGCGGGCATCGCGCCCGCGCAAGCTGGCAGGCTCGCCGTCGAACAGCGCGGCGAAGCTCTCGTCGCAGGAAACCAGCGCCTCGTCCGACAGCCGCACGCTGAACCGGCCGATGTGCGCGGCATCGAGGAAATCCTGTTCGTAGCGCTGCGCGATGCGCCGCTCGCGCTCGGCGAATAGCAAGGACACCTCACGCAGGCTGCTGGCGGTGAGCAGCGTCGTCAAGGAAGCGACCACGCCGAAGGAGCGCTGCAGGTCGTTCGCCGCGGTTTCAGCGCGGCCACGCTTAGCCGCGGCCACACAGGCATCGGAGACGGACTCGAACTGTGCGTGAAGTCGGCCGAATTGACTCCAGGCCTCCCCCAGTTCGGCATCGCTGAGTTGCGCGGCAATGTGAGCGCCCTCTCCGTGATACCAGGCCGGCGTTCTCGGCGACACTGGCGGCACCGACTTGCCCACCAACGCCGCAGTGGCCTCACGCAACCAATCCTGCAGCGGCTGCAGACAAGCCAATGCCGGCGGGAACGCCATCTTCAGATTCGTCCCTGCCCGATCCGACATCCGTCCCCCTTTGGCTGAAACAAGACGGCGTCAATCGACGCTGTCTACTTCCTGCGCCAGAGCGTGCCGCCCGCGGTGTCCTCCAGCAGCACGCCCTTGTCCTCGAGATCCTTGCGGATGCGATCCGCCTCGGAGAAGTCCTTTGCCTTGCGCGCCGCCTTGCGTTGCTCGATCAGTTGTTCGATCTGTACGGCATCCATGCCGCTCTCGCCGCCGCCCAATTGCAGGAACGCCGCCGGCTCGCGCTGCAGAATGCCGAGGACGCCCGCGAGGGCCTTGAGCAGTGCCGCGCTGCGCGCCTCGCGCGTGCGGTTGACTTCTCCGGCCAGTTCGAAGAGCACCGACACCGCGTCCGCGGTATTGAAGTCGTCGTCCATCGCCGTCTTGAACCGCGCGGCATGCGGGGTGCTCCAGTCGATTCGCGCAACATCGGCTGCCGGCGTCTCGCGCAGCGTGGTGTACAGCCGCTTGAGCCCGGCTCGCGCATCGTCCAGATGCTGGTCCGAGTAGTTCAGCGGGCTGCGATAGTGCGCCCGCACGATGAAGAAGCGCACCACTTCGGCATCGTAGCGGGCCAGCACGTCGCGCACGCTGAAGAAGTTGCCGAGCGACTTCGACATCTTCTCGTTGTCCACGCGCACGAAACCGTTGTGCACCCAGTAGTTCACGAACGGATGATCATGCGCGCCTTCCGATTGCGCGATCTCGTTCTCGTGGTGCGGGAACAACAGATCCTGCCCTCCGCCGTGGATGTCGAAGTGCTCCCCTAGAAAGTGTTCGCTCATCGCCGAACACTCGATGTGCCAGCCCGGCCGGCCCCGCCCCCATGGCGAATCCCAGGCCGGGTCGCCGGGTTTGGCGGCCTTCCACAGCACGAAGTCCAGGGGATCCTGCTTGTTCGGATCGACGTCCACGCGTTCACCGGCGCGCAGGTCCTCTAGCGACTTGCCGGAGAGCTTTCCGTAGTCGCGGAACTCGCGCACCGAGTAGTACACGTCCCCGTTGGGCGCGTGGTAGGCCAGGCCCTTTCGTACCAGCGCGTCGATGATGTCGAGCATGCCTTGCACATGCTGGGTCGCCCGCGGTTCATGGTCGGGCTTCTCCACGCCCAGCGCCGCTGCATCCTCATCCATGTAGGCGATGTAGCGATCGGTCAACTGCTGGATGCTCTCGCGATTCTCGTTCGCCCTGCGGATGATCTTGTCGTCGATGTCGGTGATGTTGCGCACGTACTGCACCGCGAATCCGCTCGCCCGAAGCCAGCGGCGAATGACGTCGAACACGACCATCACGCGCGCATGGCCGATGTGGCAATAGTCGTACACGGTCATGCCGCATACGTACATGCGCACCTTGCCCGGCTCGAGGGGAACGAACGGTTGCTTCTGACGGGTCAGCGAGTTGTGGATCTGCAGCATGGGGCAGGTGTCTGTGCCGTCCTGCCACGCGCATTGCCACTGCGGGAAACGTCGCGCGTCACGCAACGTCAAACCCCGGACGAAGGCATGTGCAGGGATCGGACATAACTGGAAATCTGCTAGTATTACAACAACCTAGCAAACATTTCGGGGCAGTATATCACGATGCTCACGCACCGCATCACGTTGGTTCTTGCGCTCGTGCTGAGCGCCCTGATCGCTGCCCCGGCCGCGCGCGCCGACGGATTTCAGGAGGCGCAGCAGTTGTACGAGCAGGGCAAACGCAGTGAGGCGCTGGCGCGCATCGAGTCGCATCTGGAACAGAACCCCAGGGATGGCCGAGCGCGCTTCCTCAAGGGCGTCATCCTGACCGCGCAGAGCCGCACGCAGGAGTCGATCGAGGTGTTCACCGCGCTCACGCAGGACTTCCCTGAGTTGCCCGAGCCCTACAACAACCTCGCCGTGCTGCATGCCTCGCGCGGCGACTACGACGAGGCGCGTCAAGCCCTCGAGATGGCAATCCGTACGCACCCCAGCTACGGCACCGCGCACGAGAATCTCGGCGACATCTATGCCGCCCTGGCGAGCGAAGCCTACGGCAAGGCATTGCAGCTGGACAAGTCGAACAAAACCGCGCGCGGCAAACTGGACCTGATTCGCCAGATCGTCCCCGGTGCCGCGTCTTCCGCAGCTGCGTCCGCCAAAGACTCTACGGCGGCTCGCATCGAATCTCCGGCGAGCGGGCCGGCTTCGGCCGCGGCGGATGTAACGCACACCCGACCCGCAGTGCCTGCCGACGCGTCTATCGCGGTGCTCGCTACGGTCGAATCATGGGCGCAGGCATGGTCGAGCGGCGATGCGGCAGCCTACCTCTCCGCCTACGCACCGGAGTTCCGTCCGCAGGAAGGCGGGACGCGTGCAGCATGGGAGGCGGCCCGGCGCATACGGCTGGAACAGACCCGAAATGTGAACGTCACCATTGCCTCCCCGGAGGTGGTGATGCACGACCCCTCGCACGCTACCATCACGTTCCGTCAGCACTACGCATCCGAGACGTTCAAGCGCACGACAATGAAGACGCTGCACTTGGTCAACGACGGCGGTAGATGGCTGATCGAACGCGAGATCGTCACCGGCAAGTGAGAGATGGGTCGCCTCGATCGACTTCGTGCATCGCGCTACCACGACCGATGCATGCGACGATCGTGTATTTGCGTATGAGCGCACAGGCTGAGCAACGCACCAGCGCGCCGACACTTAAACTGGAGAACACATGGTCAAACTGAACACGACGATGGGCACCATCACCTTGGAACTGGACGAGGCCAAAGCGCCGGCCACCGTACGCAACTTCCTCGAGTACGTGGAGAGCGGTTTCTACGCGAACACCGTGTTCCACCGCGTAATCGATGGCTTCATGATCCAGGGCGGCGGATTCGAGCCGGGATTGAAGCAGAAGGCCACGCGCGACCCGGTCAAGAACGAAGCGGACAACGGGGTGAGCAACAAGGCCTATACCGTAGCCATGGCGCGTACACCCGACCCGCATTCGGCCTCCAGTCAGTTCTTCATCAACGTCGCCGACAACGACTTCCTCGATTTCAGTTCGCCGACGCCACAAGGATGGGGCTACTGCGTCTTCGCGAGGATAGCGGAGGGCAAGGAAGTGGTCGACCAGATCCGCAAGGTCGCCACCGGAAGTCGCGGCATGCACGATGACGTGCCGGTGGAGGATGTCATCATCAAGAGCGCCGAGCTCGTCTAAAGTGCAGCGACGGCCCGACGCGGTGTCCGGCGCAACTCTGTTCTTGTCAGATTTGCATCTGAGTGCGGACCGGCCGCGCGCGACCGAAGCCTTTTTTCGATTCCTGGAGGGGCCGGCCGCGGCAGCCGACGCCGTGTACGTGCTCGGAGATCTGTTCGAGTACTGGGCAGGCGACGATGACCTGCACGAGCCGTTCAGCGCGCGGATCGCGGAGCGGTTCGCACGGTTGGGACGCAGCGTGCCGGTTCATGTCATGCACGGCAATCGAGACTTCCTGCTCGCGCAGCGCTTCGCGCGCGCCGCCTCGACCTTGCCGCTGCACGACCCTTCAGTGGTGGATCTGTACGGCGTGCGAACGCTGCTCACGCACGGCGACCTGCTGTGCACGCAGGACCGACGTTACCAGGTGTTCCGGCGCGTGGTACGCAATAGCGTGGTCCAAGGCTTGTTCATGCATCTGCCTCTGGAGCGGCGCAAGCGCATCATCGGTGGGGCGCGGCGAATGAGCGAGGGCGAAAAGAACTTTAAGCAGATGGACATCATGGACGTCGCGCCCGCCGCAGTGGTGCATGCCTTTCGCCGTCATGGCTGCATCCGCATGATTCACGGTCACACGCACCGGCCCGCCCGCCACGAATTGCGCGTCGACGGGCGCGCATGCGAGCGCTGGGTACTATCGGACTGGTATTCGCAGGGACAGTATCTGCGGGTGACGCGCGAGGCGTGGAAGAGCGTGACGATTGCGTTCGATCCGCGATAGCACCGACCTCTACCCGAGCCCGCGCGCCAAATCGTTGCGCAGGTCGCGCACCGATTCCAGTCCGACCGCAACCCGGAGCAACCCTTCCTCGATGCCGGCGGCAGCGCGCGCGGCCGGCGACAGGCGCCCGTGCGTGGTGCTGGCGGGATGCGTTATGGTGCTCTTCGTGTCGCCGAGATTGGCGGTGATGGAGAGTAATCTGCAAGAGTCGACCACCTGCCAGGCGGCTTCGCGTCCACCCTTCACCACGAAGGACACGATGCCGCCACCTGCACGCTGTTGGCGCTGTGCGAGCATGTGCTGGGGATGGCTCGGCAACCCGGGATAGAACACGCGTTCGACCTGAGGATGGCGCTCCAGCCAATCCGCCAATTCGAGCGCGCCGGCACAGTGCGCTTGCATGCGAAGCTTCAGCGTCTCCAAACCTTTCAGGATGACCCATGCATTGAACGGTGACAGTGTCGGCCCCACATTGCGCAGAAAGGCGGTCAGGGGCTCTTCGATGAGCGCGCGGGCACCCAGCACTGCACCGCCCAGGACGCGCCCTTGCCCGTCGAGGTACTTCGTCGCGGAATGCACCACCACGTCGGCACCCAGCGCGAGCGGGCGCTGCAGCACTGGCGTACAGAAGCAGTTGTCCACCGCCAGGAGGGCAGAGTGCGCGTGCGCCAACTCCGCCAGTGCGGCAATGTCGTAGATTTCCGTCAGGGGATTGGACGGCGTTTCGAGAAAGATCAGGCGCGTGTTCGGTTGCATTGCGCTGCGCCACGCCGAGGCATCGGTGCCGGCAACGAAGCTCGTCTGGATACCGAATCGCGGAAGCCAGTTGTTGAACAACTGCACGGTGGCGCCGAACAGGCTTTGGGCTGCGACGACATGGTCGCCGTTGCGCAGAAGGCCCAGCACGCAGGCGAGGATGGCCGACATTCCCGATGCGGTCGCAACGCAGTGTTGCGCGCCCTCGAGCGCTGCCAGACGATCCTGCAGCATCGATACCGTGGGATTGGTGTAGCGCGAGTACACCATGCCGTCCTGGGTGCCTGAGAACCGCTCGGCGGCCTGTGCGGCGCTGTCGAACACAAAACTGGAGGTGAGAAACAATCCCTCGGAGTGTTCCTGGAACTGGCTGCGCTGCGTGCCGGCGCGCACGGCGAGCGTTTCGAAATCGAATTCAGTCATGTCGGACCCGCAGAAAACGAAAAACCCGCGCAGCGGAACTGTCGCGGGTTTCCCCACGCTTTAGCTGCACTTGTAACGCGCCCGCAAGCTGTGACTTCAAATCGGCGCAAGGATCAGACGATACCGGCTGGGATTGCGGGCGTCAATACGCCCTGCACCCCGCCGGGCAATGGCAAGGAGCCCTCAATCGGCCCCGACGAGATTCAGGTCGAGTTGCGTGGTGGCCACCGTAGACCGGAGCCCGAGCTCGACGTCGTTCCTGTTGGCCTCGACACCGGCGAGGTACTCCGGGGTCACGTCACCGGTGACGTAGAGGCCGCTGAAGCAGGACGTTTCGAAGCTCTTCACGCGGGGATTGACCGACGAGACGTCGCGCACCAGCGCGTCCAGATCCTGATAGATGAGGCAGTCGGCCCCGATCTCGCGGGCAATCTCCTCATCGCTGCGCCCAGTGGCGATCAACTCCTTGGCGCTTGGCATGTCGATGCCATACACGTTCGGGAAACGCACGGGCGGCGAGGCCGATGCGAAGAACACCTTGCTCGCGCCGGAGTCGCGCGCCATCTGCACGATCTCGCGGCTGGTGGTTCCGCGCACGATGGAATCATCCACCAGCAGCACGTTCTTGCCCTTGAACTCCATCCCGATGGCGTTGAGCTTCTGGCGTACGGATTTCTTGCGCACGCCCTGGCCGGGCATGATGAACGTGCGCCCGATGTAGCGATTCTTGATGAAGCCCTCGCGGTAGGCGACGTCGAGTTGGCTTGCCAGCTGCATCGCCGAGGGGCGGCTTGAATCCGGAATCGGGATGACGACATCGATATCGAGATCCGCATGATCGCGACGGATCTTGTCGGCCAGACTCTCGCCCATGCGCAGGCGCGTCTCGTACACCGAAATGCCATCGATGACCGAGTCCGGCCGGGCCAGATACACGAACTCGAAGATGCACGGGTTGAGCGAAGGGTGCGCAGCGCACTGCTTGCTGAAGAAGTTGCCGTCCATGTCGATGAAAATGGCCTCGCCCGGTGCGACGTCGCGCACCAGCTTGAAGCCGAGCACATCGAGAGCGACGCTCTCCGAGGCGACCAGGTACTCGTCGCCCTTATCGGTCTTCGAGGAACCCACCACCAGCGGCCGGATGCCGAAGGGATCGCGGAAGGCGAGCAGCCCGTAGCCGGCGATCATGGCCACCACCGCGTAGGCGCCGCGCACGCGCCGGTGTACCCCGGCCACTGCCTTGAAGATGGTGGCCGGATCCAACGCGTAGGAGTTCGACGCCTCTTGCAGCTCGTGTGCGAGTACGTTGAGCAGAACTTCCGAATCGGAGTTGGTGTTGACGTGGCGCAGGTCCTGGCGAAACAGTTCCCGCTTGAGTTCCTCGGAATTGGTCAGGTTGCCGTTGTGTGCGAGCACGATGCCGAACGGCGAGTTGACATACAACGGCTGCGACTCCGCCGAGTTGTCCGCCGAACCCGCAGTCGGATAGCGGCAGTGGGCAATCCCGCTGAATCCTGCCAGGGTGCGCATGTTTCGCGTGCGGAACACATCGCGCACGAGGCCGCTGCCCTTGTGCATGTGGAAGGTGCTGTGTTCGGCGGTGACGATGCCCGCTGCGTCCTGCCCGCGATGCTGCAGCACCAGCAACCCGTCGTACAGATACTGATTGACGGGCGACTTGGCTACAACGCCGATGATTCCGCACATATTCGGCCTCGGTGATTTGACACTATCGCGGCAATCGCGCCGCACGCCGCCCCGAGAGTGAGGCAGTGGGCGCTCTGGCGCCGCTCAATCGTAACGTATCCGTTCCGCCACCGCCCGGGGAAGATAGCCACGCACAGCCAGGGCAAGCGATTCGAGCGCGGGCGTGAGCGTCGCTTCCTTCCAGATTCGCTCGCGCGGCAATGCCGTCAAGCCCAGGATCAAGGTCGCCGCCGCCATGAGCAGGATTGCGCGTGCGAAACCGAACACCGCCCCGAGCAGTCGATCCACGCCCGACAGTGGTGATTTGCGCAGAAGCGCAGAAATCACCAACGTAATCAGCGCGAACAGTAGCAGCGCTGCCACGAAGACCACGGCAAAACCCGCGGCAAATCGCAACGAAGGATTGGACAGCGATTGCGGCATGAAGATCGCGGCGTGCGCGGCAAAGCGCACCGCCAGCCAGACCGCGACCGCCCATGACACCAAGGACATCAGTTCGCGCACCGCCCCACGCAACACACTGACCAGTACGGACAGCGCGAGCAAGGCGAGAATGGCGTAATCCAAAGCGTTCACGCGCGCGCGCTCCGTGCACGCACGTTCATTCGCCCTTCCCAACCACTTTTCCCGGGTCGAATCCGAGCTTGATCAAACGCTGGCGCGCCGCTTCGGCGGCACCCTCCTTCGCGAACGGGCCCACGCGCACGCGGATCTTTCCGCCATCGGGCGTCTTCTCGGTGTAGACGGGAAATTTCAGCTTTCCCAGGCGACGCTCGAGCTCGCGCGCCTTTGCGGGTGAACCGGTGGCGATCAACTGGACGACATAGCCAGATTTGGTAACGCCGTGCCCTGGAGTGTGGTCCAGGGCAGTCTGCTCTGGCGCGGGCATCGCCCTCTCGCTCGCGGACCCGCTTTCCGGGGCAACGGGCGGCGGCGCCGCGGGCGCAACCGGCGCGCTGTTCTGTGCCCGATGCATCGCGTCCACCCCGGGCGCAGGTTCAGACGGCAGAGGCGCCGGCGTCGCGGCGGCGTCGGAGGGCGGAAGATCGGGCTGAATCGTCACCGGGCGTTGCGGTGTGGTTTCCGCCGGCGCAGGGGGTATGTGCACTTCGGGCGTGGGCTGCATGCCGCGCGGTTCGGAATCCAGAAGGATCGGCACTGCGGCCACGGCAATGATCACCAAGGCGATCGCGCCGACCAGGCGCCTTCGCGCACGCTTTCGAAGCTGAATCTCTTCGTCGGTTACGGGGCTTCGGGCCACGCTCTACTCGCAGGTCAGCCAGGGTGGGAATGAGTGGAAGCCAATGCGGCCGCTACCGTGAGGAAGGAACCGAAGACCGCGATTTTATCATCCGGCTGGGCCTCTTCCCGCGCCTTGCGCAAGGCCGCAGCCACGTTCTCGCACGCGATCACCGGCGCCCGCACCCCCGCCTCACGCAGCGCTGCATGCATTCGCGTCAGCGTCACTCCGCGCGGGCCCGGCAGCGGGGCGATGAACCAGCAGTCCACCTGGTGCGCAAATACCTGCGCGACGCCTGCGATGTCCTTGTCGCTCAGCATCGCGAACACGGCCAGCGAGCGGGCGCCGGGGATGCGCACGAGTGTTTCGCACAGGCGCTGCGCCGCATGCGGATTGTGTGCGACATCGAGAACCACCACCGGGCGCCCGGGCAGCACCTGTACACGCCCGGGCATCTCCACCTCGACCAGCCCGCGCCGGATCGCCCCCATGTCTACAGGCAGGCGCTCGCGCAGCGTTTCGAGCGCCATCAGTGCCGCACTCGCATTGCCCAGCTGGAATGCCCCGCGCAAGCTGGGCCAGGGCAGTCCGGCGCGCCGGCCGTTGAGGCTCCAGAACGTCCAGTCCTGCTGCCGCGGCAGCGCGCCGAAGTCACGGTCCACCAGGAATGCTTCGGCGCCAACGCGCCTGGCTTGTGCAAAAACGCTTGCGGGAGGGTCCGGATCCGCAATGATGGCCGGCCGGCCGCTACGGAAGATCCCCGCCTTCTCCAGGCCGATGGCTTCGCGCGTGCCCCCCAGATACTCCATGTGGTCCAGTCCAACGCTCACCAGCACCGCGCAATCCGCGTCGAACAGGTTGACCGCATCCAGGCGTCCGCCCAAGCCGACTTCGAGCACGGCCGCGTCTACGCCGGCCTCGGCGAACAGGAGCACCGCGGCAAGCGTACCGAACTCGAAATAGGTGAGGGACACCGCCGCGCGCGCTGCTTCCACGCGCTCGAATGCACGCACCAGCTCCGCATCGGAGGCTTCGCGGCCGTTCAGGAGCACGCGCTCGTTGTAGCGCAGCAGGTGGGGTGAGGTGTAGCGGCCGACGCGATAGCCGGCGTAGCGCAGGAAACTCTCCAAGAAGGCGCAAGTCGACCCCTTGCCGTTCGTGCCGCCCACGGTGATGATCGCAAAGTCGGGCACCAGCCCAAGCCGTGCGCGCACCTCTGCGATCCGTTCCAATCCGAACTCCATGCTTTTCGGGTGCAGGCGTTCGAGGAAGTCGAGCCAGTCCGTCAGCGGGCTGCCGGAGGGAGGTGCTGCAGTCAAGGAGGACGCCATCGGCTACGGGCAGGCTGGTTGACTGCCGGCAATCGCTCGAGCGCGACCGGGCAATGCTGTACAGACGATCAGGCGCTGGGCGCGCGCGTGAGCAGTGTGATCAGGCTCGCCAGGCGGTCGCGCATCTCGCGCCGGTCCACGATCATGTCGATCGCGCCGTGTTCGAGCAGAAATTCCGCGCGCTGGAATCCCTCGGGCAAGGTCTGCTTGACCGTCTGCTCGATCACACGCGGCCCCGCGAAACCGATCAATGCGCCGGGCTCGGCGATCACCACATCGCCAATCATGGCAAAACTGGCAGACACACCGCCCATGGTCGGATCGGTGAGCACACAGATGAAAGGCAGGCGCTCGGCCGAAAGCTGCGTCAGGGCGGCGGTGGTCTTGGCCATCTGCATCAGCGACATCAGCCCTTCCTGCATGCGTGCACCGCCGCTGGCGGTGAAGCACACGAAAGCGCTCTTCTGCTCGATCGCGCACTGCACCCCGCGCACGAAGCGCTCGCCCACGACCGAGCCCATCGATCCCCCCATGAAGCGGAACTCGAAGGCGGCCACCACTGCGGGCACACTCTTGATGGCACCCTGCATCACCAACAGCGCGTCGGTTTCGCCGGTCTCGGTCTGATCGGCAGCAAGACGGTCCGAGTAGCGTCGGCTGTCTACGAACTTGAGAAAGTCCACCGGCACCACCTCGGTGCCGATTTCGTAGCGTCCCTCCGCATCGAGGGTGATCTCGAGCCGGTCGCGCGCTGTGACCCGATTGTGGTGCGCGCACTTGGGACACACATCCAGGCACTTTTCGAGATCTGCGCGGTAGAGAACCGCTTCGCATACCTCGCACTTGACCCAGAGGCCTTCAGGGACGGCCTTTCTGGCCGCGCCAGGGCTGCGCTTGATCTTCGGTGGAAGCAGCTTCTGCAACCAGCTCACGTCACCTCCGACAGTGACTGCGGCATCGACCTTCGCCGCGTCGTTGGGCATCGAACGGGCTATTCGTCCATGGCACGGCGAATTTCACCCACCAGGGCCCGTACCTTCGCGACCACCTGATCGGGGGTCGATGTCTCGATCTCCTGCACCAGCCGGCTGCCGATGACCACTGCATCGGACAACTTTCCTACCGCGCGTGCCGTTTCGCCGTCGCGTATGCCGAACCCGACCCCGACCGGCAGCTTGATCTGCGACTTGATCTGCGGCAGCTTGCGCGCGACTTCGTCCAGATCCAGATGACTCGCGCCGGTCACACCCTTCAACGACACGTAGTAGATGTAACCGCTGGCGACCTGCCCCACCTCACGGATCCTGCTCTCGGCCGAGGTCGGCGAGAGCAGATAGATGCTGTCGATGCCACACGCCTTGAGCGCCTGCAGCAGTTCGCTGCCTTCCTCAGGGGGGTAATCCACCACCAGCACCCCGTCCACGCCAGCTTCGCCGGCCGCCTGGGCGAAACGCTCCGCGCCCATCGCCTCGATCGGGTTGGCATATCCCATCAGCACCACGGGCGTGGTTGCGTCCGTCGAACGGAAGCTGCGCACTGCCTCTAGAACGCCCTTGGTCGTGGTGTGCTGCTTGAGCGCGCGCTCGCTCGCGCGCTGGATTGCCGGACCATCTGCCATCGGGTCGGAGAACGGCACACCCAGTTCGATGATGTCGGCGCCGGCCTCGACTAGCGCGTGCATGAGTGGAACGGTGTACGCAAGCGATGGATCGCCGGCGGTGATGAACGGGATCAGCGCCTTGCGGCCTTTGATCTGGAGTGATTGGAACGTCGCTGGTATCCGTGACATGTGCGAAGGCTTGGCGTGATTGAGCGGGACGAGAATGCGTGCAGGCGTCAGAGCGTGATGCCCGAAGCCTTCGCCACCGTGTGCATGTCCTTGTCTCCGCGCCCCGAGAGATTCACCAGCAGAACCTTGTCCTTGCCCATGCCGGGTGCGATCTTCATCGCGTGCGCGAGCGCGTGACTCGATTCCAGCGCGGGCATGATCCCTTCCATCCGG
>Ga0268299_1002838_pt1 | contig 18333 bp, 9 predicted proteins | sample NOBtaG_FD_193484 | JGI IMG/M metagenome (GOLD analysis project Ga0268299, IMG submission 193484) | Activated sludge microbial communities from bioreactor in Nijmegen, Gelderland, Netherland - NOB reactor | ecosystem: Engineered > Bioreactor > Aerobic > Activated sludge | place: Netherlands...
CGAGCGAGACCCGAAAAACGCACAATCTTTTTTGTTCATAGCCAATATTTCAATGGTAATTTCGAAAATAAACTGGTTTGATTTACAAAATTTTTAAACACGCTCTAAGGTAATCGGCCTGGTATTTTTTGCCGATTTTTGCAGTTTTTGCATACCCAGTTACTTCCTTAACCTTTTTAAGGGCATTATTAATTCCAGTATGGGTAAATGCCGTCACTAATACATTCTTACCATCATTCGCAAAGGCCGCTGCAAGATGTGCCAACACCCAAGTTTTCCCTGTACCAGGAGGGCCCTGAATCATATAATAATTATTCGATGCAAAGGCTTCGATAAATGCTTTTCGTTGAGAGGGGTTTAATGTTGAAGGTGCTATTTGCTCTGCTCTAATAAGTAAATCTGGGTCAAACAAAGGTCTAATCGCGCCTGAAAGAATTCCTGCGATGAGATTATATCGCTCTGCGTTATAGGCTAAATTCTGAATCGGGCCTTTAACAATATGACGTATATCTGTTTTTGCTTTATCAATCGTCCAGCCTTTGCTTTCTTTTAAGAAAGATGGAATCTTCGGAAATCCATCAAAACGATTCATCTCAACTTTAATCTTATTTCCTTCTTCACTAACCAGATCGCCTTTAAATTGTATTCCATGTCCGGAAATAACCACTGGTGTTCCTTCACGAAACTTTGAAATATTTTGTCCTGAGATAAACGTTACTGTAATAGCGTCAATAAAATCACCATCCCCTAAATATGCATCCTCAATCATCGCATCTTCTATTTCCCAGGGATCCAAATTTGGATAACCTTTAACAAATGACGCCTGCAAGTTTGTAATTGCATCTCCTTTCCCAACCCTTTCCTCAATTGGCAATTTCCAAATCTTATCTGTATCTTCGATTTGGCTATCATATTCAATATCAATAAATTTTAATAGTCGAGGTATTAAATTTTCCATTTTTGGAATTATTTAGATTTTAAAATAAATCAGATGTATCAATTAATGTTCCGCCTTTTACTGGTGCTCCTTGAGGCATTTCAAGATACCCGCCTTTAGAGCGTATATCGTCCAATAAAGCCGCAATGTGCCTAGATTTACGCAATACATCTTCACAACCAGTAATGATGATGTAATCTCTTGCTCGGGAAAGTGCAACGTTTAATTTCCGGTCCACGCCATTCTGTGCAAGGGATTCAACAGATCGAAGTTGTGCAACATTTCTGACAGCAAACGAAAGAACAATTACATCTCTTTCACTTCCCTGATAACGCTCCACGGTGTCAACGGAAAGTCCATGCAAATCTTTGGGAAACAATCGCTTGATCATGGCCATTTGTGCTCTGAAAGGAGCGATAACGCCAACCGTTTCAGTCAAACTAAACTTATCCTTTCTCTTTTGCTTCATTATATCAACCACCTGCCTTGCAATACCAGCCTCAAATTCATTAATTTTTGATCGAATTTCCTTTTTAGAAGGAATAAATATGACACGATTTGAAGCCAATTTTTGTTCGATCAAATTATCACTCTCGGGATCAAACTCGCTCATAGAAGATTTTTGCCTTTCAAGGCCTGCTACCAGTTTGCTGCCATAGAAGGTTTGATTAATAAAATCAGAAACCTCTTCATGCATCCGGAAATGATGAGTAAGCATGCCAAAACAATCCCAATTTTGCTTTTGGGCATTACTGAGCAACCTGCTAAAAAGCGATTCCCGAAGATCAGTTAAATGAATTTCGTGTAGTACAGCCTTTTCCGTCTTACTACTCAATTGGTCCTGTAAAACAACAGCAGGCAACTGGTTTTCGTCACCAATAAGAATGAATCTCTTGAAATTACTTAAGTAGCCAACTAATTGAGGTTCTAGTAATTGTGAAGCCTCATCCACAACTAGCGTATCAAATTTCTTTATCTGAAGTATATCCTGATTTGAGGCAAAAGTCGATTGTGTGCTCACAATTACCCTGGCAGACATCAAACGGCTATGCAAGTCGCCCAGGTTCATCTCATTCGCCAGTGCTTGCCAACAAAAAGGTTCTGATCCCCGGCCGAGTCTGATAAAATTAAGGCCTTCAATTTTTTCCAACATCTTGCAAATCTCATCTACAGCTCTGTTGGTGAATGCCATCACCATTATTTGCTCACCAAGTTGGTTCAGGCGATAAATTATATCCCTCAAAATTCTTGACGTTTTTCCGGTACCTGGTGGCCCCTGAATCAGAAAATAATCTTTTGCATTTAATGCTTTTTGAATGATGGCATTTTGATTATCGTTCAGTTCCGGATTTGTGACAAAGTCCAAATCTTCAAATCTTGGAATTCCTTTCCCAAAGATCAAATTTTTGTATTCTGGCGAAGATTTAATAAACTGATACAATGAAAGCAGCATATCTCTGTAACTTGATTCTCTAAAATCACGTTCGACTGCCCATAACTTACAAGACTTAAAATAATGCTCTTCAACTTGCTTGTTAATCAGATTTACGATTACCCGATCAGGAAGAATTTCACTTAAAGTACCTTTCAATATTTGTGAACGCAAAGGATTAAGCTCTTCCGGATCGGGGGTCGGATATAGCACCACGCTATCACCATTACGCAACCCCGAAATACTTGCAGAAAAAAGCGAATCTGCTGGATATAACAACTGAATAACGCTGTTTTCTGATACCTTTTCAATAGTCAGATAAACCAAAGCATCATAATCTTCTATTTTTTCAGTCTTTGTACGTTTCCAAAGAGAAGCAAATCCTCGGTTGCTATCCTGGATTTCTTCAGCCCCCATTTTAGCGATACGCAATTCTTTAAAGACAAACCGGATATATTCTTCAAAATAAGTCCGATCCAAGTCATTAAGGTTTTCGTAAGTCCTTGAAAACTCATCAACGAGTGCTTCCAAAAATGGGGGTATTGGCAATGTCCCATTCGGGTGGATCGCCCTTAAGGGTGTTTTGTGCCCCTGGCTGAGTCTAATTTCATTTGCAACGATTTCATTCCGAAGCATTAATAATTTTTGGCGGTCGAGAAAACGATCTCCGGAAACAAATCGTAAGGCTTGCTGCTCGCCACTTGCTTTTGAATACAATATTGAACTGATTCCCTGGCGTTTAGGGAATACACTGTTCAGCAACAGATCATACCCCACTGTTTGCGCTTCGTGATTTTTCCACAATCCATGTGGGGGCGTAGCGCCTGATTTTAACTCCAATACGTCTTTCCTGTTAGCGTCTGCTGGGTCTTCGTATAAGGCATCTAAGCGGCCTAACAGACCATATTCTGCGGAAATAAATGTTGGTTCGATGTAAACTTTCTTAGTTTTACGATCAACCTGAAGGTTTTTAATATTTGATTCATGCTCCTGAGCACTGGTGAAAATGTTGGCAATTTTGGTGCGATTATAAGCCCCGTTTTCATTAGCGACCACCAGCATTCCAAAAGCATTGGTACGCATGTACCGCTCGAAAGTACGCCTATATTCGTAATCTGATTCACGTGAACAGTCGTCTAGAACTGAACCAACCAAATTGCCCACTATTTGACTATCGTTTATTTCACCCTTGTTAAATCTGCCGAGCAAATTGATATAAGGATTCATACCATTTCTTTGAACACACTCTGCGAGGTTTTTTACTTCAATCAAATAGTCCGGTTCCAGCACTATCAAAGACCTATTTGTGGTGTAATACTCATTTTCACGTTCCGCGTGCTGTTTTACCTCAGTAACATAAAAAGTGGCAAATGGCCAAACCATATCAGCAAACGGGGTCAGATCACTGCCAAATCCATTCTCATCAAGGTTATTCCACAGGCGGAGTGTAAATGTGCCAAAGTCATCGTTTTCACAAACAAGCATTCTGTTTTTTGTATATTCTTTGGCCGGGCCTACTTCTGTAATTACCGCACGAAACGAATAATTTTCACGGACAGGTGGTTTGGGGCGATCCTTTACCGTTTCTATATAATTACGCAAATACGGCTCATATATTGACTTTAATTTTTCAGGAACCGGTACATTGGAAAAATGGCTCAGAACGGCACAGAGGTTCCGTATAGAAAATGGCTCATCCTTATCAGAGAGTTGAAAGTCAGACTGATGTACAACCTTATTGGCTAAACGGCGTAGATTATCAGCGCTTTTTTTGATAAAAGGAGGTGCTTCGTAGTTTTTAAAGATGTATTCCGTTCTGGCAGACAGATCGGAGAAAAACTGGTTCTCATCTTTAGTAAGCTCCTTAAACAGATCTTCTAAAACCTGTCGATGTTTGGGAAATCGCTCTCTGCTGCCTAGGTTTTTCAACTCAGATATTTCGAAAACTCGTTCAAAGAGTGATTTTCCTAATTCAGGGGTGATCCGTTTCATGATAAAATGGTTTGTAGTTGGCTATTAATTGAGATAACAAAGAAAAATTCTTTGTTAATGAATGATCTCCAAAAAGCATGCCTTAAATCTTTCCTTTGGGCATTCGGCTGTACAGGCAATAAAATTTCCTCAAACGGTTACCTCCGTACCCATATTGAGCCAGATCACCCCCCACCAGCCAACTCCTCCGCAATCATCTCCGCCTGTTTCAGCACCGTCTCCGTGGCCAACATTTGCATGTCCGGCGGATAACCGTACTGCCGCAGCGTGCGCTTGACGATCACCTTGAGTTTCGCCCGGACACTTTCTTTAATAGTCCAGTCAATGGAGGCGTTTTGCCGGACTTTTTCGGTGAGCACTACCGCCAGTTCGCGCAACGCATCTTTGCTCATGAGCTCGCGGGCGCTGTCATTATCGGCCACGGCGGTGTAGAAGGCATATTCGAAGTCAGTGAGACCCAGGGCCGCAGCTTCACTGTCCATGCCAGTGATCTCTTTGCTCAGGCGGATGAGTTCATCCATCACCTCGGCCGCAGTGATGATCTTGTTGTGGTAGCGTTTGATAGCGTCTTCCAACATTTCCATCAGCGATTTGCTCTTGACGAGGTTCTTTTTGGCCCGGGCTTTGATCTCTTCGTTCAGCAGTTTTTTCAACACTTCCAGGGCCACGTTCTTGTGCTCCATGCCCTTTAATTCTAGCAGGAACTCCTCGGACAGGATGGAAATGTCCGGTTTTTTAATGCCGGCTGCGTCGAACACGTCAATCACTTGTTCGGATACCAGGGCCTGGTCTATAACCTGTCGGATCGTGGTTTCGATCTCTTCGTCGGTTCTGCCGGTGCCCGTGCTGTCAAATTTAGCCAGGCGGGCTTTCACGGCCTGAAAGAAGGAAACTTCATCCTTGGCATCCATCGCCTGGTCGTGCGGGATGGCGATGGCGAAGGCTTTGGATAGGGCCGTGACCTCGTTGATGTAGCGCTTTTTACCGTCTTCCAGACCCAGAATATGTTCCTCGGCGGCAAGTATCAGGGATAGCTTTTTAGAGGTGTCCGCCTCAAAATAATCCTCGTAGGCGAAACCGTGGAATAGCTGTGACACTACTTCCAGTTTTTCCAGCATCAGCTGTACGGCTTGTTCCTGGGCAACGGCGGGATCGCCCTTGCCGCCCGCGTCGGAGTAGAACGCCAGCGCTTTTTTCAAGTCGGCGGCAATACCCAGGTAGTCCACCACCAGGCCGCCGGGCTTATCCTTGTACACGCGGTTCACGCGCGCGATGGCCTGCATGAGGTTGTGGCCCTTCATAGGCTTGTCGATGTACAGGGTGTGCATGGAGGGGGCGTCGAAGCCGGTGAGCCACATGTCGCGCACGATCACGAGTTTCAGTTCATCGGCAGGGTCTTTCATGCGCTCGGCCAGGGCCCTGCGTTGCTCTTTGGTCGTGTGGTGTTTGGATATTTTTGGTCCGTCGGAGGAGGCGGAGGTCATCACGACCTTGATGATACCTTTGGCCGGGTCGTCGGAGTGCCAGTCGGGGCGGATGTTTATGATGGCCGCGTACAGGTCAGCAGCAATGCGGCGCGACATGGTGACGATCATGCCCTTACCTTCGAACACTTCCTGCCGCTGTTCGAAGTGCGTCACAATATCGTTGGCGATATTCTTTACGCGGTTCTCACTGCCAACAAGGGCTTCCAGTTGGGTCCATTTGGCTTTGGCTTTTTGTGTATTGGTCAGGTCTTCCTGATCCAGTTCTTCGTCCAGTTCGGCCACCAGTTTCTTGCCTTCTTCGCTGAGATTCACCTTGGCCAGCCGGCTTTCGTAGTAGATGCGCACCGTGGCGCCGTCCTCCACAGCCTGGGCGATGTCGTATACGTCGATATAGTTGCCGAAAACGGCCGGCGTGTTCACATCCGTATTCTCGATGGGCGTACCGGTGAAACCCAGGTAGGTGGCATTGGGCAGCGCGTCGCGCATGTATTTGGCGAAGCCGTACACGATCTTTTTGCCCACCACGTTGCCCTGCGAATCTTTGTCGTCAATGGTTTTGGCTTTGAAGCCGTATTGGGTGCGGTGGGCTTCGTCGGCGATGACGATAATATTGGTGCGGGCCGACAATTCCTCGTACACATTGCCCTCCTCAGGCTGGAACTTCTGGATGGTGGTGAATACGACGCCACCGGAAGCCACTTTCAGCAGGTCCTTGAGCTGATTCCGGTCTTCCGCCTGCACGGGTTCCTGGCGCAGGAGTTGTTTGGAAGCGGCGAAGGTGTCGAACAACTGATCGTCCAGGTCGTTGCGGTCGGTGATGACCAGCACGGTGGGATTATTGAGCGCGAGCACGATTTTGCCGGTGTAAAACACCATCGAAAGCGACTTGCCGCTGCCCTGCGTGTGCCAAACCACGCCGCCTTTGCGGTCGCCCAGCGGCTGCCGGCCCACGCTCGCCACGCCATATACTTCCGGCGACACCTCCTGCACGCTGCCGACCTCCTCTGCATCGGGCCGGTGTACATAGCCGGCGGCCCGCATAGTGGACTCTACGGCCCGGTTGACGGCATAATACTGGTGGTAAGCCGCCAGTTTTTTGACCGTGGTAATGGTCGTAATGCCTGTTTTAGGATCTTCTTTTTTCGATTTTTCAAAAACGGTGAAATGCCGGATCAGGTCGAGTAGGGTATGCGGGTTGAGCATGCCCTGGATGAGCGTTTCCAGTTGGCCGATCAGGGGTGAGGCCTCCTCTTTTCCGTCGGCGGTTTTCCAGGCCATGAAGCGGCTCCGGCCAGCAGACAGTGAACCGGCGCGCGCTTCCAGTCCGTCTGAAATCACCAAAAAGCCGTTGTATGTGAACAGGCCCGGAACGAGGGCCTTATAGGTCTCCAATTGCTTGAAAGCCGAGCCAATGGTGGCATTTTCGTCGGTGGCGTTTTTCAGTTCGATCACCACGAGGGGTATGCCGTTGACGAACAGGATGACGTCGGGGCGCTTGTTGTGTCCGTTTTCGATCACGGTGAACTGGTTGGCCACCAGGAATTCATTGTTGTCGGGGTTTTTAAAATCCAGAAGCCATACGAAGTCGCCGCGCGGGTGGCCGTCTTTTTGGTACGTCACCGGCACGCCTTCGGTGAGTAGCCGGTGAAACGCCTCGTTGTTGGCCAATGCATCCGGAGAAGCGATCCGCTGGATGGTCTTTAAGGCCTCTTCCTGCGCATCAGCCGGAATACCTGGGTTGAGGCGCCGGATGGCCGCGCGCAAACGCCCCTTGAGCAGCACCTCCGCATAACTGCCCCGCTCCGGCGCATCGCCATCGGGCGCGATGTCGGGCGCATACACGTACCGGTAGCCGAGGGCCTCCAGGCGCCCGATGGCGAGTTGTTCGATGGCGGATTCGGTGATGCGGGTCATGAACCAGGAAAAGTAGAAATGGATTGAAATGGATAATCTATTTTCAGAATGGATGCCCTTCTGTCCGGGTCCCACTTAAAACCTGCTTTCTGCAACTCCAGGTACCCGACGCCTCGCCTGAAAACGGATGCAAAGCCAATTCGGGAATGGTAAACCCACTCTCCTTTGGATACATCAGTTACTGCTTTTTGAATACCTGACTTGTCTTCCGAATCGAAAATTGCCTTCCAATGCATATATTGAGGAACCAATTGAGTTGTAAACCACGACAAATGTGCTTCAAAATGAGGATACTTCTTATGAGACCGCCCATAATAATCAGAAATCGCTTCGTGCATAGACGGAATATCTTCCCCGGAAATGGCAGCTGGATAAATATTTTGGAGCAAGTCCAGCAGCATTAGGTCGCGGTATATCAAGTCCTTTTCATTCCAGGATAGATTAAGCAGCAAAAAGACACCTTTTTGAAAAATGGATTTTCGTATTTCGTATTGGCGGTCTGCCGCCGGCAGGTAATCGTATTGCTTATAGCCCGCGGAGCGGTTGGCGCAAATTAGAAAAGGACTAAACACATTAAGCAGATTCCATTTGAGGCCATTTATTAATTCCCCGTTGATCATGCCATTGGGCACATAATCATATTGATATTTCCGGGTAGGATCAGCCTCTTGGTAAAAAATATTATGCCGGTTCTGCAGGCCTATCTCTTTCTTAAGGGCTTCAAATCTTGTGCTTTCTATCTCATAAAAGCCATAGTTTGGCATGTTTTTATCAAAATAATCCGCACGTTTAAAAGGATATCTTTTTATTACTGTATCTAAATACGCCTGAAACTGTTTTTCATTGCTCAGGGCAAACCTGGCATAGGACTTGTCATATTTCTTTCCATTAAATAATATCAACAAATCCAGTGCCACCACAACGTTATTCAGCTCCTTGAGGGTTATGGGGCGTTTCGGACTATCAGCCCAACTGCCGTTATCCAATACCTTTTCCAGACTCTTTTCAAACCACTTCTGAACCTTATCCAAATGTCTGTCGATGGCGCGCGCATCTTTTTCTCCGCCGGCGGAACCCTCCCGATATCTGACGGCTTCTTCACTTCGCCCCTCCAAGCCGGCCTCTTTTTCAAGTGCCAACTGTTGTTCCGCGCTTTCAAATGCTCCTTTGGGAACAACCAATCCCTTGGACACCAGATTTAAAAAATCGGCGATCTGCGTACTGGTATCGTTCAGCAATGCCGCCTCGCGCAGCTGTACCGAACTCAATTGATAAAAAGCCGTCTCGTCAATAGCTTCAAAAGTTTGTTCTGATTTGGAGGTTGTGGTGTTCGCGCGAAAGGACAAGTTTTTAGGACCGCCGGTATGATCCTCCTCCTCATCGAGCCAATTATATTCCTGATAGTCCAGCAATTCGGTATAACCTTCGGCATTGGGATCCGCCTTCAGGGCCTCTATCACGTCGTTTACCGCTGCCTGCCGGGCATCGGGGTTGGTTTTAGACAGGAGGCCGATGTCGTCCACATGTGCAAACGGTGATATTCGCTGACCGTTCTGATACAAAGCAGCGACATGCGCCAGATATGACTCGTTGATTGTTATGGAGAATTCTTTCGCGGAGCCCTGAAGCGAATACATTACAGCCGGTTCAAACGGGCTTTGGTGCATTCCCAATTGGACGGACTCTTCCACCGGTTCCTTGCACAACAAGGTCAGCTGATTGCCCAGGCATTGGGCAAATAATATCCGGTTCCGGTAAGCAGGCCTTTGCAAGGCGTCCCCCTGGCTTGAAAACCGGGGTTGTTTTCCACGAACTTCCATCGCCTTGGATGTGTCAACCTGTATGCCTAAATCCTTCAAATAATTGCCGCCTTTCGCGCGGCGGAGGAGTAATCCCGCTTCCGCATTGACGGCGTCGCCTGTCAAAGAGCCTAAGCCGCGCCCGGTTGCATTGGCGCTTCCCAGCAATAAGTATTCGCTCCCATCTTCCAGGTCGAAATGAAATACTTTGGCATGTAAGCGATTGTACTTTCTTTGAAAATTTTTAATACAATGCTCCCAGTCTATAAAAACAATATCCTTTGCTAACTGCGCATCAATCGAGTATGGTAGCAGGCCGTATTCCACATCGGTAATACAGTGAAATTCCTGAATATCGAATGCGGCTTTGAGATACTTCAGCCCATCGCCCTTTTCATCGAAGTATGGCGAAATTACGGTCAGGCACCGCACTTTTACCGGCGGCAGCATGGCTTTCAATTGCGCCAGGGTGCTGCTGCCGCGTTCGTTGGCTATAAAAGCAATGGATTCTCCACTGGCCAGCCCGGTAAAGCCGGCTGAGGCTGCGTCGGGAAGCGTGCTGAGCCAGGATGCCTTTTGCGTGATCCAGCTCAATTTATCGAGGTGATACCCTTGGGCCTGAGCGACGTACTGCTGAAGGTACTTCCATGCGGCTGAAAACAAGGGAGCATTCGGGCTTTCCGGATGATCCAGTTGAAAAGCGCCCCATATTTCATCGTTGGCGCTTACGCCAGAGGAGGTGAAGTTGCCCGAACCTACGATCAGCAGGCCGTCTTTTTTCCCGACCAGCAACATGATTTTGGGGTGGAAAACTCCCGTCACGCTGACCGGGATCAGACTGTACAGGCGATGATTCCTGAAGGTGGTTTCTCCGGCGCTTTCGATAGCATGTTCCAGGTATTTGGCATCTGCCAGCACATTGATATTCCGAATGTTGGCTGCGCGCAGCGCGCGCATCACCCGTTCTTCAAAAAAGGGAAAATCGAAGGTAAACGTGGTGATGACGGCGTGCTCGTACCTGTTCTGGTGTTTACCGATCAGTTCGAAAATATTATGTCTTTCGATGGTCATATATCACGCTGATTTAACAATTCAAGGCCTTTTTCCGTAACTTTTCTGTCGGAGGATAACAAGTGGAGGTCTTGCAAAAAAGCCGCCAGATTGGTCAGGCGCGGACCGGTAAAACCGGGATCAAAATTGTCGATCACCCGGATGTAATTGTCCTCGATGACGAATTTTTCGGTTGATTTATAGCCGTTTCCCATTTTATTGAACGCGACGAACCGGTGCCGGTATAGGATATGGTGCAGGAGAAAGGACGCGATGTGAGGGGTAAGCGGCTGGTTGTATGATTTTGTCACCTGTTCTAAAAAGGCCAGTACATCGTGCTCCACCCCGAGCCCGCGCTCCGAGATAAATGCTTTCAGGCGGTTGAATTGAGTGGCGTTGGTCTGATACAATTTCCAAAGCAGCAGAAAAGCGCTTGTCATGCGCAATTCCGTTTCGGATTTTTCAATCTGCTGATATAATTCGGATTCACTTCCCGAAATCGCTTCCACGATATCCCCCAGTGTTGCATCGTGGTTTTTCTTTTGGGCAGCCCGCATAATGGATTCGGACACCGTCGTGGCCGTTTCCTCGATCAAATCGCCTACGGACATCCAACCGGTTCCAACCTCTTTTACTACAATATCTAAAGCCGCGTTCAGTAATGCGGTGCAGGCATATTGGTAGTATTCGTTGAGCTGGTAATAGTACCAACCGGTGAGGCAATCGTCGGGCAGGCCATCTTCCATGCCTTGTACGTCGTAGGCATAGTAGGCCAATGCCCTTGGGGCGATACCTTCGGGATGCCGCACTGCCAGACGCAGGACGTGCAAAAGAGTCGCCTTTCGCATGCTTACCGGATGTTCTTTCGGGATGCCTGGCTCATCGGCGTCCAGCAGCAGCCGCATCAGTAAGGTCCATTCGGTATCCCGCGGGCGAATATCCCGCAGGTTAAAATCGGCGGCCAGCGCTGTCAACTGGTCGCGATGCACCACGCCGGTTTCCAGGCAATGCTGGAACAGGGCTTTATTTTGAGGTTGTATCCGGGTTTCAAACGCTGCAGCCAATGCCATGCCGGTAACGTTCAGGTTCGGGTTTTGCTCATTCGTCGCCCGGTATATGCCTAATGGCTTGCCGGAGGACATATCGATGGGCTCATCTATAATACCGATCTGACGCATGGAACCGAGGTAATAGGCGCCGAAAACGCCGAAGTGGTACGCCCAGTACGTATTTTCCGTACTACCGTCCGGTTTGTAGATGCCGGCTTGTAAATCGAAAACCGCATCATCGGTTCCAAATTGCCGGGCGGCATAATCGATTCCGGAAACGCCGGGGATAGAATGTTGGTGCGACAGCAAGGCCAGGATATACTCTGCTTTCCGGATGAACTTTTTTTGCTCGGCGGGATCGGTGCTGTCCATTTGACGGGCATATTCCTTCAGTAACCAGCAATAAAAACTGTACGCCCGGATCAGCCCGGTGACGTTGTTCAGGCCCGGCAACAGGTAGGAATAGGCCTTTTCGGAGGCATTTTGCAAACCCAGTGGGTCAAGGCCTTTGATGAAACTCATCTTGTCGCCCCAGAAGGGTACCAGCGCTTGGTTTTTTTTGATGACTTTATCTGCCATAGCATTGGTTTTAGTGTTAGTTATTTCATATCCCATCTTCAGGCCTTGATCCTGATACGAATAACTTTATTGGTTTTGAAAGGGATTTTTCAACTGAATATCTATAGTCAGATTCAAATAAGGGTATCCTTTTATTTCCTATTTTTGACGTTAATATTCGCGTAGATTTATCCAATAAATGACATAAAAAGTTCTTATTGGTCTGTCTTAAATTTTCTAAATACTCATTCAGAGGCCAATAATCGACCTTATCAAACTTCTTCGATTCTAAAGGCCATATCCAACGATCATGAGCACTTGAATCACTAAATGCATTAAAATTTTGGGGAACAAGTAGTGCCCCTTTTAATGGAATTTCAACAAAGGGGCGGATGTTATGCGCTAAAATGTTTCTAAAGTTTTTAAACCCCCTATAGTTGGCTAACTCAAATTGAAGTTCAGAAAAACCTTCCTTTATGACATCCTGATTAAAATCCTCTATCAACTCAATTCCATTATACACTAAGTGGGTTGATTCAAGAAACAAACGCAATGAATTTGCTACTTTCTCGTATTCCTTACCCTTTATATTTGAGGGAGCCTTCATTATAGAAAGAAACGTCTGGTTTTGAAGTAAAACATAGCACCACTGACCCAATTTAAGTCTAAGTTCATTGTGTTCTTCTGTAATTTCAAGAATTGGCACGGGATTGCCTTTATCATGTCCGATATATCTTCCCCAAAAATTATTATAAGCAAGAACAAGACTCTCCTCAAGCTTTAATGACGCTAATCTTTCAATAGCATCACCATGATCCTTAATGTTCCAATTCATAGTTTCACATTTTCACCCGCACCTCCCCACTCATCAACTTCGGCAACAACGTATCCCGAAGGGTGGTGAGGGTGCGGATTTGGGTTTGATTAGAATAAATTTTTTCCCAATAACTTGATGCCAACTCTCCAAACCTGGAAATTAAGGCTTTAGGTGGCAAGGCAAATTCAATCTCTTCAATATCATATGGTTTAAGTGAAGGGTATGTCGATGTTGAACCTTCTGCGATTGAATGTAAATACTCTGTCATATCCTCGGCAGTCAACAATAGATATATAAAATGGGGGTCAATATCAATGCAGGTGATGACACAAAAGCCGGTAGAGACAACTAGTCTTTCGCTTGGCTTCTTAATTATTCCGTAGTGCTTTTGGTCTGGCCTCACTGTAGAAATTAAAATGTCATTGTGCTGAACCAATCTTTTAGCCCGGCTTGGCGAGTTTCCTAATTCGATATTTTGAATACTCGTTATCATCCCCTCATTCAAGGAGCTTGTATCAAGGTACTCAATTTCTCTAAATGGATAATCTTTTGTTACGGTTCTTTGGTTCGTTTTTACAAACTGGCCAACTTTTACCGTCTTCCACTCTTCCCTCGCCTCCACCACAAACCACTGCCTGAAAAGCGCCTCCGCCATCGCTTCCAGGGTGGCGTTCTGGCGGTGCAGGAGGTCGATTTTGTCGTCGAGGGAGGAGAGGACGGCGGCGATGGCGCGTTGTTCTGGGAGTGGGGGGATTAATAACTTTAGTGATTTTAAGGATGATAAATTTAGTGTTGGTTGAACGGTATCATTAGTGTTTCCATACATCTGGAACTTAATTTCCTCCGTTTTGAAAGCGTATTTTATAAATCGTTTATCAAAAATATCCTTTATTCGAGCGACACTTACAGCCCGAGCGACGTTCCAGCCTTCTAAACTTGGAGGTACTATCGCACATTCGCCAATGCTTCCGACAACAGTTATCAAAAGCTCTCCTCCGCTTAGCCGAGTTCGTTGATATTTTTCTTCAATTGACGATGCAACTTTTAGTACATCGACTGTTTTAATATAGCCATTTTTTATGTTATTTACTCTAATGATAGGAACTGAATTTGATTCAGTATGTGAGCCCGGCTGTACAATACCATATGATATACTTTCATCGACAAGTACTTGTGAAAAAAAAATTTCCTGCCACTTGCTCATAGAATTATAATTTTTTAGGTTATTTATTTCTCTATTGAATCTTTTGCCACGAATAATTCACGACTAGTTTCCCAATATATTTTTGCTCCAGGGTTATCCTTTTGAACCAAAGATTCAATTTCTTTTTTCAAAATACCTATATCTTGGGTTGACGTAGATGCATAAAACGAAAAGTGTTCAGTATCACCAACATTAATTTTAGAAGCTAAAAGGAGTGGGTTAAGTACCTCAAATGCTTGATGAATAGCCCAAGGATATGGACGTAAATGTCTATGCATATGGTGATTTAACCAGTCCAGAACCCATTTTATTTCATCAAAATTGATGCCGGTCTTGAAGTTTATTTTCGTCAAAGACTTTATAATGGGAATGAGATTTGAAAACAACAATGGCCCTCCATTACTTTTTTCAATAAAATCAATTCCTAAAAATCCAAGAATCCTTTTTTCTAGCGACAGCCTTAGCCCATAAATAACCAAGATATCTAAGTCATATCTTCTGTGTGCATCTTTTGGTAATGAGTTTTTATAAAAAAGTTCCTTTACATGTTTAAAATGAATAGTTGAAGGCAATGTGTTTGTACTTAGAAGAATGAATGAAGTATCCTGATCCACATCGATCTGCTTAATATAAGGGATAATATCCGCTATCAGTACCTTAATATCATCGGCCTTATCATTGACACTAAATGTACTTATCAGAAATTCCAAATATTCTGCGGCAGCTTGTACGTGGCACCTATTCCTCAACAGGTTATCTTTTTTTGTCCAACTAATTTTAAAAACGTTTTGGCGGATACAAGAAGATGAAAGAGTCCTTCCCCCAATCTTCTGGAAATAAGTGATCAGTTCTTCACATTCCTGTGTAGTTGGTTCTGAATAAACTCTTCTAAGAATATCGGCTTGATCATTCATTATTTGGCCCTGTTTATTCATAGACTAATTTTTTTTAAATTCTCCAAAATCTTTTCATTTAGCCACACCTCCTCCCGCATCTGCCCCTCCAACTCCGCCTTCAAGACCGCGAACCGCTCATTAAAATCAAAATCGTCCTCCTCGTCGGGCAGGCCCACGTACCGTCCGGGCGTGAGCACGTAGTCAAGCCCGCGTACCCGCTCTATGGATGCGGCAGCGCAAAAACCGGGTACATCCTCATACGAACCGCCGGGGTTACGCCAGGCATGGTAGGTACTGGTAATCCGGGCAATATCCTCGGGTGAGAGTTCGCGGGTGCGTCGGTTGATGAGATAGCCCAGGTTGCGGGCGTCGATGAACAGTATCTCTTTACTGCGGTTCCGGAACTTTCCATTCTGGCGGTTACGGCTCAGGAACCATAGCGAGGCCGGAATCTGGGTGTTCAGGAAGAGTTTGGCAGGCAGGTTCACGACGCAGTCGATCAGGCCGGCTTCCACCAGGGCTTTGCGGATATCGCCTTCGCCCGACGACTTGGAGGTAAGGGCGCCTTTGGCCAACACCACGCCCGCCTGCCCGGTGGGCGCCAGGTGGTAGATGAAATGCTGCATCCAGGCGAAGTTGGCGTTGCCAGTAGGCGGTGTGCCGTATTGCCAGCGGCCGTCGGTACGCAGCAGGTCGCCGCCCCAGTCGCTCACGTTGAAGGGCGGGTTGGCTATGATGTAGTCTGCTTTCAGGTCTTTGTGCGCGTCGTTGAGGAAGGAACCTTCGTTGTTCCATTTCACCTGCGAACTATCGATGCCCCGGATGGCGAGGTTCATGCGGCACAGCCGCCAGGTGGTTTGGTTGCTCTCCTGTCCGTAAATGGAGATGTCATTGACCCTGCCCTGGTGTTCAGTGACGAATTTTTCGGAGTGTACGAACATGCCCCCAGAGCCGCAACAGGGGTCGAACACGCGGCCTTTGTAGGGCTCCAGCATTTCGACTAACAATTCCACCACGCTGCGCGGGGTATAGAACTGTCCGCCCTTCTTGCCCTCGGCCAGGGCGAATTCGCCGAGAAAGTACTCGAATACGTGTCCCAGTACATCGGCGCTGCGGGCTTTGGCATCGCCGAGGGCGATATTGCCCACCAGGTCGATGAGTTCGCCCAAGCTGGTGGGGTCTAAGTTTTGGCGGGCGAATACTTTTGGCAGCACGCCTTTCAGTTCATTGTTCTCTTTTTCAATGGCATCCATCGCCTCGTCCACAAACTTCCCGATCTCGGGTTGTTTGGCTTTGGATTGCAGGTACGCCCATCGGGCCGGCGTGGGCACGAAAAAAACGTTTTCGGCCTTGTATTCGTCCTTGTCCTCGGGGTCGGCACCGGCCAGGTCGCCTTCGCCGGCTTTCAGGCGGGCGTACAATTCCTCAAAAGCATCGGAGATGTATTTCAGAAAGATGAGCCCCAGTACAATGTGCTTGTATTCTGCCGCGTCGATGTTTTTGCGCAGCTTGTCGGCCGTTTTCCAGAGCTGCTTTTCGAGGGGTTCTTCGGTGGTGGATTTTTGTTTTGCCATGAGTTGTTTAGAGTTTATCTTCTGCCAGCCATAGGTAGTCCCTGATATCTTTTTGTCGTTCAATTATCATATTGTAAGTTCTCTTATTTATTATCTGTGCTCGGGAAAGGTTTAGTTCTGCACAAATATCTATTAAATTTTTTTCGGGTTTTTTACTTATCCGTCAGTCGCGTGCAACCTCCCTCCGCACAAACACGCCCCCGTCTCCGGCATCACAGCCGAAAGCGGGGGCGCGGGTTATCATTGGTGGTGGCGGGTTTGTCCCATTGGTATTTGATTTGGTGTGCGAAAGGTAAAAAGCCGGTTTTGTACTGCCAAGGAACACTTGAAGAAAACTTTGCAACTGCTAAAATTTGGCAGGGCGGCGGCCCGGAGATGACGTAAATGTTTCACCGCAGAGGCGCGCAGGCACGGAGGGCAACGCAGCGGATTCACCACGGCGGCCCGGAGATGTCGCAAAGAGTTTCACCGCGGAGGCGCAGAGACGCGGAGGGTAGCGCAGCGCCCCCCCTCCCCCCTGCCCTTTCCGGCGCTACCCCGGCAAGAACCGGCGGGTAAAAAAACAGAACACACGACACCCCAGCACGAACTGGTTCGCTTAAACATATAACGTGTGATTCCCCGGCACGAACTTGTTCGCAAAAACGTGTAACGTGTGATTCCCCGGCACGAACTGGTTCACCAAAACGTGTAACGTGTGATTCACCGGCATGAACTTGTTCGCAAAAACAGGTAACGTGTTATTCCCCGGCACGAACCGGTTCACAAAAAAACATAGTGGGTTATACCCCGGCGCGAAATTGTTCGTGAAATTCAATAATTCACTATTAAAAAAGACGAACTGACTGATAAATTTTCCTCGTGTTTTCGTGCCGAAATCCTTCTCAAGATGAAAAAATGGCAAAAATTTATTGCCGAACAGCATTTCACCCTGAAAAACCGGCATCTTACAAATCAAAAATCAGTAAGTTGGTATATAAAATGAGTAACTCAGTATATAAAATCACGAACTCAGTATAAAAAATCATGAACTAATTATATTCTGGAGTATGTCGTTATATAGTTAACTTCAAAAAATAGAAAAAAAATAGTGAAAATGTACACGCTGCATACTAATTTAAAAAACAGCCCCGTTTTTTTGGTCCTTTCTGTGCACGGGAAGTTTCTTTTCACCACTTAAAAAACTATTAAACAATGTCACGAACCAATTTGATCTCCGCAAGCCTGTCTCCGGAGAAGAAGGCAGAAATCCTGAAGTGTTTGGCCGATGTGCAAAGCGGCCTGAATTTTCTGATCAACATCAGCCAGGCCGACAAAAAGCGCCTCACCAAAATGGGCACCCGCTCCGTCGGTTATGTGGATGATTGCATCGCGGCCTTTGACACCTACCCACACCTGCTCCCGAGCAACATTGACCTGGAAGAACTGAAACGCGACCGTGCCCTGTACGAAAGCCTGAATGCTATTGCCATGAATGTAAAAAACCTCAACGAGGGGTTGCAGGACACCATGGCGGCCATCAGCCACGATTTGATGATCAACTGCAACGACGGATACGCCGTCCTGAAACGCGGCGGCAAACGCGACGTGGGGGTGCAAGCCGCCACCGAAAGGATCAGCCGAA
>Ga0268299_1002839_pt1 | contig 18332 bp, 18 predicted proteins | sample NOBtaG_FD_193484 | JGI IMG/M metagenome (GOLD analysis project Ga0268299, IMG submission 193484) | Activated sludge microbial communities from bioreactor in Nijmegen, Gelderland, Netherland - NOB reactor | ecosystem: Engineered > Bioreactor > Aerobic > Activated sludge | place: Netherlands...
CCCGTAATGGAACCGGAGGACCGCGTGTAATCCCGTCGGCGTACGATCTCCCAAGACCTCCACGGGAGACCACGATGCTGACGACCCTGATCGCCTCGCGCCCAGCGCAGCACCGCACGGCCAACGGAACGGCCGTGAGTCTCGCCCTGCACGTCGGCATCATCGCGACGCTGCTCGTCGCCACCGCGCCGCGCGATGTGTTCACGCCGCCGGCGAGCAGCACCCGCATCGTGCCGCTGGTCGCACCCGCAGCGCCGCGCCCTGCTGCGCCGCAGCGCCCGCAGACGGCGCCCCCGCGGACCAGCCACACGCCCAGCACCGCGGCAGCTGTTCCGGCGGTGGACGTGCCGCCCGTGAGCGTGCCCGCTGAAGTACCGACTGGCCTCCCGACCGACTACGCGCCGCCTGTGGACCTCCCGGCCGGCGACGGCGGGCTCGGTGCGCCCGGCGACGCCGGCGATGCCACGCCACTCGGTAGCGGCGACGGCGTGCTCGGCGCCGAGTCGGTGGACGTGCCCGCTGCGCTGCGTGCGGGGTCGCCGCTACCGCGCTACCCGGAGATCCTGCGCCAGTCGCGCATCGAAGGCGGCGTACGCGTGCGCTTCGTGGTGGACGAGAACGGGCGCGCCGAGCTCGGCACGCTGACCGTGCTCGAGAGCACGCACCCGGCGTTCATCGAGAGCGTGCGCGCCGTGCTACCGCGCCTGCGCTTCACGCCGGCGCGCGTGGGGCGCGACCGCGTGAAGCAGGTGGTGGAGATCCCGTTCGGCTTTATCGTGCGCTGATCGCGGTCGTCGCCGCTTCGCGCACGCGGCGCTCCACCCAGCGCGCCATCGCGGGATGCGGCAGCAACGGCTCGCCCACGTACACGGACGGCGTGCCGGCGATGTCGCGCGGCAGCTTGTCGCGGCTGACCAAGCCCTTGGAGACCAACACCGGCACGACGATCGCCTCGCGGCCTGTAATCAGCCGCTGCATCTCGATTAGCTCGCGCGTCCGCGTCACGCCCTCGGCGCGCACAGCGGCCGGCGCGTCATCGCGCACGAGCTCCAACCGTACATCGCGGAAGCCGGTCCACTTCTTCACGCTGTCGGCCACCGGACGCAGGTTGCCCATCCATGCCGCGTAGTCCTCGGCGGAATTCGGACCGTGACCCACGATCATCAGGCCGCGGTTCGCCGGCACATCGCCCTGCGCCTGCACCAACGCCAGTGCGCGGTCCGCCAGCACGCGCGCCATCTCGTGCGCGTTGTCCAGCGCCGGCGTCAGCACCAGCGGGGTACGCGACGCGGCGCGCTCGATGCCCGCCATGTGCAGATGGTGCTCCATCGTCTCATCGAGCTGCACGTCCTGGCCGGCGAGGTAGCGGATCTGCTCGTAGTGCCCGCTGTGGCTCGAGACGAGCAGCGGGACGATCACGATGCGCGCCACGCCCTTGGCCTCGAGCTTGGCGACCGCATCCTGGAATCGCGCCGTGGCCGCACCGGGCCCCATAAGGAAGCTCACTTCGACGGGACCCCCCGTCTGCGCCTGCGCGGCGATCGCGCGCACGCCGGCGTTCCAGGTCGAGTCACCCCCGTGGGCGATGACGATCGTGCCCGTCGTCGCGGGTGATTGCGCGCCGAGGGAGAGCGCGGTGATGGCGAGAAGGGAGAGCGAGCGCAGCATCAACGGAGTCCGGGAAGGGTGTAGGTGAGGGTCGTGTACACATGCCGACCGGTGAATCCCGCCCATTCGCGGGGACGGCGGTCGAAGAGGTTGTCGGCGCCGAGCGCAAACTCGAGGCCGCTGACGGGCAGCGTCCGGGCGACGCGGAGGTCCACACGGGTGAAGGCGTCGCGCCAGCTGCGGACGGCACCCGTGGAATCGTCACGCTGCATCGGCGTACGGCCGGTATGCACGAGCGTGACGCTGCTGCGCAGCGCGAGCGGCAGCACCGCTTGGAGGCCCACGCGCGCCGCGCGCGATGGCCGACCGAGCAACTCGAGCCCGCTGCGTTCGTCGCGCGTCTGCAGCAGCGACGCGCCGAGCTCGCCGCGCAGCCGTCCGCTCGCGACGAGGTTCGCGCCGGTCTCGAACTCCGCGCCGCGCGTCCAGCCGCGGTCGCGGTTCTGGTACTCGTACACCGGCGCCTCGTTGGGCGCCGAGACGATCTGCGTCTCGATGAAGTCAGCGAAGGTGTTGTGGAACAGCTGGCCGCGCACGTAGCCGCCGGCCGTCGCCCACTCGACGCCGAGCATGGCGTTGCGTGAGTGCTCGGGCTGCAGCAGCGGATTGCCCTGCACCGCGTAGCCGGCGTTGGTGTTCTGGAAGAACAGGAACAGTTCCTTGAAGTCCGGCGCGCGGAAGCCGTCGCCGTACGAGGCGCGGAGCGTGATGCGGGGCGCCACCTCCGCGCGGGCCGCGACGCGCGGCGTCACGTGCGTGCCCCACACGTCGCTGCGTGTCATGCGCAGGCCCGGCAGCAGCGTCAGGCCGCGCAGCGGCGAGAACTCCAGCTGCGCGAACGGCTCGAGCGAGGTGTGCGCGCGCCGGCCGCCCGGCACGCGCGCCGTCTCGATGGCGTCCGTGCGCAGTTGCACGCCCGCGTCCAGCGAGACGCCGCGGCGGAACGCGCCGTTGTAGAGCAGCTCGCCCAGGAAGATCTGCTGGCGCTGCCGGTCGCCGGGATCGCCGGCCACCGGCGCCGTGAACGCACTGGTGTACGCCGTGTGGTCCCAGTCGGAGACCGCGAGCTTCGGGCTGATGCGATGCACGCCGCGGGCCCAGCTTCCGCCCACGCGTGCGTTCAGCTGCACATTGTCGCTGATGCCGTAGAAGGTGCCGCTGCGCCAGCGCTGGCGTTCGTCGAGCGCAAGCACCGCGAGCTCGGCCTGCCGTGCGCTGTCGGGCCGCCACTGCAGCGTGGCCGCGACGTCGAGCCGCGCGGCGAGCGCGCCTTCGCTGCGCGCGATGCCCGGCGCCGACTCCTGCGTGCGCCGCGCCACGTCCACGGACGTCGCGAAGTCGCCCGCGGCGAGTTGGACGCGCCCCGCCGCATCCATGCGGCCCTGCGCGCCCATCGTGCCGCTCGCGCCGCCGCCCACGCGACGACCGTCGTCGCTGGGGCGACGCGTGATGATGTTGATGACGCCACCCATCGCTTCGCTGCCATACAGCGTGGACTGCGCGCCCTTCACCACTTCGACGCGCTCCACCATGCCGACAGGAATCCGCGCCAGGTCGAAGTTGCCGGAGAGGCGCCCTGCCAGCGGCTGCCCGTCGAGCAGGATGAGCACGCGCTCGCTGCCGATGCCCTGCAGCATCGCGCCGCTGCCGGCGGGATGGCCGCCCTGCAGCTCGATGCCGAGCTGTTCGGTGAGCACGGCGGCGAGATCGGACGCACCGCTGCGCTCGAGCTCGCGACGGCTCACGACTTCCACGGTCGCTACGGCGTCGGCCAGCTTCTGCTCGCGCCGCGCCGCACTCACCACCATCTGGTCCAGCGCAATCGCCGCGGGGACCAACGCCACGTCCTGCGCGTGCGCGTCGGCCGCGATGGACTGCGCGACGAACCCCATCGCGCGCACGCGTAGCTCCCGTGCATTCGCCGGGCGTCGCGTCGCGACCCAGCGCCCGTCGGCATCCGTCCGCACGCGCAGCGTGTCATCGCCGATCAGCAGCACCTCCGCACCCGCCACGGCGCGCCCGTCGGCGCGGGACGTCACGCGCCCACGCGGCAGGTCCTGCGCCGCAAGCGCCGGCGCGGACACGCAGGCCCCCGCGAACAGCAGCATCAGCCGTCGACGCATCAGTCGAGCTTGGCCCAGCGGAACGTGATGTGCCGCGCCGTCCCCGTGGCGCTGTAGTAGCCCGTCACCTGCAGCTTGTAGGTCTCGCTCCCACGGCGCAGGAAGTACACGTCAAAGGTGGGCGAGATGCGGTGATCGCCGAGGATGTTGTAGCGGTAGTAGCGCTGCGTGCCGAAGACGCCGGCGTAGGTGTCGATGCGGTACGCGCTGGCATTCGTCACGGCGGTGGTCAGGTCGGCGAACGCCGTGGCGGTGGTGGCCGCACCGGCCTTGCCACTGCCGCTGATGCCGCCGTTCACGCGGATCGTGAAGCCCTGCACGTGCAGGTCCCAGGCCGCGTTGTCTGTCGTGGTGGCGCCGGTGTTCAAGTCGACGCGCGCGCCGCCGGTGGCACCGGCGTTGATGATGACCTGCTGCGGCGCCGCCAAGGCCGCCCCACTCGCCGTCTGCAGGCGGTACTCCAGCGTGACCGAGCCGGCGTGCGTGGCCGTCGGCGTCGCGATCGCCGTCACCCGCAGCGCGGCGAACGACGTAGAATCGCTGAGCCGCAGCAACCAGGTCTTTGTCGTGTCGGCAGTCGCCGACACGCCGCTGCCCGCGTACCACCCGACGATCGCGGGCGTCAGGGCGTCGCTCACGAAGCTCAGCCCCGACGGGACTGCCGTGACCGTATCGAAGTCCACGAACTCGCTCTCCGCGGTCATGGCCAACACCTGGTCATTGGTCGCTGAGGCGTTCTGACAGAGACAGGCCGCTGTCACCCCGCCCGGCCCGGCATCGCCGCCGTTGAGCGTCACGTTGGTCCCGAAGAACCCGATATCCCACGCCGTGCTGGCATTCGGGCTCGGCGTCGGCGTCAGGAGCGCAGAGTCCGCGAGGCTCACGAACTGCCAGGCGCTGGTCGCGATGACCGTGAGCGACCCTTCGTCTTGAAGCCGGCCGGGTGCGACCACCTCGTCGGTGGCACAGGCGGTGAGGGCGGAGAATCCGGCGACGGCGACCAGGCGGGAAATGATGCGTGTCATCGTGTTGTGACTTAGATGAGAATTATTCTCAAATGCTAGCTCGAGCGAAGTAGTCTATCGCCGCAATTCCGACTAAGTCAATAGGGATTCTGTCATAAGGCGATGACAGGCCCGCAACGCACAGCGCGGCGGTGAGCCCTGAGCTCACCGCCGCGCATCGTGCCGGATCGCGAGTGCGACTACTTGTTGGCCGCCTCGAACTCGGCCCGCAGCCGCGCCATCAGCGCGTCGCGCTTGTCGTACAGGCGCTTCAGCTTCCGCGGCTTCTTCTTGCCGAGGGCATAGGAGGTCAGCACCGGCAACGCGATCGTCGAATCGAGGTAGCAGACCACGGCATCCGGCAGTTTGTCCGGATCGATCTTGCCCCAGCTCACCGCCTCGGCCGGCGTCGCGCCGCTCAAGCCGCCGGTGTCCGGCCGCGCGTCCGTCACCTGCAGGAAGTAGTCGTGGCCGCGCTCGTCGATGCCGAGCACCTCCTGGATCTGCGGCTCCGTCTGCAGCGCGAAGTTCTTCGGCGAACCGCCGCCCATGATGCAGATGGCGCTCTCGCCGTTGCGCTTCGCATTCAGCACGATCGACGCCGTCTCGTTGACGTCCCTGTTGGGATCGATGACGCAGGTGCCGCCTTCGAGCGCCAGCGCCGCCACGTTCATGCCGATGCTCGAATCGCCCGGGCTCGACGTGTAGATCGGCACGCCGCAGCGGTACGCCGCCGCGAGCAGCGACTTCTGCGGGATGCCCAGCGCCTTCTCGCGCTCCACGAGGTACTTGCCGCAGAGATGGTGGAACTCCGCGCTCGACATCGTGCGCTGGAATTCCGGCGCGCGGATCACCTTGCGGAAGAACGCGTCCGTCGAGAGCAGCACGTCGTAGTCGAAGAACACGTCGTAGATGCGCACCACGCCTTCCTCGCGCAGCACGGTGTCCGACGTCTGCGGATCGCCGCGGTGCATCGAGAGGCCGAGGCCGAAGTGCGTGTCGTGGTAGAGGTTCGCACCCGTGGAGATGATCCAGTCCACGAAGCCCGCCTCGATGAGCGGGATGATGCTGCTCATGCCCAGTCCGGCCGGCGTCAGTGCGCCGGTGAGCGTGAGACCTACGGTGCACTTCGGGGTGAGCATCTTCTCCGTGAAGAGCTGGCAGGCCTCGCGCAGGCGCCCGGAGTTGTAGCTCTGGAAGCACTGCTCCACGAGCTGCACCACCGTCTCCGTGCCGTCGATCTTGCGCGGATCGATCTTGCGGCCGCGCAGGAACGGGCTCGCCGCCTTCGTGATCACCTTCTTGGCGCCCTTCGCCTCACGCTGCTCGGCCGCCTTCTTCTGCGAGCTCTTGTTGCCCGCCGCACTCGCGCGTTGCGCCTTGCCGTCCCCGTGCCGCGACGCCTTGAACCCGCCGCGCGCGCGATCCTCACCCTTCGCCATTGGCTTCCCTTGCCCGCTTCCGGGCCGTCTTGAGCTGCAGTTGATACGCCTCTTCCACCACCCGCGCCGCTTCCGCGGGATCGTCCGTCATCACCATCAGGTCCATGTCGCCCGGCGAGATCTTGCGCTCCGCCAGCACGCGCGAGCGGATCCAGCGCACGAGCCCCGCCCAGTAGTGCGTGCCGAACAGCACTACCGGGAACTGCGAGATCTTCCCCGTCTGGATCAGCGTCAGCGCCTCGAACATCTCGTCGAAGGTGCCGAAACCGCCCGGGAAGATGATGAACGCACTCGAATACTTGATGAACATCGTCTTGCGCACCGCGAAGTACCGGAAGCTCACCAGGGTATCGACGTACGGATTCGCCCCCTGCTCGAACGGCAGCTCGATGTTGCAGCCGAAGCTCGGCGCGCCCGCGAGCTTCGCGCCCTTGTTCGCCGCTTCCATGATGCCCGGGCCCGCGCCGGTGAGGATGCTGAAGCCGTGCGTCCCGAGGATGCGCGCGACCTCGACGGCCGCGAGATATTGCGGATCGTCGGGATGCGTGCGCGCCGAGCCGAAGATGCTGACGCCCTTCTCGATGCCGGCGAGCTTGTCGAAGCCTTCCACGAACTCCGCCTGGATGCGCATCACGCGCCAGGGATCCGTCGTGCGGAAGTCGCTCTTGGGGCCGCCGTACTGGAGGAGCTTCGCGTCTTCGGTCAGTGCCCAGGAGAAGTCGCCGATCGAATCGTCGGTCGCCGCGCGCGGCAGCACCTCGTCCTTCATGACCGGAAACTGCCCACTCGCCCGCATGCCTTCGTCCATGCGGTCCTTGAGGCCTTGGAGACTCTCGCGCGCCGCGGCGTCCAGGCGCGCGGGGTCGGCCTTCTTGCCCGACGCGGTGCGCGCCGGCTTGGGCTTCGTCGCCTTGGCCGGCGACGTGGACTTGGGAGTTTTCTTGGCTGCCATCGTCCGTGAAGTTTACGTTCCCGCACCCGCTCCTGCGACTGCCGCGCTCCCGTGACCCTCGTCATCCTCGTCGCCGACGGCGCCCGTCCCGACGCGCTGTTCGGCGCCATCGACGCCGGCGAGCTCCCCGCGCTCGCCGGCCTGCGCGCGCGCGGCACGGCGCTGACGCTCACGAGCGTGTTTCCCTCGGTCACGGGCAGCGCGTATACGCCCTTCCTCATGGGCCTGCACCCTGGCCGCGCCGGCCTTCCCGGCCTCCGCTGGTACGACCGCGAGCGACGCCACACGCTCTGGCCCGCGCACGCCCGCAGCTACGTCGGACTCGGCGGCATGCGCGCCGACAAGGACCTCACGCGCGAGCATCGCACGCTCTTCGAGCACGAGCCGCGCTCGATCGGCGGCTTCACGTACGTCGGGCGTGGCCTTTCCACGCGGCAGCGCATCGGCACGGGCTGGGCGTTCGGCGCCCGCATGGCGTGGACGCACTTCCGCGGCGACCTCGACGGCTGGATGCGCTTCGATCGCTGGCTTGGCGAGGAGTTCGTGCGGCGCATCGTCGCGCAGCGCCCGCGGGTCGCGTTCCTCGCGCACCCGGGCATCGACAAGATGTCCCATCGCTTCGGCCACGGGCATCCACGCGTCCTCGAGGCCATGCGCACGGTGGACCACACGGTGCGCACGCTCGAAGCGGCGTTCGCGCGCGAGGGCCGCGCCGAGGAACTGGAGATCTGGATCGTCAGCGATCACGGGCACGCACCGGTTCCCTCACACGAGGATCTCGCCGGGACCGTGGCATCGTGGGGACACCGCGTGCGCGCGCATCCCTGGGTCATCGGCGGCGACGACGTTGCCGTCATGGTCAGCGGCAATGCGATGGCGCATCTCTATCTCGAGCTGGGGCGTCGGCGGCGCGCCGTCTGGCCCGCGCTTCGCGATCGCTGGCAGCCCTTCCTTGAGCGATTGCTCGACTTGCCAGCCGTTGACCTCGCGCTGCTGCCTATGGGCGACGCACGCGTCCGCGTTCACTCACGCGCACGCGGCAGCGCCGACCTCTTCACCGCCGGCGATGGGACGTTCTCCTACCGCCGCGCGACCGGCGATCCGCTCGCGCTCGGAGAAGACCTCCTCGGGCTCGACGAGACCTCGGCGTGGGAACGCACGCGCCAGAGCGAGTACCCCGATGCGCTGGTGCAAGCCTGCGCCATCGCGGCGGCCCCGCGCGCCGGCGACATCATCCTCTCCGCGGCGCCCGGCTGGGACTTCCGTTCGCGCTATGAGCCCGTGCTGCACGCGTCAGGGCACGGCGCGATGCAGCGCGATCATCTGCTCGTCCCGTTCATCAGTTCGCGACCGATGGCAGGCGCACTGCGGCGCACCGTGGATCTCTTCCCGACCGCGCTCGCGACGCTGGGGCTCCCGGTGCCGCGAGGGCTCGACGGAAGGTCCGCGCGCTGACCGCGCGCGTGACCCGGGTCAGGACGCCGACGGGAGCGTGCGGGCGAGCAACTGCTGCAAGCGCTGCGCGAGGTCGCGCTGCCGCTCGCGCATCGGGGCGAGCCGCCGCGCGTTGAAGCGCCGCAGGAAGTAGCGTCTCACCGCCGTCCACATGGCTTGCCGGCGCTCGCCCACTGCCAGCGCCGCGAAAGCCCAGACCGGCTGCAGCATGACGCTGAGCAGCCCAGCCATCCAGCCATACGCGAGTCCGATGACGAGCGACGTCACCGCAATCCACAGCGGGAAGGCGACGCCGCCGACGAGGACGCGATGCGTCACCACCGTGTCGTCACCTTCGAGGCGCGCCGTGTAGGCGGCCGCGGCGACGGTGATGCGCTTCGGGATCCAGAAGAACACGCCGCCCAGCAGCGAGATCGGCAACAGCGGCACTAGAGGCAGCCGGCCCAGCGCCCAGCGCAACGCCGCGGACAACGTAACGTCGCTGCGCAGCGTCTCCGGCGTGAGCCCGAGCCGATGCAGCGCACGCCCGTGTGCTTTGAGGGCGAGCGCGACCTCGCGCCAATCGTCCGCGCCACCGTCGCGCAGCGCCTGCAGCGCCTCCGTCGTGATCCGCAGGCGCTCGACCTCCGCCGCGGGCGAGGCGTCCGCCCCGAACTCCGCACGCCACACCGCCTCGGCCGTGCGGACCACGGGCTCGTCCTCCCAGCGCTCAAGGTTCACGGAGACCGCGCGCATCGCCTGCTCGATCCGTTCGGTGAGCTCGCGCACCGCCGAGCGGTTCGTGGCCTCGGAGACGAGATCCTGCCAGCGGAACGACTCGCCGACGATCACATGCGCTTCGGAGCGGAAGGTGTCGCGATCGCGGAACACGAGACCCATGGCCACGATCGGGAAGTCCGTGCCCCGCTGCTGCGCCGCGCCAAGGGCGATGCGCGCCGCACCGGTCTTCAGCGGCGCCAAGCGAGACATCGAGTGCGAGATGCCCTCGGGAAAGATCCCGACCACGTCGCCCTTCGCGAGCACCGCGTGCACGTCGCGGAAGGAGTCGAGGTTCTGGGACATCTTGCCCGGGTCGTCCTGTTGCCGGTACACCGGCACCGACCCCACGCCCTTGATGAGCCAGCCAATGAGCGGATGCGAGAACAGCGGCGACTTCGCCATGAACCGCACCTTCCGCCCGGCCATCGCCGCCACCAGCGCCGGATCCACCAACGAGTTGTTGTGGTTCGCGACGATCAGTACCGGCCCGTCGGCGGGTAGCCGCGCGCCGGCCACCGTCACCCGGTAGTACGAGCGGACGGCGAGCTCCGAGATGAGCGGCATCGCGCGGTAGAGCCACATGGCGCGGGAAGATACGAGGAGTCGGGCACGAGCGGCACTCGGGCATGGTGCCGAACCGCGGCCCGCCCGGTCGAGCAGGCCGGCCTATATTCAAGGCGTGTTCGGTCTCGTCCTCGCCCTCATCCCGCGCGCCCTGTTGAGCCCGCGCACCGCACGAGCCTTGCTCGTCGTCGCCTGGCGCTTCCGCCGCAATCACTGGTACCTGCGCTTTCCGTTCCTGCCGCTGCCGGCCCGCGACTATGTGCGCTGGCGCATGTACACAGCCTACGGCGACTACGACGCGATTCCGCCCGTCGAAGACGTGATCCGCTACGCCCGCTGGGCCGCGCGCTTCCCGTGACCGCCCACGGCGCGCTCCGCCTCCGCGCATGAACGCGCCGTTCGAACAACGCCTCAAGGCCCAAGCGCTGGGCATCGGCTTCGACCTCGCGGGCATCGCGCGCCTCGGAACTGTCGCGACACATGCCGCCTTCACCGACTGGCTTGCCCAGGGGTTCCACGGCGAGATGGACTACCTGCAGCGTGGCGCCGAGCTGCGTGCCGACACCACCCGCCCCGAGCCCGAGATGCGCAGCGCCGTGGTCGTCGCGCTCGACTACGGCGGCAAGCAACCCGACGGTCCTGTCGCGCGCTACGCCCGCGGCGACGACTACCATCGCCTGATGTGGGACCGCCTCGATGCACTGCTCGCGTGGGTCCGCAGCGAACGCGGCGATGAGGTGCGTGGCCGCAGCTACGTCGACACCGGCCCGATCCTCGAACGCGAGCTCGCGCGGCAAGCCGGACTCGGCTGGACCGGCAAGAACACCATGCTCATCAACCCGCAGCTGGGGTCGTTCTTCTTCATCGGGGCGCTGTTCCTCGATATGGAGCTCGAGCCCGATGCGCCCTTCGAAGACGACCACTGCGGCACCTGCACACGCTGCCTCGACGCCTGCCCCACTCAGGCCTTCGTGGCCCCGCGCGTGATGGACGCGCGACGCTGCGTCTCGTACCTCACGATCGAATCACGCAGCGCGATTCCCGAGGAGTTTCACGCCGCCGTCGGCGAGCACGTCTACGGCTGCGACATCTGCCAGGACGTCTGCCCGTGGAACGTGAAGTTCGCCCGCGAACTGCGCGAGCCGGCGTTCGCGGCCCGACCGGCGCTCGACGGGCGCAGCGCAGGTGAGCTCGCCACGTGGCTGCTCTCGCTCGATGAAGCCGCCTATCGAGAAGCCTTCCGCGGCTCGGCGATGAAGCGCGCCAAGCTCGGCGGGCTGCAGCGCAACGCGGCCGCGGTCCTGACCGCTAGGCGGTCGTGAGGCGCACGCGCGTGCCCCACGCATCCTGCGTCACTGCGTCACCGATCGCGTCGCGGGTCACCGCATAGCCCGCCGCTTCGACACTCGCCGACACCGCCGCGATATCACTGGCGGTCGGGAGCTCGATGGCCCATTCGAGCAAGCGCGCGTCGTCGTCCGTGGCCGGCCGCGCATGCGGCCCAGCCCAGAGGTTAGTCCCGAGGTGATGGTGGTAGCCGCCGGCGCCGAGGAAAAGCGCCCCTGGATACCGCCACGTCATGCGGTCGAAGCCGAGGCCCTCGGAGTAGAAGTCGCGGGTCCGCTCAAGGTCGCCCACGTGCAGATGCACATGGCCCATCACGCTGCCTGCCGGCATGCCGGTCCACGGCTCTCCCCCAGCCGCGGCGACCAGCGCACGCGCGTCGACGGCCTCCGTCGCCAGCATCAGCTCGCGGCCGATGCGCTGCCACGTGTCGCGGGGCCGATCGGCGTACACCTCGATGCCCAACCCGTCGGGATCGCTGAGGTAAAAGGCCTCACTGACCAGGTGGTCGGCGGCACCGGCGCGCACGTTCATCGAGGCGAGATGCTGCACGAAGCGGCCGAGTGACGGACGGTCGGGCAGGAGCAGGGCGAAGTGATACAACCCCAGCATGCCACCGCGCGCCGGCCGGACGCCCTGCTTCTCCTCAAGTCTCACTAGCACCCGCGAATCGCCGACGGCACCCAGGGATGCCGTCGTTGTGTTCCGCGCCACCACGTGCATGCCAAGTATCTGTTCATAGTACGCGAGCGAACGCTCGAGGCTCGAGACCTGGAGCCTCACCGGGCCGAGCCGGGTCGCGTCCGGCAGCCGATATCCCTGCGGACGCTCGCCGTAACTGCCGGGCAGCGCGGGCTCTGGGTGCGGAGAATCGCTTGTCATCAGGTTGTCTCCTCGCGTATCCAACTGCGCAGCACGCGCCAGTACCGCACCGGCACGAGCCGCGTGAGAATCGACAGCGCCACGGCGTCCCAACCCACCAGTACGCGCAACTTCCGCGCCTCGACGCCGCGCACGATGATCTCCCCCGCCCTCGCCGGCGGCATGCGCAGCCGCTTGTTCGAGAACGCCAACTTCCGCTGCCGCTCCGCTTCGTCCACGCCATCGGGCACCCGCGCATCGTTGGCGATGTTCGTCGCCACCCCACCCGGATGCACGACCGTCACCCCGATGTGCGTGTCCTCGAGCTCCCAGCGCAGCGCCTCGCTGAATCCGCGCACCGCGAACTTGCTCGCCGAGTACGCCACGTTGCCGGCCGGTGCGACCATGCCGAACACGCTCGACACGTTCACGATCTGCGCCACGTCACAGGACCGCAGCGCGGGCAGGAAGGCGCGCGTCATCCACACCGTGCCCCAGAAGTTCACGTCCATCACCCACGCGACGTCATCATCGGTGACTTGCTCATACGTCCCGCCCAAACCGACGCCGGCAACGTTGAACAACAGGTCCACGCCGACGTGATGCGCCAGCACCTGCGCGGGGAACGCCTGCACCTGCGCCCGGTCCGACACATCGAGCCGATGCGCGCTCACGCGCAGCCCCTCGCGTGCGACCAACTGCGCCGTCTCGGCCAAACGTTCGGCGTGCAGATCCGCGAGCGCGAGATGGCATCCGCGCGCCGCCAACGCGACGGCCGTCGCGCGCCCGATGCCGCTGCCAGCGCCCGTGACCACTGCGGTGCGACCGGAGAGGCGCAGGCGCTCAGGCACGCGGGCGCTCCCCGCGGCGGAACTGCATCACCCGGTGGTCCACCTTGCCGTGCCGCAGCAGGAACAGGTCACGGATGTAGTTCTGGTAGAGCCGCCACGGCGCCGCCGGCCCCTGCTTCGGCAGGAACGGCAGCGCGCGCTGCACGTAGCCCGACGTGAAGTCGAGCACCGGCTCGCCCTCGACTCCCGGATCCCGCTGCGGCGTCGCCTGCACGTAGCCCTTCGCATCCATATAGTTGAGCAACCGGCACACGTGCTCGCTGGTGAGGTCGCACTTCAGAGTCCAACTCGCGTTCGTGTAGCCGAAGGCCGACGCGAGGTTCGGCACGCCGCTGTACATCATGCCGCGGTACGCCATCGTGTCCGCGAGGTTGATGCGCTGGCCATCCACCTCCAGCGTCATCCCGCCCAGCAGCTGGACCACGAGGCCGGTCGCCGTCACGACGATGTCCGCCTCGAGATGCCGCCCGGACGTGAGGACGATGCCCGTCGCATCGAAGCGCGCGATCTGGTCCGTCACGATGTCCGCCCGCCCCTCGCGCAGCACCCGAAACAGGTCGCCGTCCGGCACGATGCAGAAACGTTCGTCCCAGGGGTTGTACTTGGGGTTGAAATGCGTGTCGACGTCGAACGTCGGCCCGAGCTCGGCGCGGTTGCCCTTCTGGATCAGCCGACGGAAGAATCCCGGCCATGCGCGCGCCACGTTGAAGAACAGCATCTGCCGCAGGATGTTCTTCCAGCGCGCCGCCGCGTACGCGGCATCCTCCGACATCACCTCGCGGAACACGTTCGCGATGCCGTCCGCGGCAGGCAGCGAGGCCACGTAGGTCGGCGAGCGTTGCAGCATCGTCACCGACGCCGCGGCCCGTGGCCCTTCGGCCATCGCCGGCACCAGCGTCACGGCCGTCGCGCCGCTGCCGATGACCACAACGCGCTTGCCGGAGTAATCGAGATCCCCCGGCCAGAACTGCGGATGCACGAAGCGCCCGCGGAACTCGCCCGTGCCTGCCCACTCCGGCAGGTAGCCCTTCGCGTAGTCGTAGTAGCCCGTGCACGTATAGAGGAAGTGCGCGCTCAGCGTCCGGCGCTCGCGCGTAGCGCCGACTTCCATCGTCACGGTCCATCGTGCGGCTGTACTCGACCACGCGGCCGATACGACGCGGTGTCCGTAGCGGATCTTCCGATCGATGCCGTAGGCGCGCGCCGTGTCCTCGATGTACGCCTTGATCGACGGTCCATCGGTGATGGCCTTGCCGCCGGTCCACGGACGGAAGCGGTACCCCAGCGTGAACATGTCGGAGTCCGAGCGCACGCCGGGGTACCGGAATAGGTCCCAGGTGCCGCCCATCGCCTCGCGGGCCTCCACGATCGCATAGCTGCGATCGGGGCAGAGCGTCTGAAGGTGGTAGGCCGCGCCGACGCCGGAGAGGCCGGCGCCGATGATGAGCACGTCGACGTGTTCGGTAGTCACGCCGTGGAGCATATCGCCGCGCTCGCGTATTCGTCAGGGATGACGACCCGCGAACCCATGCTCATCGAAGTCTGGTCCGACATCGCCTGCCCCTTCTGCTACATCGGCAAGCGGAGGCTGCAGGGCGCGCTGGCGCGCTTCCCGCACCGCGACGAGATCCGCGTGGAATGGCGCAGCTTCCAGCTCCAGCCGCAGCTCGTCACCGATGCCTCGCGGCGCCTCAACGAGTTCCTTGCCACGAGCAAGGGGCTGTCACTCCCCCAAGTGGAGCAGATGCAAGCCCACGTGCGCGCGATGGGCGAGAGCGAGGGCATCGCGTTCGCGATGGACCGCGTCGTCGTCGCCAACACCTTCACCGCGCACCGACTTCTGCAGTGGGCGCAGTCGCTCGGCCGCGGCGACGCGATGAAGGACCGACTGCTGCGCGCCTACTTCACCGAGGGCGCCAACGTCGGCGATCACGCGTCGCTGCAGGCGCTCGCCGTGGACATCGGACTCGACGCCGCGGCCGCCGCCGCCCTACTCGCCAGCGATGCCTTCGCCGACGAGGTGCGCCGTGACATCGCCGAGGCGCGGCAGCAGCGCATCAGCGGCGTGCCCTTCTTCGTGTTCGACCAGGCCTACGCCATCAGCGGCGCGCAGCCGCCGGAGCTCTTCGACCAAGCGCTGGCGCAGGCCCACGCCGAGTGGCGCGCCGCGGACTCGTCGGTTACGCCGTCCGCAGCGTCTTGAGCGCGCGTTCCCAGCGCGCCAACTCCGCCAACATCGCGCTCGACGCCTTGGCCTGTACGTCACCCGGCTCGAACAGGCCCGTCTCCTTGTTCACGAGCTGACCGACCAGGGGGATGGAGACGGCCCCCGGCAGCGGCATCATGTTGTTCGCCGTGCACATGATGCGCAGCGCGTTGGCCGAGCGCAGGCCAGCCGAGACGCCGCCGTAGCTGAGCAAGCCGACCGGCTTATACGCCCATTCCTTGACGAGGAACTGCAGGGCGTTGATCAACGAGGCCGGTGGGCCGAAGTCGTACTCCGGCGTCACGAACACGAAGGCGTCGGCGCGCGAGACCGTGGCGCTCCAGCGCTTCGTGTGCTCATGCTCATACTCACCGAGCCGCGGATGCTTCGGTTCGTCGAGGAACGGGAGATTCACGTCCTTCAGGTCCACGCGCTCGATCGCGAACGCGCCCTGCGCCTCGGCGATCGGGATGAACCAGTCGGCAACCTTCGCGCCGACGCGCGACGGCCGGGTGGAGGCGATCAGGACCTGCAGCAATGGCTTTGTCATGTGCGGGACAAACCACCGCGCCACGCACCTAGTTCCGCTGCGCCCACCAATCCACGAGGATGCGCTCCGCCACGTAGCCGCCGAACGCGATGCCCAAGCGCGTGCCGACAAAGGCCCACGACTCGCCGTTGTCATGGCGCTCGGGTCGCCACAGCAGCGATGCACCCGTCCCGACGAGGATGCTCGTCACGAGCGGGGTGTTGAAGCGCCGTCGCCCTTCGCGGTCGAAGGCCGTGAAGGTCGCGGTGAAGGCGCAGCCGACGAGGACATCGCGCGGGCAGAGCACCGCGTCCTGCCGGTAGTCGAGCGCACGCCCCAGCGTGCGGAAGCTCGTCGTCTGCACGAGGTAGAAGCCGGATTGGTCGGCGACGCGATAGCCGAAACCCTGCCATGTGCGATCCCAGGCCTTGGGCGTCTTGATGAGCTGCGCACCGGCGGCCCCGACGAGAATCAGGCTGCCGGTGAGCGCCGCCTTCGTGGCGGGCGAGGCGTCGGCACCGGTGACGGACATCTGCACGACGTCCGGTGCAGACTGCGCGGGTGCCGCCGACGAGGCGACACCCGCGATGGCAATGGCATGACTCAGGACGCGCAGCGCGTTTCGCACGGCAGAAATATCACACGGTGCTCGCGACGCCGCTCCCGACCGCCTTCCGCACGGCGGGCGCCACGACGCTGCCGTACAGCTCGATCGCGCGCATCAAGTCCTTGTGCGGCAGCGAGCCGACGCTCATCTGCAGCGTGAAGCGCGTCATGCCGAAGAGCTCGTGCTCCCAGAGGATCTTGTCGATCACCGCCTGCGGGTCGCCGATCAGCACGGCACCCTTCGGCGAACGCTCGGCGTCGAACTGGTGCTTCGTCGGCGGCGGCCAGCCACGCTCGCGACCGATCTTGCCCATCTGGAGCATGTAGGGATGCCAGGCGATCTCGGCGGCCTGCGCCGTCGTGTCCGCAATGAAGCCGTGCGAGTTGATGCTCAACTGCATCTTGGCCGGATCATGGCCGGCCTTCATCCACGCCTCGCGATACAGGTCCGTATACGGCACGAAGCGCTCCGGCGAGCCACCGATGATCGCCAGCGCCATCGGAAGGCCGAGCGTCGCCGCGCGCACGACAGACTGCGGCGTGCCGCCCACGGCGATCCACAGCGGCAAGCGCTCCTGCAGCGGACGCGGATACACCACCTGGTCCTCGAGCGGCGCGCGGAAGCGGCCCCGCCAGGTCACGCGCTCCTTGGTGACCAGCTCCAGCAGCAGCCCGAGCTTCTCGCTGAACAGCGCGTCGTAGTCCTGCAGGTCGTAGCCGAACAGCGGAAAGCTCTCGATGAAGCTGCCGCGCCCGGCGATGATCTCCGCGCGACCCTGCGAGAGCAGGTCCAGCGTCGCGAACTGCTGGAACACGCGCACCGGCTCCTCGGAGCTGAGCACGGTGACCGCCGTCGAGAGCTTGATGCGCGAAGTGCGCGCGGCGATCGCCGCCAGCAGCATCGTCGGCGCGCTCGCGAGGTAATCCTCGCGATGGTGCTCGCCGATGCCGAACGTATCCAGGCCCACTTGGTCGGCGAGCACCGCTTCCTCCACGAGGTTCGCGATGCGCTGCTCCCGCGGGATCACCGTGCCATGCCGGTCGGGCGTGTGCTCAACGAAGGTATAGAGTCCGAGTTCCATGGTTACCTGCTGCTCTTGTAGATCATGTCCACCAGCTCGTCGTACATCGCCTCGGCCTCGGCATCGGAGCCCTTGATCGCCGCCGACGCGCAGTGCTTGAGATGGTTGCGCATCAACTCGCGCCCGACGGCGCGCAGCGCTTCCTGCACCGAGGAGATCTGCGTCAGCACGTCGGCGCAGTAGCGGTCCTCCTCGATCATCTTCTGCAGACCGCGGACCTGGCCCTCGACGCGTCGCAAGCGCTTGAGGTTGCTGTCCTTGATGCCGGGGTCCACGGCCACGGCCTTGCGGCCATCCTCGTGGACCGCGCAGCTGCAGCTCGCGGCGGTCGGCAGGTGCTTGTGGGTCGTTGGCATGCGTGCGGTCTCCGGTTATGCGATGCGCGCCGAACGCAGGCGCAGGGAATTGGTCACGACGCTCACCGAGCTGAACGCCATGGCGGCGCTCGCCATCACCGGCGTCAGCAGCAATCCGAAAGCGGGAAATAGTACTCCCGCGGCCACGGGGATGCCGATCACGTTGTAGATGAACGCCCAGAACAGGTTCTGTTTCATCGTCGTCATCGTGCGGCGCGAGAGTTCGACGGCCTGCCCGGCCGCCCGGAGGTCGCCGCGCATCAACACCACGTCCGCCGCTTCCGCGGCGATGTCCGTGCCCGTGCCGATCGCCATGCCGACATCGGCCTGCGCCAGTGCCGGTGCGTCGTTGATGCCGTCGCCGACCATCGCGACGACCTTGCCCTCGGCCTGCAGCCGCTTCACCTCGGCCACCTTGCCCTCGGGCAGGACGCCGGCGACCACGCGTTCGATCCCCGCTTCCTTGGCGATGGCCTTGGCCGTGCGCTCGGTGTCGCCGGTGAGCATCACGACCTCGAGGCCCAAGGCAT
>Ga0268299_1002840_pt1 | contig 18329 bp, 12 predicted proteins | sample NOBtaG_FD_193484 | JGI IMG/M metagenome (GOLD analysis project Ga0268299, IMG submission 193484) | Activated sludge microbial communities from bioreactor in Nijmegen, Gelderland, Netherland - NOB reactor | ecosystem: Engineered > Bioreactor > Aerobic > Activated sludge | place: Netherlands...
CAGCCCTTTGGCCAAGGATCGAATCTCAGAGGGGCTGCCCGCCGTCAACATTCGGCCTTTTGACATGAATGACAGTCTGTGAAATCGGATCGCCTCATCCATGTAGGCGGTGGACACCAGTGCCGTCATTCCCTTGGCTTCCAACCATTCCGCCAGAATCGCCCAGAAATCCCGCCGCGAGACGGGGTCTACGCCCGTAGTCGGCTCGTCCAGAATAGCCAGTTCAGGTCCATGAATCAGGGTGCAGATCAAAGCAAGCTTCTGTTTCATTCCGCCCGAAAGATGCTTCGTCGCCCGATCACGAAATCGGTCCAGCCTGGTCATGGCCAGCAACCGGGCCTTGTCTTCCCGCAGCCGTTCCTCCGAGGCCAGTCTCACTCGTGCGAAGAAGTCGATATTTTCTTCGACCGTGAGTTCCGGATACAGGTTCAACCCCAATCCCTGCGGGAGAAAGCCAAGACGAGGCTTTACGGCTTCTGCCGCCCGCTCGGAATCGACTGCGACGCCGAAGACTTCCACGCTGCCGCTTTCATAGGACAGCACGCCAGCGATAGCCTTCATCAAACTGCTTTTCCCCGCGCCGTCCGGTCCGATCAGACCGTAAATCTCACCCTTCCTAACCGTAAGTTCCACCCCGCTCACGGCCTCGTGACGCCTGTAGCGCTTGACGAATCCTGAGACGCGAACGATCGGGGCATCGCAACGCGGGACGGTTTCTTCCATTGGCCCTCTCTACGCGTGGAAACGTCAAGGGATCGGTAAGGCCTGCTTACCGAGGTCGTACCCATGTGGCGTCGTCCTTCCAGCGAATGACGGCGTCGGCTGGCAACCCCGGCGTTAGGCGATGTTCCTGATGATCTTTCAGATAGAGACGGACAGCATAGACAAGTTTGACTCGTTCGTCCGGTGTTTGGACTTCCTTGGGAGTAAATTCGGCCTTGGAAGCGATGTACCGGACCGTCGCCTCGAACGGCTGATCCGGAAAGGCGTCCGTATAGATTCGAGCGGGCAAATCAAGGCCGATCTTGCCGATCTGTACCTCGGGTACATAGACTTGGAGATACAACTTGTCCAGATCGACCAATTCGAGCAACGGCGTGCCGCCTACCACTACTTCGCCGACATCGACCATGCGTGTGGTGACCGTCCCGGCGGTGGGTGCCACGATCGTGAGATCCTGCAAGATGCTCCGTGCTTCGGCGAGTGCGGCATCTGCTTGATCCCGTTGCCGTTCCAACGCGGCCACCTCGGCTTCTTTGGCTCGAATCCGCTGCCACCCCAACTCAGCCTGGCCCAGCTCTTTTGTCGCCTGATCCAGCGAAGCTTTCGCGACCGAAATGTCGGTCACCGCAACTTTCCACCGGGCTTCGGCTTGGTCTAGCTGCTGTTGCGAGACCGCCTGCTCACGGATGAGGATTCTTATGCGAACGACGTCCTGCCTCGCTTCATGCTCCACTGCCCGGGCCTTCGTCACTGCCGCGTTCGCGCTGGCGACCTTCGCCGATGCGGCTTCGATGCTCAGCGGCACCTCCAAATTCAATACGGCAAGCTGGGTGTGAGCTGCCTCCACCTGCGCGGACACCGTATCGACCAGCCGGGCCGCCTGATCGACTTTGGCTCGCGTCTGCACATCATCCAACCGGATCAGGACGGCGCCCTTTGTCACCTTGGCCCCTTCTCGAGCGTGGAGTTCGACAATCCTTCCGGGAAATTTGCTGGCCACTGTAACGTGGTCGCCTTCGATGCGACCGTTCGCTTGAATCAGCCCTTCGGGCAAACTGCCTTGTCCGATGAAGCGGGCGAGCACGTAACCCGAAACACCCACAAGTACCGCGCCGAGTACGAGGACGAGATACGTCCGAGAGATCTTCATAGAAAGGAGCAACCGACGATCATGCGCTGGGATACGAAACGCGACGGGATTCTTCCCATCCGCCGGTGTGTCGCACCCCCTGACGGATTGCCGTGGGAACTGTAACACAAGACGAGGCGCCAAGAACGACATTGTCTCGTCATGTGACGGTCCAGTATGAGGCTGACGACGAACGTCAATGGAGCTGAGGTGCCTCGATCAAGACAACGGTTCTCAGGAGAATTAGCCAAGCGAGGCTTTCTCAGTATTGAGTCTTTATGGAGAGATGAATTCGCACTATCGCAGAGATGAAAGATGAAGGGACGGTTTTTGGGATTTGAGTTTTGGTCATTGGATTTTCCATTCTTATGGTTTCTGGTGCGGGTCGAGCCAGCCAGATTATCGTTGGCTGTTTGCCTGATAGTCAGACCGCCAACACTCTGCGTCGGCGGTAGACTCCCGCTAGGGGCGTACGCTGAATCTGTACATGTCGTGGCAGGTCGTGCAGCGGGCGGTCATGCTCGACAGGCGCTGCAGTATCTGTTGAGAATTGTCCTTCTGCGCAACCGCGTCCGCCAATGCATCCATGTCTCGATGGATCGACATGCCGATCTGTTTGAACGCCAGCGGCAGTTTCTCCATCAGCGCCGGATTGACGTCTGCAGCCATCCCCATACCGGCCGCGCGAGCCGCTTGTTCTATTTGTTGGTGATCCGCAGGCTGATCCTGGCCTCCCAGGCCAGTCACTATTCCGTGCACGGCCTTGAGGAGGTGCCGCATCTCACCGAGCACGAGGTCCCGTTCATCCGCGCCCAGGAAGATCTCGGTACGACCGTCGGTTCCCGGCTTCGTCCAGCCCACGACAAAAAACCACATGCCCACGGCGATCGTCACCGCCCACAACGCCAATGAGAGAGTGCCGATGCTCAATTTCATTCACGCCTCGAGAAACTCGTGAAATCTGTGCAACGGCTCAGCGGTCTGGTTCGAGAGTTGGATTGACGGACGTTCGCCACTCGCTGCTGTTACACGCCGGAGCATGTCCGCTTGCTGCTACGGAGCGATGCGCGAAACCTTCGTGGCCGACGCATCCTTCGCGCAGCGGAAACCCATCCAGTTGATTTTGGTAGCTGGATCGGTGCCATTACGCATCGCCGCGCGCATCGTGGTTGTGCTGTCCATCCAGCCACCGCCGCGGAACGCCTTCTGGGTTCCGGTCTCCGGACCTTTGGGATTCCGGTCCGGCGCGGCAGCGTAGTAGTCTTTGTCGTACCAATCAGACACCCATTCCGACACGTTCCCCAGCATCTGAAAAGCGCCGTACGGGCTGACACCGTTCTCGTACTTATCGACCGAAATGATCGGCGGATAGAGCAGCAGCCGCTCGGGACGGTCCCGGACCGGGCCTGACAGACCCGTGCGGCCGAAGTTCACGCGGCTCAATCCGGCCGGTTGATTGCCCCAGGGGTTGATCCGGCCGTCTTCGCCTCGGGCGGCCTTTTCCCATTCCGCTTCCGTGGGGAGACGTGTACCGGCCCACCGGCAGTAGGCATCCGCGTCGTACCAGCTGACGTGCATGATGGGATGATGGGCCATCGTTTCCTGGAAATTCCCGCCGTCGTAGCGCCAATCCAGTTGCGGCGGGCGGCCGGTGGCGAGCACGAACTTGAGGTATTCCAGCGTCGTCACTTCGTACTTGCCGATTTCGAAAGCATCCAGATAGATGCGCCGCTGCGGAAGCTCCGACCGGTACGCGACCCGGTCGATCTTCTTGTCGCTGCCCATGAGGAAAGCTCCCGCCGGGACCAGGATCATCTCGTCCTTCGTTTTCCAGTTCGCCACCCGGTCCTCGGCGAGCTGTTTGCCCTGCTCCGTCCACTCGATCGTAATGTCCTGCGTGTCCAATCCCCAGGCGATGCGCGCCAGGCCGATTAAGGCCGTGACGATCAGCAACGCAGTGAACCCCCAGTCAAATGTGCGCCGGCTCTGCATGGTATCTCTTTCCACGATATGGACTCCTTTTTGCTAGTCACGGCGTCCGTGAAGCGAAAGCGAATCTCGTTCCTCAACAGAGCTCTGGACGGAGAGCCCGTCGAACCGTGAAGCGTTCCGGACAAGGCTTGGGGTCGGTTCTGTGCTTCCATCTTGCGCTTGACGCTTCACGCTCATCATGTCGCGCTCGTTCCGTGCGCAACGGAATCCCGTGAGGTAGCTCTGGCGGTCCGGCGCGCCGGCATTCCGGCCGGCCGAACGAGCCACTTCCGGATCCTCGTTCCAGGACCCTCCTCGAAACACCTTGTCTGTTCCCCGTTGGGGACCGGTCGGATTGCGGTTCTCGTCGCGCCGGTAGTATTCCGGGTCGAACCAATCTGCGACCCACTCGCTAACGTTCCCCGCCAGCTGATGGACTCCGTAGGGGCTGACGCCACGGTCATACCGGTTGACGTTGGCGAGCGGAGGGTACTTAAATCCACGTTTGGAACCGGTATGCGCGATGTTGCTCTTGAGCCAGCCGGCAGGCTCATTCCCCCATGGGAACACCCGCCCGTCTTCGCCCCTTGCCGCTTTCTCCCACTCCGCTTCCGTGGGTAGCCGCTTCCCCGCCCACCGGCAGTACGCATCGGCGTCATGCCAACTCACATTGATCACGGGGTGAAGGGCGGCCTTTTCCGGGAAGGGACTCTCGCGCCAGAATTGCGGCCAATCCGCTCCCCTGGCCAGGACATAGCGAAGGTAGTCCACGTTCGACACTTCGTAGCGATCGATCTCGAACCGATCGAGAAACACCTGACGCTGCGGAAATTCCTGCGGTCCTGCCGCTCGGTCGATCTTGGGATCGCTGCCCATGAGGAACCAGCCGGCCGGCACCTCGACCATGCCGCCCGGCGTGTCCATGGAAGCCAGCCGCTCCGGTCCGTCCAGAGGCGTCCAGAGCGGCGGTTGCTTGGAGGACTCGTGGTTCGCCAATGTCTGTTCTTCTAGGAGACCGAGTATCGACAGCAGAGCCAGTATGATTAAGCCGGCTGTCTTGGCGACAGATCTGGTTCGGTTGGCTGCCATAGGCGCTCCCCTTTCCCGTCCGATCAGCGCCCTTGTTGTTCGACCATCGGATCGATGTCTTTCTGGACGGATTCCGGAACGCTGTAGCGGACGTAGGGATGATCCATCACTTCATTGGCATAGAGCCGTCCGGTCGGGGCCGAAATCACGATGTCGGCTTCGACAGTTTGAGCCGGCGAGATGGTAACGGTCTGTTCGGTCGCGGTCCGGACGTACGGATGCCAGACGACCAGCTTATAGGTACCGGGCGGGATGTCGGTGAGCGTGAATCGTCCGTGCTCGTCGGTTTTGGCGAAATAGGGATTGGCGACGGCCAAGCCCCAACTCTCCATATAGGCGTGGAACCCGCATTGCATGACGAAGACCCGACGACCCTTGCTCAAATTGACCAATTGCTTCATCGGTGCGCCGGCCATGTGCCGATGGTACAGCGCGGCGTCGCTGCGATCCTTGAAATTGCGCGGGTGCTGCGGATTCATCGGCAGCGGCACGTTGAACAAGACGCGCGGACCCAGGTGCGAGGTTTCATACGCTTGAATGTCGTGCATGACCGGGTCCATGTTGACGACCGTCACCGTCTGATCGTCCCTCACGACGGTCGTGAACGGGTTGAAGAGGCAGTCTTTCGCCTCGATTTGCGGCAACCCCCTGTCATCGAACGGCTTGCCTTTGTCGACTCCCTCCAAATACACCACCACCTCACGAAACTCGCCGATCGGCCCGACCTGAAACGGTTGCAGGATGCGCCAGCCCTGTCCGTCGGAAATGCGCCCGCAATAGAACGGGTCCGGCAACGTCGTGAGGTTGTATCCTTTCGGCTTGGGGACATTCCCTTCAAGCGTCACAGCCCCGGTCAGCGTGCCGCCGTCCGCGACCGTGATCTCTTCGTAGGCATGGACGGGAGTGCCCAGGATTATCGCGATCAGTGTTACCGTAAGATATTTGATCATCGTCCTTCCTCCGGCCTTTTCGTAATTCCAACGGTGGCTTCAACCTTTAAAAAACACGATGAGGGAGCTACGTGCTACAGGCAGCTCCCCCATCAGGTATTACGACATGACCAACCGCCTTACTTCATAGCGGTTGGAACGGCCTGCGGCTGCGGCGTGATGTCAGCATGCTTGGCTCCCATGCTCGCCGCGCCCAGCGGTTGAATCCGTGAGTCGCCGACCGGCAACACTCGGAGATACCCCCATTGCCCTGATTGCGTGTAGGGCAGCCGATTGTTCGACCACACGAAATCTCCGGCCTGGCGATACGGTCCGCCTGCCCCGCCGCGGATGAAGACATCGAGAGTCTCGGAGCCGGCATACTCCACCACACTGATCATGTCGGCGCCCGGCATGTAGGGCTCGATCGGCCATTCATGGCCTTCGACCCCGAACATCCCGTTCTGCTCGCTGTTGGCTCCAATCACGTGGATGCGGACCGGATCGCCGGCATGCGCCTCGATCAGAGGCGTGGAGGGATCTTCGGGCTTGTCCACGACGCAGGGTTGGAAAATCTTTCCCAGCGAACAACCTTGCTCTTCCCGGAGCTTGTACGGTTCGGCGCGGTAGTTCACCGAGGTCAACCCGGCCACGTTCTGCACATAGGGCATGAACGCGGTCCCGATGATGTTGTCCTCATCCTGGAAGTAGAGAGCGACATCACGATAGTTCCGCTTGCCCACGTTTTCCGGCAGGCTGGCGTCGACGATAACGTCGGCCCTCCAGGAATTCTTTTGCGAGAGGTCGGCCCCAGTGACGGGGTCGCGGTACTGCGATCCCTTCGGACCGACGATGACGGCCCCGTATAATCCGTTGCGAGGATTGACGACGATATTGCCGCCGTCCCATACCAGCGACGTCGTTTCCTTATTGGCAGGATGCGCGTAGTAGGTATAGGCGCGGCTCTCGCCGGGACCGACGGTCTGATCGCCGCCGTTGTTGCCGACGTTCAGGCCCTGGCTGTCTTTCGGATCGAAGGCCAATCCAGGGGCGAAGAAGGACGCTCGGCTGGCCTTCATCTTGTTCTTCAGATTCACCTTGATGCAGTCGCCCAGGTTGGCGCGCAGGGTCAGCGGATGCGGGGTCGTCCCGGTGGACACCGTCGTCGCTTCCTCTTCGAGCGCGAAGATCTTGCCATCAGGCATGGTCATTTCGATCTTCCGCTCGAAATCCACCTCGATCACGTCCGGCGCCTTCTGGTTGAGCTTCATCGGGCGGTCCAATGCCACGACGTTGAAGTTCTTTACCGGAGCGTCGGCCGGGCACACGGAACTGGGAGTGGCGGGAATTCCGAGTGGATTGGTCCCCTTCGGGAGCGGCTTGAGGTCCGCCACTTCCTTATCGAGGACGCGCACGATGCCCCATCCGCCTTCGGCGAAGTGGGAGCTTCGGCCGTTGAAGTGAATGTAGTCACCCGGCATGCCCTGGAATCCTCCCGCCTTGGTCACGAGGTCGTACCGCTCGGCGATCCCGACGTGAATCGAGTTCTTCCGATTGGCGTCCGCCGCGTACCGTTCCGTGAGGAAGGTATGGCCGGAGATCGTCCAGACGTGCGATTCGTTCATCAGCTGGTGCAACAGGCGGAACACCATGGTGTCCCCCGTATATGCCCGCAATAGCGGAGTATCAGGATCCCCGTGGATCGCGCTGCTGAACAGTTTCGACGTGTCCGGGTTGTTCGAGAGGCGTTGCGCGAACGGCTCCGCGCGGAAGTTGAACCCGCTGCCGGTCGTATGCGTGCCGCCGTTGATGTACTTGTTCGGGGCGTTCATGATCTTCTCGGGCATTTGGAACGACACCGTCTTGCCCGCTTCGAGGGCCACCTCGATCGGCTGTCCGGGAGGATTGCCGGCTTCGATGATGTTGACGGTGTGCGGCACTGTGTCGTGGATGGAGACCATCAATTCACGGAAGCTGCCGCTCACGCCGGCCCCGATCGGCTCGTTGCTGTGAATGTCCGCGATCGGACCGCTGTAGACGAGCTTGCCGTTCTTCGGATCGTGATAGGTTGATCCGAACGGCTCGACCAGCGTCACGCCGAACCCGCCGTGCGGCCAGGTCGTCGCGCCGAACGCGTGGTCATGCCAGAACACGGTTCCCATGTCGACGTCCACCCACCACCGATAGCGGACGAACTCCGGCGACACGAGATCGTTGGCCGGGTGGTTGTGCTTCAGCGGTTTAAAGAATGTCACCTGATCGCCCTTGATGTCCTTGATACGGGCGACCTCGGAGCAGCTCTTGTCGCGCGGCAGCGAGGCAGTGGCGTCGTTACCGTTCTCCAGGCAATCCATGCCGACCATGACTTCGGTGTTCACATGGAACGCCGTGGCGCCCGGAGCCATCTGGATCTTGATGCTGGTGGCGCCTACTTTGGCCCCTCCGACGAGCTTGGCGACCATCGGCGCAGGCAGCCCGTGCTTTGTTTTCTTGCCGAACATGGTGAACGGGCGTACCGACATCTCATATTCGAACCCGGAGATGACGCCGTCCGAGTTCCCCGTGTCGAACTGGAAGAAATGAGGATGGATGTTGATCTTGGACGACTGGAAGTTGGTGTAATCGTCGTCGTCCCATTCGCTGGTGAGCAGGAGGTCCACGCAGTCGTACACGTTGGCACGAATGACCGCGGGAAGCTTGAGGTCGTCGTTCGCTCTGATCAGACGCTCCTCTTCGTGCAGCACGTAGATCAGGCCGTCCTTGTCCACGATCGCTGGCTCTTTGCCCTGTTTCTTGGCGAGCGTGATCGGCATCCGGGCGAAGTGAATGTTGTAGGACTTTTGATTGGCATTGTCGGGACAGAGACTCCAACGGCCCTGTTCGCCCGGCTTGGCCGGCTCGGAGGTCCGTTCACCGTTGGCGTCCTGGTGGATCGGCTCCAGCCAAGGTGCGCCGCTGTGATTCGCCGAGAAGGGCACACGCTTCCCAAAGTGCGGCTTGAAGAGCGGCCAGGCCAGTTTCCCCGTCGTCGGATCGAACAGGATGGCCGGTCTGGTACTGTCATCCCACTTGGCCGCCCACTGATACTTGGGATTCTGCGCGGTGCTCTCGCGTTCGCCACGGGCAATGTTGCCGTCCCACTTCCAGTCCCACACGGTCGAATCGTAGGACAGAATCTGGCCCTTCTCGTCGTTTGTGTGGCCCGGTTGTCCTTGTGCAGGGACGAACATCTCGACCCAATCCTTGATGTTCACGATAACCGGATCGGATTTCCAGTTGGTTTTCTGGCTCTTGTCGACGATCTTGAAGGTCTTGCCGAACCAATCCAGGGTGGTCCCGATCAGCTTGTCGGACGAGACGCCTTGCTTGATGCGGCCCTTCCGGTCAGGTAACTCCTGTAGATCCGGCATCGAATCGGTGTGGGTTGAGCCGACCTGCAGCGTATTGTAAAAGCGGCCGTAACCCCACATGCCCGCCACATAATGATGGGCAACGTGGCAATGATAGAGAAACTCGCCCGCCAAATGCTGGCAGCCGCCTCCGCCGCATTCCGGCTCCAGGTCCAAGGCCTCAGACGGCCCGATGACTTCCACATCCACGCGGTCCGACTTGGTTCGGACGACGGGATATTTCACCGGGCCGTCTTGGCCCATGGCCCAGAGATTGTTGGGTTCTGTTCCCGGGCTCCGCTGCCAGCGGATCGATCCGCTGTGGGGATGATGGGAGTGGAACACCTCGGAACCGCCGTGCACTAGCCGCCATTTGACCGGATCGCCCAGATAACCGCGCGCGATCGTGGTGGGCGTGTCGCCGAAGGTGTAGGCGCTATAGGCCATCGATTCGTCTTCAAAGCCAAAATATTCATGCTGTAGGTGCATCTGATCGATTCCGAACGGCTCGCTGCGATAGTTGATGGCGCGGCCGCCCGGACGGTAGGCATCCGTCAGCGGATCGCGTTGCGGCAGGAAGTCGCCTTTCTTGTTCAATGGGCGGAAGGCTTCGTCGCCGATCTCATGGTAGAAGAGCACGAACTCGCGAAAGTCTGGACCGCTCCCGTTGTCGATGTTGACCTGCCAGCCGCTCCTGACTGACTTGTCGGGGCCGGTACCCAGCGAATCGAGATACTTGGAGCCTTTGGGTTCGACAATAAAGGCTCCGAAGAGGCCCAAGACCGTCAATTCACGGTCATGGCTGTAGGAGTGGAATTGCCGCACGCCTTCCTGCATGTGTGGGTGGATATACCATTCAAATTCCTGGGCGTTGCCCGGCGCGACGATGGAATCAGGATTCGTCGTCGTCGCCGGCCTGCCTGTTGCGCTGACGATCATGCTGGAGGCTTGGATGAACAGACTTCCATCCTCGCTTTCCATCTGATTGCGGAGCGTCATCTTGACACAGTCGCCTTGGTTGGCGCGGAGCACCAGCGGTTGAATGACGTCGCCCTGCAGCCCCGTGGAGACGGAACCGGGATCGTATCCGTCTTGTTCGCGGGATGCCTTGTTCTTGGATTCCTCGGCGCGGGCCTTCACGAGGTCCTCAGTCAGCACATACATATAGCCGGGATAGTAGTCGAGCCAGCGGTTCAACGTGATCTCGATATTGATCATCGATACATCGTAGGTCTTCGTCGGTACGTTGGCCGGACACTTGCCTCCCGACGACATGACCGGCTCACCCTTGCTTGAATCCGTCATGAGCAGGAAGCTGCTGCCGTCCTGCCCCATGTACTGGTGCATCATGGACATGTTATTGAACGCGCCGGAGGTCTGCTGCGCCTGCGCGTCCTTCTGGGCCTGCTCTTCAAGCCGGCGCATCAGGCGATGGTGCTGAAGCTCCATCTTTTCCGATCGTTCAGGTCGTCCTTCGATCGTGTCCTCCACGACCGTCTGGCCCTTCAACTGCTGGGTCCAGCCAGGCAACGCCACTTGGGTGGCATGGCCTTCGTGCGATCCTGCATCTCCCGCAACTGATGGCCATGGTGTCGCCATGAGGCTGGCCGCCAGCAGCACGCTGTGCAGCAGAGCCACGGTGCCGGGATGTTTCCGGCTGCGTTGAGGTTGAACTAGAAAAGACATACGGCCTCCCCTGTTGTACCCGCCTCTTCGGCGGCTGGTTGAAACACGTTTCCTGTCAATCCTTCAATCAATGACTTACTCTTGGTTCCATGTAGTCAGAGCACCGGCCTCCGAGCGACCTCCGGCCAACAACCGGGAAAAGGATAGAGCTGGTGAAGGCTTCCTTCTTTCGAAGGAGGGTCATTCGGAGGCCGGTCCTAATCACCCGGGCCTTCACCAGCGCTCCGCTCATAGCGCAATAGATATGCCGATCGTCTCCTTGGCGTTGTTCTGAAGAAAGTCGCTGTAAATCGAGAGCTTGAATAATGTGATCTTGTCCGGACAGCCGATACACTTCCGGATAGTTCTTCTAGCTTTTTGGACAAAAATCCCTAGGTCATGTGGAAATTCAAAAATATCGCCAGCTTCGGCTGTCCAATTTGTTAGACATAGAAGTAGAGGGTTTGGGGAACAATGGGGCAATCGGCACTTCGGAGTCTGCTCTGAGCACCTGATCAGAGGGAGCGATGCAGGTCGCGATCCTTATCATGTTGGTTCTTGCCATGATCGCTTCGCCCATAGCTTCCAGGCCTACTCCGGTTTGTGCCATCGAGTTCGTCGCCGATCAAACCATCCGGGCGGAAGGGCGTGTGCATCGCAGCAGCCTCTATTACCGCGACGATATGTGGAGGATCGAGCACAACGATCCTGGTTCGGTGGATATTACGATTGTCAGAAAAGATAAGGGACTGATCTGGCTGCTCATCGGGCGGATGAGGCAATTCGCCACTTTGCCCTTCGACGACTCGACCGATGTGATGCTGGACCGTACGTTGGTCAACGAATCTGGCCGCGAATTGATCGGCACAGAAATCCTAGACGGACATCCCACAGCTGTGTATCAGGTCAGCGTGCAGAACGGTGAACAAGTACTCGTGTACTACCAGTGGTGGGCTGACGACATTCAGCTGCCGCTTCGTCTCGCTCGTCAAGACGGTGCCTGGGTCGTTCAGTACAAGAACGTGAGGCTTCGTCCAGTGTCGTCCAGTTTCTTCGAGCTGCCGCTCAATTACCGCCCTGTGGAGACTCAGCCATGACTGAGGGTGTTACGTCAGTCCGTGCTCGCGCAATTTATTATAAAGGCTTGACCGGCTGATCTTCAGCAATTTGGCCGCCTTTACGCGATTCCCTGACATAGCGCTCAGTGCCTCTCCGATGTGGAGTCGTTCTGCCTGCCGCGCCGCGGACCGCAGGTCCTCTGTTTTTGGCCAGGACGGCTTGGCCGCAAGATCCGAACAGATCAGGGCTGGTCCGGCTGTCGTGACCACGGCTCGCTCGATGTAATGCTGCAGTTCGCGCACATTACCCGGCCACGCCGCTTCGCTGAGCGTCTGCAGCACTTGGGATGAAACCGTTCGCATTGGCTGATGGTGACGTTCGCAAGACGCCGCGAGAAACCGTTTGACCAGCAAGGGGATGTCCTCGCGGCGGTCGCGCAGGGATGGCAAGAACAAGGGCAGAACCGCGAGGCGATAATACAGGTCTTGGCGGAAGGCCTTGGCTCCGACGAGTTCGGCGAGGTCCTTGTTCGTGGCCGAGACGACCCGCGCGTGGATCCTGATCCGCTCGGTGCTTCCCACCGGCCGGATCTCGCTTTCTTGAAGGACGCGGAGCAGTTTGGCCTGGAACGTCGGCGTCGTGTCACCGATCTCGTCGAGAAAGATCGTTCCGTCTTCAGCCGTCTGAAACAGTCCACGTTTGTCAGAGATTGCGCCCGTGAAGGCTCCGCGGACATGTCCGAACAACTCACTCTCCAGCAGGGTTTCGGGTAAGGATCCGCAATCCACCACGACGAAGGGCCGGCTTTTTCGTTCGCTCAACTCATGAATGGTCCGTGCGACTAATTCCTTGCCGGTTCCGCTTTCTCCTTGGATGAGCACGGTGGCGGAACTGTCCGCTACCAGCCTGATCATGTCGAACAGCTCCCGCATCGCGGGGCTGTGCCCGACCAGGCCGCACAGGGCATCGTGCTGGGTGTTGGAAACGGAGGGCTGGCGCGAGATCCGGCTCTCCGATTCGTCATGCTTGAACAACACCAGCATGGACGTCGTCTCTCCCAGGCTCGAAGCGAGGGGAAAGGCCCGGCGCATTCCGCAAGGAGTGTCGTCCACTTCAGGGAAGCAACCCATGGAGGCATCCGGCGTCTCGATGACCTTGAGGGCGGGACAGGCTTCGCAGGGTTGGCGTCGATGGGCGAAGGCTTGATAGCACTTGGCGCCCGGTTGATCGTCTGCGGACGCGGTCGACCAGGCGGCATCATTGGCATACATGACGTTGAAATGGCGGTCCATCACCGCCACGCGATCGGTCAAACCTCCGGCCAGCGACCTGATGGCGTCCAGTCGGGCATTCAGAATGGGATCGGGGGTGGGATAGTCATCATCACAGTTTTTCAGAGATCCGGCCATCTCGTTCGTTCCTTTTCCTTACTTTCCTCGATAATCTATTTAGTTCCGATCTCGTTCAGCCCTGGCTTCTAGGGAGACTCCGAGCATCGAGCAGTAACTGCTCGACGCAGGCCTTCAGCTCTCCGACCCTGACCGGCTTGTCAAAGTACACGGTCGCTCCTGCCTGAAGCACGGCGGCCTTGACGGCCGGATCGCCGAAGGCGGTCATCACAACGATGGGGCAGGCGGGCGCCACCGTCCGCAGGCGACTGATGTATTCCGCCCCTCCGGCCGGCATCCGGAGGTCGGTCAGGATGAGGTCGGGCACGGATTGCAGGACCGCTTGAAACGCCTCATCTCCGTCCCGCGCCTCACGAAGTTGATAGCCGGCGCTCCAGAACTCGTCGCACAACAGGCTGCGCATCTCCCGGTCGTCTTCGACGATCAACACGACCTCCGCATGGCGGTGAAGCACAGACTCCTCCATTGTCAGGCCGTTCAGGATGCAGTCTGTAGATCTTAACGAGCAAGGCACGTGCCCAATACCAAGGGGGCTGAAGAGGTCGGAATGTCCCGGCACGGGGTTGCCGAATATAGGAGGACTGACGAGAAAGACAACAGACGGTCATCTGGTGCTGTCGCGAGATGCCCCACTGGCGGTCTCGTTCCGGCGCTCCGAACTATGCCGGAGACAAGGCGTTGCCGTCCTCCGAGGCTTTCGGCAGGAGGATCGTAAACGTGGTGCCCTTACCAGGTTCGCTCTGCACCGCGATGGATCCCTGATGCTCGTCGACGATGCCTTTGACGACCGTGAGGCCGAGCCCGGTACCTTTTCCGAACTCCTTCGTCGTAAAGAAAGGTTCGAATATTCGCCCGACAATCTCTGGCGGGATGCCTTGGCCCGTATCAGAGACGGACAAGGCCACATGGCCAGTGCGCGGCTCAAGCCCGATCCGCAAGGTGCCCTGTTCCGGCATGGCATGAAGCGCGTTCATGATGAGATTGATCAGCACCTGGCTGATCTGGTCGGCATCGGCCCACACGGCGGGGCATAGCGGGGCAAGATTCAGCTCGAGGCGGGTGTGGGTTTTCGCCAGTCGTTCATGAAACATCTCGACCGTGTTTTCCACAACAGTCTTCAGATCGAGGGGGCCGCGCATGGGCGGTTTCCGCCTGGTAAAGGCCAGAAGTTGGTTCATGACTCTCGTGATCCGTTCGACCTGAACGATGATCGTCTGAAGGCCTTTCCTGACCGGCTCTTCCCGGACGCGATCCAGTAAATATTCCGCGCGTCCGAGAATGACGTTCATCGGTGTGCCGATCTCGTGCGCCATGCCGGACGCAACGGTGCCGAGTTCGGCAATTCGCTCGGTACGGCGGAGCTGCTCTTCCATGCGCCGGCGCTCGGTGAGATCGCGGAGAATGACCGTGTAGAATCGCTTGCCCTCGACCGCGACTTGCGAGATCGAGGCTTCGACCGGAAACTCCTCCCCGCCGGCCTTGAGGCCCGTGACCGTTCCGAGCGCGCCCATCTTACGGGCCGTCACGCCGGATCCTCCGAAGTTCTCGACATGGCGCCGGTGCGCCTCCCTGAAGCGGGCGGGAATGAAGCGATCGAGCGGTTGTCCGAGGGCGTCCGCCCTCGAATACCCGAACATCCGCTCGGCCGCGTGATTGAACATGACGATGCACTGGCGGTCGTCCACCGTCAGGATGGCGTCCATCGCGGCTTGAATGATCCCCTCCAACCTGAGTTGCGTGATCAGGTAGCGTTCCTCCGCTTGCCGCCGGCCGGCGAGCGCGCCCATCACGGCCGTCTCCGCATAGGCCCGTGCCTCTTGCGCGGCCGTCAGAAGCCCTTGCGTGTCTGCCCGTTCGGCCTTCATCGCCTCCAGAACCTTGTGATGTCCGATCTCCGCCGTCTCAAGAGAAGATGTCGCGCGCTTGTGCCGGTCCAAGAGCCAGGCGATCAACCAGAGCACGCCCGTGCCCAGGGTCCGGTTCACCAACGCATAGGGAGGTGCGTCGGCAGGATTGAATGCCAGATCCGCCCAGAGCAACGCAGTGGCGGCTGCGCAGACGACGACCGGGGCGCGTTCGCGGTCCGAGAAAAACGTCAGGAGGAGCGGGATGACGTAGAGTACGGAGACGGCGATGCCCGAGGGAGCCAAGCCGTCGGCGAGAAAAATGCCCAGGGTCAGGAGAATGGGCATGGTCAGGGGGATGGGACGAGACAACGCACTGGATACGTCATTCATACGGTCCGATTCGGCCTTTGACCGGCCTAGAGTTCAACCCTCCGTCTGGGCCGTCCCTTCGATCTCGTCGAGTTTGCGATAGAGGGTCTTTCGATCAATCCCCAATAGGTGGGCGGCCCGATACTTGTTGCCTCCCGTTTTTTCGAGGATCTTCCGAATATATTCCTTTTCGACTTCATGCAGCGGCAAGGTTTTTTCGGCTGCTTCGTCGAGGATGCGGCGATCACCCCGTGAGCCTTGAACCGGCGCCGGCAGGTCCTCCGGGAGGATCTTCTCGTCGCGGCTCAACGTCACCGCCCGCTCGATCACGTTCTCCAGTTCTCGCACGTTGCCGGGCCAGTCGTAGTCGATCAACATGGCCAAGGCCGATTCACCCACCGCCTTGACGCCCTTGCCGCGCGCGTGACCGCACTTGTGCAGAAAGGCCTCGACCAGCAGCGGGATATCTTCCCGGCGCTCTCGAAGCGAAGGCAGTTTCAACTCAATGACGTTCAGCCGATAGTACAGATCGTCGCGAAACCGCTTGGCTTTGACTTCTTCCGCCAGGTTCAGATTGGTCGCCACGATCACGCGCACGTCGACGGCGACCGATTTCGTGGCGCCGACTCTCCGGATTTCCTTTTCCTGGATGGCGCGCAACAACTTGGCTTGCAGTATCAGCGGAAGTTCGCTGATTTCGTCCAGGAACAACGTGCCCTTCTGCGCCTCCTCGAACAGCCCGCGCTTGTCCGCCTTCGCGTCGGTGAATGCGCCCCGAACATGGCCGAAGAGTTCGCTCTCCAGCAACTGCTCGGGGATCGCGGCACAGTTGACCGGCACGAACGGCGATGCCTTCCGGTCGCTGTTGTAGTGGATGGCTTTTGCGACCAGTTCCTTGCCGGTGCCGCTTTCACCAGTGATGAGAAGATTGGTCGGACTATCTGCGACCCGTTGGATCAGGTCGAAGAGGGCCTGCATCGGTTTGCTCTTCCCCAGGATCTGGTGAAAGCTGTATTCCTTGTGCACTTCCTTCCTGAGCCGGCTGACCTCCCGTCGGAGGGAGGCCTCGCGAATCACCCGTTCGATCACCCGCAGCAGCTCCTCTTTCTTTACCGGTTTCGTCAGGTAGTCGCTCGCCCCGTGTTTCATCGCCTCGACCGCGGTTTCCACCGATCCGAACGCCGTCATCAGGACGACCCCGATGTCCGGATAGAGACGCTTGATTGCCGAGAGAAGCTCAAGGCCCTCAACGCCTTTCATGCGCAGATCCGTCAGTACCGCGGCGTAGTCCGCCTCCTTCAAGCGGACCAGGGCTTCCGTTCCGTTGGCCGCCGTCGTGACTTGATGGCCCCGATCCTTCAACAAGTCGGAGACCGTTTCGCGCAGAGCCTCGTCGTCGTCCACGACGAGCACCGCTCCCCATTCTTCCGTCATGAATTTCCCGTTTCGCTCGAATTCGATGGGCATGCCGCGTCGGCATCCCTAAGGCGGAAAGGGTAAGTGCTGCAGCCGTCTTTTGCAACAGCCTCCGCTCCCTGCTTCGAGTGGGGATGCGAGCCGTTAGATTCGAGCAGTCCCCGGACCGGTGCGGGCTCGGCGGGGTGGTTGCCGATCAGTGGTCGAGAGAGCACAGCCGCCGTGAAGTTGCGCGGCGGGCTGTTACGAGCCGCGTGACAGCTCGTGAATCGATCCTGCCCTGCCGGGCGAATGGGAATCTTGAAGGGTTGGGGTGAGGTCCAGGTGATGGGTCAGCAGTTTGAGGACGTCCTCCACCTCCGTCTGATGATCCAGGTAGAAGCGGGCACGAGAACCGTTTTCCGCCCCGACGCGCACTCCCATCACCAGGCCTTCGTTCAGCGAGAACACCGTTTCGTCCGTTTCGTCGTCTCCGATGTAGAAGAGACCGTCCCGACGGAGATGGGTCATGAGCGCCGAGGCCGCGGATCCTTTGCCGGACTGGCCGGGGGGCAGAACGTTGATCGAGTGCTTACCCATGATCAGGGAAGGCGCAGGGGTTAGCCGGTTGAGGATCTGCAGTGCGCGGCTGCAGGCAGCCGCGGGGTCCGGTGCGCGTCGAAAGTGGATGGTGAGCGTGTAACGCTTGTCTTCGATCTCTCCGCCCGCCGCCGCCATCGAGTCGGATTGTTCGTTCGCGAGCTCGCGCCGCCAGTGTTCGCAGACCTCCTCGGCCAGGCGAAGCGTTGTGGGACTCGACAGGGGACTCTCGATGCCGTGATTGCCGATCAAATGCGGCACTGAGCCGTTCACACGCCGGGCCAGATCGGCGACCGACCGTCCGGAGATGATCGCACAGGTCGTTCGCTTGGCCAGTTCCGTCAGCCACCCGCCCGTCTCGCGCGGCAGGGTGACACCGTCCCGGTCGGCCGAGATAGGGGCGAGCGTGCCGTCGAAATCGAACGCATAGAGAAGCGGCCGGCCGGCCAGGGTGCCAAGCGCGCGTCGTCCTTCCTCCGACAGTAGATGGATCATGCCTGGCCTCTCGTGCTGATCCGGGTATCGCGCGTGCCTGTCTGCCGATCGACACGGGCGCGCTGCCGCATGCGCGCGGCGTCCATCAACATCCGGCCCGCCCAACGATAGACGTTGAACTCCTGCACGATGCCGCGCATGCTGCGCATCCGTGCGCGCTGTTCGACCGGCGGCATCTTCAACGCAACGTGCAACGCCGCAGCGCATTGATCGATGTTGTAGGGATTCACCACCAGCGCGTCCGGCAGCTCCGTCGCGGC
>Ga0268299_1002841_pt1 | contig 18326 bp, 17 predicted proteins | sample NOBtaG_FD_193484 | JGI IMG/M metagenome (GOLD analysis project Ga0268299, IMG submission 193484) | Activated sludge microbial communities from bioreactor in Nijmegen, Gelderland, Netherland - NOB reactor | ecosystem: Engineered > Bioreactor > Aerobic > Activated sludge | place: Netherlands...
GACCTGGAAAATGCAACAATGTGGCGGCCATCTTTTCTCAACCGTTGGATCACGCACTCGCCGACAAAGCTGCTTGCCCCGAGCACACCGATCTTCGACGATTCATCCACGCTGAATTCCGAGATGCCGCAAGGTGAGCAATGCAGAGTGGTATGACGCGACGATGCCAAAACGCAGCCAGATGCCTAATGCCACCAACCACATCAATGGGCCTGGGTACTGATGCTGAAAAAACTTGCGATAAAACCGCATCATCCCGCGATGTTTATGCCATTCGACAAATATAGGCCGAGAGCGGCTGCAGACGCCTCGATCATGCACGACTCTCGCATCAGGCACAAACATGATCTTCCACCCCTTACGACGCAGTGCCATGCAGAAGTCAAGATCCTCACAGTGCAGGAAATAGCCCTCATCCCAGGCTCCGACATCTCGCATCGCGGTACGACGGACCAACATGCATGCACCGGAAATCGCCTCGACTTCTATGGGATGGGTCGGCAGCGGCTGCTTGTGTAAGTGAAAATCAAGAAACAGGCGTGGCCATCGATCTGCAAAACGTGACAACCCAAATGCCCGCACAAGAGACCGCCAAGGCGTTGGGACAGCCCGCCGCCCACCCACTTGTTCAGACCCATCGGGATTCATCAGCAAACCACCTACCATTCCCACATCTGGATAATCGTCTAGCACCCACACCAGATGCTTCACGGAGTCCGGCATCAGCCGGCAATCGGGGTTAAGAAAGAACAGGCAACTGCTGATGGAATGTTCAGCCCCGATATTGCAAGCCGCTGCAAATCCAAGATTCTCTCGATTGCGAACAATCTTTAACCTCCGATCACCAGGAAACGCGGTCACAAGCTTCGCTAAACTGTCGTCGCTTGAGGCATTATCGACCACAATCACTTCATCCACCTGACCTAAGGCAGATGAGATGCAGGCCCCGAGAAAGTCACCCGCATTATAATTGACGGTTATCAATGATACGGTATTGGACATTGATCATGTCTCAAGGGTGCTTGCTCCGTATAGTGATGCGGGGAACGACTCGCCAGAACTCAGCTTGATCAGCGTCTTGGTCAACCAACAAAACCCTCTAGACCTTTAATTAAGACCCAGAACACACCAGGCCTACACACCTAACCTGCGGGCCGGCGAACAAATGACCATAAGGGGGAAGGAAGGGGAGAACTACTTTTCACCTCAGGGCATGACTATGGTTCCGCTTATGCTCTTCGGCTTGGTTCGTTTACTCGGCGACCACCTGCGTTCCGGTTAGCCTTTCCACCTTAGCCACATACTCCAAATCAACAAACCCATAACACCCGGGCGTGTCGGCAAATTTCAGTTTGGCAAGAGAGCGCCGCACATCCAGGAAGGTCTTCTCCCCAGCCTGTACATGGTGGCAACCGATGTTGAGGAAATACTCTCCGCCAACGACGTGTGAACGCCAATGCAGCCGCACGAGCACGCATTCTCCGGCCTCTGCGGTCAGGTACGGGCCTTCTGCCATTTCCGAATTGGTGCCCGCAATGTAGGTCCCGTCCACCGATACGAGCGCAAAACCAAAGGAGACTCGCTCAAGGTTCTCTCGAAAATGCAGCTTGACCAGCAACTCGACCACCGCATGCTCGGGAATCTCAGGCGGATCGATCATGTCACCGACCACTATCTCGAAATCGACCAGCCTGACCGCTCCGCTGCCCATTCTCATTTCCTGCGGGTTGTACGCAGCCCTACTCGCCGTGCAATCCGTTGGATCCGACGACAGAATGTGCCGCTGTCCGACTACGACACGGCCCTTCCCTTCAGCCAGTGGCTCAGTCAAGTCGACCGTTTCCTGGTGCGGCACCTGATTACCGAACAGCAGTGCATGATAGTGCGTGACAGCCTCGGAGATGGGACCGACATGCACCACTCTCCCCGCATCAATGACCACTCCGCGGTGGCAGATTCGCAGCAGCGTATCGGTTGCATGTGAAACGACCAAAATAGTCTTGCCCTGCTCCATATACGCCCGGATTTTTTGATAGCACCGATGCTGGAATCGCGAGTCGCCGACACTCAGCGCTTCATCAACAATCAATATTTCAGGATCGACGTGAATCGCCGCAGCAAAAGCGACGCGAACATACATGCCAGACGAGTATGTTTTCACCGGCTGATCAAAGAACTCCCCAATATCGGCAAACGCCTCGATCTCGTGCATACGCCGAAGCATCTCGCCACGCGCAATCCCCATAATGGCACCATTGAGGATTACGTTCTCCCTCCCGGTAAACTCCGGATTGAATCCAGCCCCCAATTCCAGAAGAGCAGAAATACGCCCATTAACGACAACCTCGCCATGCGTCGGTTGCATCACCGAGCAAATGATCTGCAACAAGGTCGATTTTCCCGATCCGTTGCGTCCCAGGATACCGATGATCTCCCCGCGACAAATATCGAAACTCACGCCTTGCAGTGCCCAGAACTCTCGGTGGTACTGCTTTCGAAATGGGTGTAGTGCTTCGATGAGCCGCTCTTTGGGGGATGAGAACAGCCGAAATTTCTTAGTGACATCCCGAACGGAAATAGCAACTTCGCTCTTCACGAATAAGAGCTCACATCACGTCAGGGAATTCAGGCTTCAGGCGGCGGAATGTATAGCTACCGACCATGAAGACCACTGAGCTAACCAACCAAAAGTAGATGGTTTCCCCAAAGCCAGGCCATGCAATGTTGTCAAAAATCAACAGCCCTCGATACCCCTCGACAAGGTAGTAAAGCGGGTTGAATGCCAATAGATTTCGATACTGTACCGGCATAATCTCGGGTGACCAGACAATCGGTGTGATCCAGAACCACAGGTTAAGCATGATGGCCAGCCCATGGCCGATATCGCGATAAAACACCTGAAGAGCAGCGAGCAACCACCCCAGGCCCAGCAGAAAAACACAACTGCAGAAAAAGAAATACAGGACCGCGAGCCGTTCGACGTGAAATGAAATCCCGTAGAAGACAAGCAGACCTGCTAAGACAAACAGGAAAATAGCGTGAGGCCCCGCCCCCGAGACAAGGTAGACAAACGGCAGTATTTCAGTCGGAAACACTGTCTTTTTAACGAGATGCGAATTACTGGTGATCGACTTCGTGATCGCCTGCAGCGTTTCGTTGAAGAAGAACCATGGAACTAATCCGCAGACGAACCAGAGTATAAACGGAGTGTTCGCCGGACCTTGTGCCCGGAACCCAATCGCAAAGACAAAATAAAAAATAACGACGATCGCGACTGGGTGGATAAATGCCCAGCAGATACCTCCCATAGTGCCAGCATAGCGAGTTTCCAAATCACGAATGGCCAATGCCCAGATCATGCTTCGATACCGTACTAAACTGCTTGGGAGCTTCACCAGACCAGAAACGGTCACGACATCGGTCTTCAACTAATCTCTTCCCCTCCTCCTAACCAACACAGCCATCTTGCGCAGATACACAGCTGAGTCGACAGTCCGCCACAACGTCGCCGTAGCCTAGCGAGGCACACAATGCATCAAGATCAGGCGCATGATAGAACTTAAGAAAATTGATCATGTCATAATGATGCGCCCCCAGTACCTCAACATGACTCCCGGGCACGCCCTTCCTGAAATGTGCCCCGGTCCCGCCTCGGGAGGCTCTCGCCTCGCGCATGGCACCAAGGCTTGAACTGTCGAGCAGTACCTCCATCGATCCAGGCGAGACCGTCCTATCAAGAAACGTTGCCAGACGATTGACCTCCATGCACTTATCCCTCACTAAGCGGTCGTAGACCACGATATGACACGGATACTCACAGGAGAACCGCAGCATTTCCTGGATTTGATGCAGGTAGTAGCCAAAGCCATGCCAATGAAATTCTTTCGACGTCGCTCCGCAGAGCACCAACGATATCCCCTGGTCTACGGTCATACGGGCAAAGTACCCAGCCGTCCTCGTCCCGTGCCCAATTTCCCTGTCCACATCAAGCGCAAAATGGAAATACTGAGAGACCGCAAGGTCATAGATGTTGCGGACAAGAAAGATGGGTCTTGCACTAGCTTCAATAATACACCGCTTGACCTGCTCGCTCGGCACGTTGTGCCAAATGAAAAACTTACCAGGCTCAAAGACAATGGGCTTTGCACTCCCATAATCTGCGCCAGCCGACATATTAGGGGTCAGGATATCAAGACCCGTCATGCTCTCGATGAGATGTTCGAGCAGCTTTGTTCCTGACTTGAAAACAGTCGCGACAAAAATCGGCTGTGTCATTTCGATAACCTTTCAACGACGATCATAGCTCGTACCCCAGTGCCTGGAAGTTGTCCCTCGCTTCAAGATTAACGATCTTTTTAAACGCCTCGATTTGCCAGTCGGGCCATGCCTGCCTCAGTTCAACTGGATCCGCACGCAGAGTAGTCTCACCGCGAAATGGACGCCAGACCCACGTATAAATTTCGTCCAGCAATTGTTCCCCATAGCTGACCCTGCCGTGCGTCAAGTAGCGGACGATTTCGCAAAACAGATCGCGATTGCGAACAACTCCCTCAATTGGAATTTGTCGAATTCGCATCTTCGTGTCTCCGATCACATCGTTCATCTTCAAAAACCCCTGATACGTCGTCCACACTTCAACATCAGCCTTCTCGTACGGTTTAAGTCCCAACCGCTTGAATAGTTCATGATCACAGGCGTACCGCCACTCATGTTCCAGTGGCCCCATTTCACCGCCCAACATCCGCATGTTCGTCACACGCCACCTGACGTGAAAAAACAGCCATGCATAAGGATGACGTGTAAGCTGCACGATGCGTACGATATCCGGCCAAGTCTCCAACACCGGCTGCATCATCGTCGCCCGATAAGAGTAGCAGTCGCCGATTGCCGTATACGTCATACCGACGTCAGCGATGAATCGGGAATACTTAATAAGGTCTGGGCGCTGCGCACGCGTACGCTCCTCCGGAAAATATTTGGGTCGTGATCCCTCATTAGCCAAATAGGTCATCACCTCAGGGTTCGCGTTAAGGGCTTTGACGAACCAGGAAAACCAGTGATCCGCCGCATACCCCCAGGAAGTCACGTAGAACACATGGCTCAATGCATCATTGACGCTACTCCCATCAATCGGATTGGTGGCCATCTTCCCTCGCCTATCGCTCAAGATCTTCAATGATTTGCAGAGCACGATGATGCCAGCAATGCCGCTGCCGGATACGCTCGGCTGCTTCCATGCCGACACGCATACGTCTTTCTGAATCTTTCAGCCAGCGCGTCGCTTCATCGTGAAAGCTCTCAACAGTATATCGTCCATAATGCACGTCAGGCTCAAACTCCGTGAGCATTCCTCCAGCCTTGGTATCATGCGGTGAATCATGCATGAAGATGAAGCCGCCAACCGCCATGCATTCAAGTGTGCGGCTGTGAATTCCAAGTCCATGGGTATTGTTGCCGAGATTGATCTTCGATCGGCAATAGACGCGGAGCAACTCACCGATGTTTTCAATAACACCCTTATAGTAGGGCCGGGTGAAGTCATGCAGGGACAGGCCCGAGCCGTACAGTTCCAGCGAATCTGTAACACGTGATGCGAGCTGAATTAGCAACTTGCGATCCATAATGCGTGGATACGATTGGGAAAAGTAGCTGGTCACCCTAGCAAGAGGGCTCAGGCCATCAGATGCGAAGTATGCCCCCTCCTTGGCAAGGAAGCGGAACACTCGTGCCTTGAAGTCACCCCGCCCATTGAAACGCGCAGCATACGGCTTCAACAACCTGGACAACATATCGGACTCTTCAGCTCTTGCTTTTCCAGGCGGCTCCATCGGCACATTGGAAAACGTCTTCGACAGTTCGCCCGTAGCCTCGGCCAGCATATGAATATCGAGTTCGCCGCGCAGGGGCCGATAGAACCCTTCGACAACCTGGACGATTGCGAGAAGTGCCGCATACGGAACGTAGTCCACCGGCACATACTTATTGAATAACATCCGGCGTACTGCCCAGATCACCCTCGAACGGCCAACGCATGAGACACGTTCAATCAGCTTGTCGATATACCACAGCAAATCAGTCTGCAGACTTGGGGCGAGCGCAACGGGCGGCGGCAACGCCCCGCACAGGGACATATCTATATCCTGCACTAGGCCCCGGCGTGGGAAGTTGAGCGTGGCCTCGTCAACGCCGGTAAACAGACTACCCACACGACAGGGAATGAGAGTGACAAGCCCAAGCACTGCGGCATCACCAAGCGCATAGAGAATATCGTCTCCCTGAAAACTCTCTGCAAAGCCCGAGAGGGTTTCTGGAAACACATCCTGGAACCAGGCCACATGACGGACACCGGTTGGCAGAGGTACAGCAAGATCCCTGGTACGATTGACTTGAATCACTGTATCGATAGCCATACTCTGACAAAGCTTGCGCAACTCTTCTGCCGACAGCGGTGTTGGCATCGCGCCTGCAAAATGACCGATCCTGTTAAATCCATCCGCAAGCCCACGGACCATCCGTTGGTCATACGGACTCGCCACGTTTGGCGTAATCAAGATGCGTCTGGACTTTGTCGCACTCATCCGGTTTGCCTACTCGCGTCGATGACCGCTTCGCAGGGACGACAGACGCTTCTGGGATTCTTCAATCGATCACGCGTCACAAGCCAGTGAAACTTGATGATCCTATACCAGACCATGGGCAGAATATCGAAAGGCCGCAGAATCACAAAGGCAAGCACAGTTCGAAGTCGAGAGATCCGTAGGAATCGCCAGAGCATGCCAAGCCATCTATAGCCCCCCTGCTCCCAGGCCCCGCCGATATTCAGCCAATCACCACCCTCCAGGGCGCGGACCGCGGAGAAACGGATGCGACGACATGTCCGCTCGATGAAGCGGGGAGTAAACAAGGCTGGAGACAATTGTGGCCCCTTGTCCGCCACCCCCTGTAACAGAGACTCCAAATGCACATGATCAGTCAAGGTCCGCCACAAGTACCCGCCCCCATGTCTTCGCATCACGCCGAAGGGAGCCGGACAGAATATGGCACCTTTGAGGCTCGAGATGGTCAATGCAGCAAACAGATCCGCAAGACCTCGGTACTCCAGGTCGAACCCCCCGATGTGCTGGAGCGTCGCACGATGGAATAACAGGGTCGTCCCGGTGAACCAATTTCCCAACCTATTGGCAAAACGTACGCATTCCTGTGGCGTAAGCGCCGTCTCCCGCGTAGCCACGACAGCAGACGGAAACACCTGCTCGTAGTTACCCTCCGCATCCGCCGACCAAACCATAGCCGACCACAAGCCCGTCGGCCCTAATCTGGCTATCGCAGCTTTTGCCTGTGCCAATATCTCTCCATCAAGATGGTCGTTCGACGCAAGAAAGAGCACGTAGTCACAGGTCGCATACTGAAGGCCAACGTTGAGGGCGCCCATTGTTCCCACACGTTCCGGATTCACGACAATCTGCGCTCCAGGCACACCATCCAGGTACCGAGCCGCCACGGCGACGCTTTCATCGGTCGAACCATCGTCAACAAGTATGATCTGATCAGGTCGCAGGACGAGACCAAGCACCGAGTCAAGGCATGCAGGGAGGTACTGGGAATCGTCGTAATTCGGAATAACGATGGCTATGGTCGGCTGACCGTTCTTCGTCACCACTCTATTCCAACTTGGTTGGCGGCTCTCATGCAATAGCCCATGCACTACCTCAAGGGGTAATGGTCGCAACGTGCCATTTAATAAAACAAGTACTCCTCCTCGAACGCCTGGAATCTGCGTCAGAGGAAGTTATGATGAAGGGGTTTGGCCCCGGTACCGGGTTGAATGCGTTGGATGCCCTTGGCGTGGTTATCCAACGCGACACTGACATAGTGCTGAATGGGCAGGGTCCCCATCATCGTTTGCGCATCGAACGCCGGTGATGCCAGATAGTCCATGGCGCGCCAGTACCGCGTCGACTTCCAGATATCTGTAAACCGCTCTTCGGTGAAGTTCCCGATGTGCAGCTTGGAGTAGCGCGCGTTAAAAAACATGCCGGATGGTGCCACCAGGCCGCTCCCGCTGATCTGCAACAGAAACTGCGGGCCATAGAACCGCTGATAACTCGGCTTGTCGCCATCCTTGATCTTCGTCCACTTGACGATCACCTTCGTCTGTTCATTGCTCATGGCCTCGGCTTGCTCCAAGAGGTCGTGCAGACTCTCGTACTGGCTGTAATCAATCCCGAGCGTGCCCTGCTCATCATCCGAGCAATGTTTAATGACAGCGTAATCCGCTCCGAGATCAAGCCCGAGCTGGGCGAATGGAATGATTTCGTCCTTTAAATGCGGCATCAGAACCATCTGGATGCCGAGTGTGACGGGCAAATCCATTCGCCGTTTAAAATCAATGGCGTAGCGGATATGTTCAATGGCACGATCAAATACCTGCGTGTGCTCCGGTCCCTTGTACATAATGCTCGCATAACTCTCCGGACGACCTGCCGCCACTGTGAACCGTACCCACGTCAATGAGGGTAGGACCTGCTCAATCTTCTCAGGTCCCCACTCCCATGCATTCGTCGCATTCCCCACGTTGATTCCGAGCTTCGCCGCGTGCTGGATGAACGGCACGTACGCTTTCGACAACGTGCTTTCGCCGTCGGACACGAGCGAGACGCTTCGAATGCCGATGTCAGCAAAATCGTCGAGAAGGTTCAACGCATGCTGCGTACTGATGCTGCTACGCGCCTGGGACTCCTGCATCATTGCGTAACAGAATGAGCACATTGAACCGCAAGCACGAGTGAGAGACATGTCGACGCTGACAGGGGCGATTCTTGCACCGGCCTCCCATGCTTCCACCCGATCGTAATGATAGGACAGTTTGTGCGAGTCAAGAATCAGTGCTCCCGCTTTGGTTTGAACAGCAGTCGTCATGCTTTCACCTCGATTCCGCGAAGATTGCGGAGTGAATTTCTATCTCCTAACGCTTCAACCCATACGGTCAACCCGCCATCGACGGCCGATTTGATATAAGCCTCGAAATCCAACAGCAAGGTTCCTCGATCACCCGCCGAGAGAGGCTCGTTGAGTTGTACGATGACCTGACCATCATCTTTAGCCGCCACAATCACCAGCAACCTCCGGAACTGTTCCTTACCGGCGACCATCGCTTTCTCCAGACTGGACAGACGCTCTGCTTCGGACCGTATCACCCATTCGGGAGCAGGCATAGGGGTCTCGACATTGGCATGGAACAGATTACTTCCCATGGATTCCCCCCTTGGTTGGACAGACACGGTTAAAATGGACCGGAGAACTCGCGATTGGGAGCATCGTGCGGTCCTTTGCGAACCAGCACCGCAGACATTCTCCGGTAACCATCCGCCTCTTTTGTTTTGCCCATAAGGTCGAGAGCTGCATCGGCAATTGTTTGAGGGCCTGGGTAGTAATCCTCGGCCATAAAAGGAGACGTTGGGGTCGGAAAGTCAGGGGAAGTGATCCGGACCGGAGGCGCCTTCAGAAATGAGAACGCCTGCTCGACAACCTGGCTGATCAGTTCACCGGCGATGCTCCCAGTCCGAAATGCCGTATCCGCAACAATGAGACGGCCCGTTTTTCGCACCGAAGTGAGTACGCTTTCCACATCGAGCGGGCGCACGGTCCGCATGTCGATGACATCCAACCCAATCCCCATCTCCGTCAACATCGACTTCGCCGCAATCAGCGCCTCAAAGGCCATATATGAGAATGCTGCCACCGTCACATCGGATCCCTCATGCAGGGTCCGTGCTTGGCCGATAGGAACCCGATAGTAGTGATCAGGCACATTATCCGAGACGTGATGAAGCCATCGGTGTTCGATGAACAGAACCGGATTGTCGTCTTCAATTGCGGCAATCATCATGCCTTTTGCGTCATGAGCCGTAGTCGGCATGACAACCTTGAGCCCCGGTACCATCGCAAACATGGCTTGCAGGCTCTGAGAATGCTGAGGCCCCTGCCCCCACCCTCGTCCCACAATCATCCGAACCACCATCGGAACCGACGCTTTTCCATTAAACATGTAGTGCCATTTGGCGGCGTTGTTGACGAGCTGGTCCATGGCCAACAAAGCGAAATCAATACGCTGATGGATCATGACCGGCCGGATACCAGACAATGCCGCACCGATACAGGCCCCGGTAAGCCCGTTTTCCGACAGCGGCATATCGAACACCCGACGCGCTCCATACTTTTGACGCAACCCGGCCGTGGTGTTGAAAATCGCTTTTGGATCAGGAACCCCCTCGCCGATCACGATGACGCGCGAATCCTTCTCCATCGCCTGATCCAGGCTTTCGCGTATGGCTTCAGCAAACGTCAGTTGACGCTCCGCGACATCACGCATACACCTTCTCCCAGGCATCCTTGATAGTCGGTTTGCTGCTCGCCAGGGCAAATTCGAATGCGGCGGATACTTCTTCCCGAATCTGAGCCTCGATCCCAGCACAGGCTTGCTGATCGAGACAGCCGCTCTGCATTAAGACTTTCTTGTACCGATCAATCGGGCAATTATTCATACCCGATTCAATTTCCTGTACAGATCGGTACTTGAGATGGTCATCGAAATCAGGCCCGCAGTGTTCTCGCCAGCGGTAGGCATCAAACTCCAAGAACTGCGGTCCGTGCCCATTGCGAGCATTTTCTACTGCTGTCCGTACGAGCGAGCTAACCATCTCCACATCATTGCCGTCTGCCGCGGCAGCGGGCATGCCGTGGGCCTCGGCAATCCGATAGATGGGACGATTGGGCTGGCGTTCGTCGCGGCGGGTATATACGGAAAAATCGTTGTTCTCGCAGACAAAAATGATCGGTAACCGGTGTAATGCCGAGAAATTCAGCGATTCATGCACCACGCCCTCCTCAAAACACCCATCCCCCAAGAAGCTCACCGTAACATCCTGAGTTCTTTTGAGCGAGGCGGCCCACGCGGAACCAACTGCTAACGGAACCGTCCCACCGACAATCGGCGTGGCGCCCATAAATCCGACATCCAAATCAACGAGATGCATGGAGCCTCCCCGGCCTCCACAGCAACCTGTCACCCGGCCATACAGCTCAGCGACCATCGCGCCGAGATCACCACCTTTGGCCAGGTAGTGACCATGTGCGCGATGATTGCTGAACACTTTATCCTCTTTGCGCAGGGCTGCACACACACCGACGGCAATAGCTTCTTGCCCGATACACAAGTGCATCGGGCACCGCATCATCTGTTCGGCATAACGAGTCGCCAGCGCTTCCTCGACCCGCCTGATACGGAGCATGGCACTGAACAAGCTCCTCTTGGTCTGGTCATGCATCGGCAACCGTCTCCTCAATTATTTCAGCAAGGTCGATACGTATTTTTTTAGCGCAACGGGATCAATCGGCTCACGATTACACACGATTTGTACATCCATCGCCGCTGCCACGCTTCCCACAAAGGCGGCGACTTCGCTTGGGAACCCTCTGCCGAGGCAGAGAGACGTTAAGGAAAGAAGTGCATCCCCCGCACCGATACGATCAATCACTCGGGAAGAGAGGGCCGGCACTTTGTGAAACGCGTTTTCCTTGGCGTCAAACATCATCATCCCTTTGGTCCCACGCGTGATCGCCAAATGACCTGCACCGATATTCGCGGCGATGGATTCAGCGACCTTCTCCAATGGATCATGCCTGTTGTGCGCCGCCAACCGCAGCTCCGGCTCGTTCAGCGACGCAAAACTTGCGGACGGATACCGATTGATGACGTGATAACCCCGATTTCCACTATTGATCTGCGTATTGACCGCAAGAAACCGCGACTTGCCACACAGCAATCGAACCATGTCGTTGGAAATAAACCCATTGCCGAAATCGGCAACTACAACGACATCAAATTTTGCAAGATGGTCCGTCAACCACTGGTGAATGTACGCTCCGGAATCCTCCAGCATCGGCTCGTCATGAAAAAAGTACACCTCGAAGAGTTTTGAGAGATCACTGTCGACAAACCGTCTTTTGGTGACCGTCGGCGCATTCTTGAAATACGAAAAAATCGGTGTAATGTTCTGATGCAACTTCTCTCGTATGAACTCCTCATGACTCTGGGTGTCACCCAGCCCCGCAACCAAGGTCACCGATTTGGCAAATCGAGCAATATGGTTGGCAACCGCCATCGAGCCACCCGCAAATTGCTCCTCGGTATCATACTGCACGGCCAGCACGTTGCCCTTCCCAGTCTGTCCCAATGGGGACACATAGTGATACTGATCGATGATGGCGTCGCCGACGACCAATACATTGAGCGTATCAAGGACTTCGACCATGCGGTGGATTTCACGATCAGGCCACTTTACACGAAACCGATCAAGATAGTCCTTGGTATCGGGACTGAACACCCCGAAATGTTCGTTCAGCAGACTGCTGGAGCTAAATGTGATCTCATCGGTGTAAAAGATTTCACCGCCATGCCCGTGTACGGCCTCCTGCTCACGAATGATGTTTCCCGTCACATCATTGCCATGAGAGCGATACTCGCTTCCTTTGGCGTAGACGCTCGGCTGGATTTGATGCAGGGCATCGACAGCAGTCACGGCATGGTTGATCGCCACGAAATCAACGCACTCTAACGCCGCGAGATTTTCGGCCCGTAGCAGTTCGTTAAAGATCGGACGACCAGGGCCTTTGTTGACGTATGCATCCGCAGTCACCGTCACAAGAAGGATATCGCCTTCTTTTTTCGCGCGTTGCAGATAGCGAATATGGCCGGTATGCATGAGGTCGAAGGTGCCATGACAGAGAACGACACGTTTACCCTGCTCCCTGAATTCGTGGGATTGGCCGGCGAGTTCATCTAGGCTGAGGATCTTTCTACTCGACATACTGTATCAACCCACCAGACCTGCCCCGAACCTGTCGGAGAGATTGTGCAACAAGAACTGATGACCGACTTCCACCAATCCATAATCCGTCGAATTGATCCAGAGATTCAGATCACCGAGAAAGCGGAGCGGATTGTCCTGCGCAAACCCACTGAATGTCACAACGTAACCTCCCGCAATGGTCGCCTCCGTCACGGCATTCCTGATATTCATGGACTTCCCCGAACTACTGATGGCAATCACCACATCACCCGCTTTGACCAGCTGCTTGACCATTCGCCCGAGTGCGTTCTCGTACCCGAAATCATTCGACATGCAGGTCATCAGAGAACTTTCGTGCAACGTTGTCGCTCTCAACTTGGCAACGTTGAAGAAGTCGGTGACGGCATGGCTCGCCACGGCGGCGCTTCCTCCATTGCCGATCACATAGAGATGCCCCCCATCATTACGGAGTTGATTCAATCGGCGCCAGAGATCCTCCATTCCCGCTTCAAGGAACAGAGCCGACCCATCCCTGTGGGTTACTTCACAACGAGTGATGAGATCAGAAAATTCAACCACCCGAGCAGCAAGAGCAATCTCTTGGATCACTATTCTTCTCCTTAGACACCCAAGTGCTGAAACCACGCTTGGGTCGCCTGGCTGATACTTGAAGGATCCCATACTGGCGCATCCTTCCAGTCGTTGATATTCCTCAGCATCATTTCCACCCCGGCTTCAAACGTAACCTTCGCCTTCCAGCTCAGGAGGGTTTCAATTTTTTCGACGGATGCAAACGTGCAATCAGGTTCACCCGGACGCTTGGGGATATGCACGACCGATCCTCCCAAGAGTTCGACCAAACGATTGACGCTGTAGTGATTGCCGCTGCCCACGTTCATCGCGACACCCGTGACCGAGGACTCAGCCGCGGCAAGAAACGCGCCGGCAACGTCCGTCACGTAGGTGAAGTCACGGGTTTGCTTGCCATCGCCGACGACGGTATAGGGATGCCCGTTTAGCTTCTGTGCTAGAAATACACCGAAGACGGCCCCGTAGGCCCCGCTTGTTCGAGAACGTGTTCCGTAGACATTGAAGAGCCGCAATGAAAGCGCGGGAAGTTTATAGACCTGAGCCCAATGCAGTACCAGCTCCTCGCCCAGATACTTCGTCAATGCATAAGGATATTGCGGTTTGATCGGAGATGATTCGGGCGTCGGATAGGTGTCCGGGATACCATAGCTTGATGAGGAGGCTGCGTAGACGAACCGCCTTGCACCGCACATCCGCGCACACTCAAGCACATTGAATGTGCCGGTGACGTTCGTGCTGTAATACTGTGCCGGCATTTCGATTGAGGGGACGATATCCGCAAGCCCCGCAAGGTGAAAAACCCAGTCCACTTCTCGAAAAGCCGGTTGTAAAGACGGGAGATCGCGAATGTCCGCCTGAACGAAGGTACACCGTGGATTGCTGATCGCAGCTTTCAGATTGCTCATCCGACCGGATGTGAGGTTGTCCACAACGATGACGTCATGCCCCTTGTGGAGCAAGAGTTCCGTTAAGTGACTTCCGATGAATCCTGCCCCTCCCGTAACCACACACTTCATACGACATTATCCCTCATGTATGACTGGCGCAGTCGCATCAACTCAAATGAAATTAACGTGCTCGATTTTCTCTTCGCGCAGCGTGAATAAATATCGATTCACCTCATCCATCCGGCAATTCTTACGGCAGTCTTTAATATTCAATTCATGCCGCACATAGTGAAAATTGGTTTTCCGTTCAGGGCCTTCCCAAATCGACTGAAACGTCCGCTCATTAATGTTTCCATACGCAAAACGCTCGTCAAGCAGATACGCGCTACAGCCATACACCGCGCCATCGGCCATGATATAGGCCCAAAAGAACGGAGTGGCATTGCATTTGGTATAGCGCTCACTCTCATCTTGAGCGTATTTCTTCATCGTATTTTCACGAAACACCACATGGAAGGTCTCGGTATTGAGAACCCGAAGCGTATCGGCCAGCTCCAGATAATTGTTGTAGTTGATATCCTCGTACATGTGCGTCTCACTGAACAGGTGTTGAGAATATGGTTTGACAACAAGATAATCAAGACCGATTTCATCCCGGCAAATTTTCGCAAGCAGTTCCATCTCATGCGCATTCTCTGGCAGTAACACAGCTTGCGCTCCCAACGCACACCGCAATCCGGCCCGTCTCTTGGCGGCAACCGCATTCTTAAGATTGGCAATCACCCGATCAAAGTCTCGCTCTTTCGTGCAATGAATCTTGGCATAACTCGCTGCCGTCCCTGCATTCACCGAAGTCTTGATCCACGAAGTCAGCGGAAGCGACCGCTCGATGAACGCCTCATTCAGAGCCGTGGCGTTGGTCGTAAATGAGATATCGATACCGGCACCGCTGGTGGCACTGACGATCTCATTGATGTTTCTATGCAGGAGCGGCTCGCCTTCTCCGGCAAACATGATGCTCTTGATGCCCAAACGCCCCATTTCCGCAACACGCTCCGAGAACATCCCGACATCAAGCATTCGACTTTTGTAACCGATGTAATCAACGGCACAGAACGTACATCGATGGTTACAGGCGCCCACAGGGGACACCTCGATGTAAATTGGGTAGACGGCTTTTGCCTTTTCCCAATCATCGCCTGCATCTAAAAACTGCGTGACACGTTGCGGATGATAGATGAGTTTATGGCTATCGATTCCAAATTTATCCATTCATCACCTTTTTTATTGCGTGCACCACAAGAGACATATGGGAATTACGCAAACCACCATTCCCCAGTCCTAACTTTACAGACTGGACTTCAGCAATTTCTGCAAGCGAATGATGGGACTCTACCAAATCAGATCCCATTGGGCAAACAAGCCGAAGACCTGTTCTCCCTTATCTCCAAAGGACATTCCTGATTTATTCACAATTTCAGACAGTGATTACCACACTCCGTGTACCTTGATCAGCGACTGCTCAAAATCTCGGATTACCGAAACTGTGCGAATGAGGCGCTATCGCCATTAAGTGTTTCCGCCTGCCCCACAATGACTTGAGCTCCTCACGCTAGGACAACCACGCTTCACCACACCTAAAAAAGCCTGATTATATAAATCGAAGCTTGAAACAAAACCAGTGTTGTGAGAGACGGTCGATCAAAAACAAGTTAATCAGACCTGTACTAGGATCGAACCACTGGAGCCGATGCCGCGATACTGACTGAGATCTTCACGGTGAGCACCAATACCGCTCATCATTTACCCTCGCTGTCTTGCGCAACCTTCACGGGTGAGACGAAACCACGACGCATCAATTCATCGATCACCTGTCTCGCACAGACCTCAAGAGATTCGGTTCCTGTCCTGACGGCCAGTTCAGGGGTTGCGGGCACTTCATACGGAGAGGAGATCCCGGTGAATTGGGGAATTTGTCCAGCCCTGGCCTTCTTGTACATACCTTTCACATCGCGCGATTCGCAAATGGCTATGGATGCATCGCAATAGATCTCGATAAAATCTCCTTGTTCAACCATGCTACGCACCCGTGCGCGGTCGGCGCAATACGGCGAGATAAATGCGGTGAGAACGATCACGCCCGCCTCCATAAACAGCTTCGCCACCTCGCCAATGCGTCGGACATTTTCCTGGCGGTCGTGAGGGGAAAATCCCAAATCACCGCAAAGCCCATGGCGCATATTGTCTCCATCCAGCACAAAGGTTTGGCACCCAGCTTGATGGAGAGTCGCTTCCACCGCGTGTGCCAACGTCGATTTTCCAGCCCCTGACAGCCCTGTAAACCAGATAATTCCACCGCGATGGCCGTTTTGCGCTTCGCGAAGTGTGCGTGTCACAGCGGCATAGTGCCAGACGACATCTGATGATGTTGGGTGAGAAGACCTACCACTCATGAACAAATGTTCCGGCAGGATTTGAGAGCCGCACGTGACCTATCCAGGCAACTGCACTTGAACTCTTTACGATTGCTTGATCAAACACGGCAATGGGCTAGGCATTCAATCGATCACATTCCCTTGATCGCTCGCAAGAGATATTGCCCATACCCACTGTTAATCAATGGTTGTGCAAGCTTTTCCAGCCGCTCCGCATCAATCCATTGCTGTCGATATGCAATTTCTTCCGGACAGGCTACTTTCAGTCCTTGGCGGCTTTCCAGTGTCGCAATGAATTGGCCGGCATCGAGCAGCGACTCATGCGTGCCGGTATCCAGCCAGGCATACCCTCGTCCCATGATCTTTACATTCAACGTGCCCTGCTCCAGATACAACCGATTCAAATCCGTAATTTCCAGTTCGCCACGGGTCGAAGGCTTCAGACTCTTGGCCAACTCGACAACCTGTCGGTCATAAAAATAGAGACCGGTCACAGCGTAGCTGGATTTTGGCTGCCTTGGTTTTTCCTCAAGCGAAAACACCTTCCCCTCTCCATCAAATTCAACTACTCCGTACCGCTCCGGATCTTGAACATGGTAGGCAAAGATTGTCGAACCATTGGTATGCGTCATGGCATTGGTGAGCAGATCATGAAAGTCATGACCATAAAAAATATTATCTCCAAGAACTAAGGCACAGGGATCATTGGCGATGAATGATTCTCCGATGATAAAAGCTTGCGCTAATCCCTCGGGCGAAGGTTGTACCGCATACCGAAGATTGACTCCCCACTGATGGCCATTCCCCAATAGCTGTTCAAAGCGAGGAGTGTCTTGGGGGGTCGAGATGATGAGGATGTCCCGAATGCCCGCCAACATCAACGTGCTCAACGGGTAATAAATCATTGGCTTGTCGAAGACTGGTAGGAGCTGCTTACTGATGGCTAACGTAGCCGGATAAAGCCGACTACCTGAGCCACCGGCGAGGATGATGCCTTTTCTTTGGTGAGTGGCCAGTAGTGGGTGGCCGGTCGTGAGTTGAGTCATGTGGTTTACCTTTTACTACCTACAACTTGCGACTTGCTACTTGCAACTCACCATCATCCAGAATCTGTTGCAGCACATGCCGTACCCCATTCTGCCAATCAGGTAACTCGAAACCAAAAGTCCTACGCAACTCACCAGTATCCAACCGTGAATTAGCTGGGCGCTTAGCAGCGGTGGGGTATTCTGATGAGCGAATCCCTCGAATGGCCTCCGGCACGAGCTTGAGTGGTTTCCCAGCAGCCAGAGCTTCCGACACGACAAACCTCGCATACTCGCACCACGTTGTCTCGCCACCTGCCACTAAATGGTATAAACCGAACGGAAAACGATTGACCCCCTCACGCTGCCCTTGCCGGACCAACTGAGCCGTCACATCTGCCAGCAAGGCGGCCGACGTAGGAGCGCCATACTGATCGGCCACCACATTCAACTGTTCCCGCTCAAGAGCCAATCGCAGGATCGTTTTTGCAAAATTGTTCCCATGGGCTCCGACTACCCAGCTCGTCCGAAAAATCA
>Ga0268299_1002843_pt1 | contig 18320 bp, 14 predicted proteins | sample NOBtaG_FD_193484 | JGI IMG/M metagenome (GOLD analysis project Ga0268299, IMG submission 193484) | Activated sludge microbial communities from bioreactor in Nijmegen, Gelderland, Netherland - NOB reactor | ecosystem: Engineered > Bioreactor > Aerobic > Activated sludge | place: Netherlands...
CTTCCCAAGCTGAATGTCGAGGGTTCGAGTCCCTTCACCCGCTTTGGCCGATACGCGTGGACTGGTGTGGACAGGAGCGGTCAAGCGGCGACACGGGCGCCACTTACGCGACGAGCGCGACCCGGTGCGCGAGGTCGGCCAATCGCCGCGAAAGTGACACGGGTGGACCACGGTGGTCAGGCGCGGCCGTGGGTTGGTGCAAGCGCTGGTGCAAGGTGGAGGGCAAGGGGCGGCCGACCCGCGGCGCGCTGGCCTTCATCAGCTCCCGCGAAGCCACGGGGCTTGGGCACGCGGATCCTCATCCGCTTCCCGAGGGTCGGCCATAGCGTCAGACCATTCGCGTTAGCATCCCATTGTGATCTTCATCAGCTACAGCCACTTGAACAACTCGGTCGCGAGCGAGGTGAAGTCTGAGCTCGAGGCCGCGTACCTCACCTGCTTCCTTGCTCACGATGACATCAATGCGAGTGAGGACTGGCACGATCAGATCTGGAAGGCGCTTCGGAACTGTGATGCGTTTGTTGGCTTGGTGACCAGTGACTTCAACGCCAGTGCGTGGTGTCAGCAGGAGGTTGGCGCCGCATTTGCGTTGGATAAGCCCCGTCTGCTCGTCCGGGTCGACGCTTCCAATCCGCCAGGGTTTGCAGGATGATTCCAAGGAGCGCAGCGACGCGGTGTATTGGAGGCGATAGAGTCGCTGGCAATGTTCCATGCGCCCCGAATTGAGGCATGGACGCGCGCAGTTACTACGGTCACAAACTATGAGGGCGCCAACAAGGTGCACGATCGGTTCCACGGACTGTGGGCGGTCATGCCGGTTGAGAAGAAGCTGCGATGGCTACTCGCGGCAGGAGGCAATGGCGAAGTCGCGGGCGCCTTTCAGGAGCCAAACACCAAGTTGCTACGAGAGCCAGTGAAGAGCGCTCATGAGTCCTGGGCGTCCGCTCCGTTCTTTCGCGAAGCGTTCGTCGAATTGAAAGAGCTGCTGACGGCTCAATGGCTGTTCGACAACGACAAGGACGGGGTGCTTCACCATGCGAACAACAACCCACTGTCCAAGCCGAAAGCGAAGCGAGCAGCACGCTAGACCAGGACTCTCCTTTCGACGAGTTCGAGGCCGCGGACTCAAACGACGCTTCACTCCCCTTTGCTCGCTGAAGCAGCGCGACCTGCCGTCAACTCGAGGGTGCCAGGCTACGACCTTCCTGACCATGCCGCCGACGCCAATCTGGCAGATCCGATTTCGTTCCGGTCAAGTCGGTGCCGCCGGACCTGAAGCGGCGGTATAGGCAATCCCATGCCGATCCATAGCCGCGAGCATTGGGATGCATCGGGTGGAACGAATGCAGAGTCGCCACACTTGGATAGGGCAGATGCGATGCGCGCACGATGTCCGCATTGATCACGACTCCGATTACATTGCTATCCGCGAGCATCGTCACAAGCCGAGGTCGCCACTCCTCGTTTAGATAGTCGAGGACCCGATTCGCGATCACCGCAAACTCGCCTTCGGTGCATGGCTTGACGATTCGTTGATTCGGCTGGTTGATGAGCCGTGTTCCTTCGAGCCAGACAATGCCTGGCCGACCTGAACTCTCGACTTGATCGGCAGCCTTTCTGACCCTGTCGTCAACGCTGGACTCACCCTTCACGCGCTTGACGGCGACACCGAATCTCTGCGCTGCGATGCGGAAAACGACATCGGGCTCGTCGAGATCGACCGAGTCCACTCCATGGGCGACCAGTGTCGCCGCGGCGAAGAGCTCGGCCTGCGCATCACGTGCCGAGGTGTTGGCAGATTCCTCCAGCGGAGTTGTTGCGCCGCCGGAGGCTGCCGTGCGCAGCCGCTCCAGTGACTTTTCCCCGCCCTTCCTAACGGGATGGAGGAGTATCCGCTTAAACATGTACACATCGCGTACAGCCTCGCACACACGCTCAAACTCTTGGTGATCCGACGGCATGATTCCTGCGGAATCACGCAGGCATTTGGACAGACATCGCTCAGCTCGTGGAAGCCTGGACGCTGGGTTTGGCGTGATGCCAAGGTGCGCCAGCTGTTTGAGTACCTCCCCCGTTGCGTACTCCAGCGCCCTCAGATCCACCTGGAGTGGTAGCTCGGTCTCCTGCACTCGCCTTCCTTCAGTCAACAGGTGAACGGACAATACTTGCTCTGCTATCCGGGGCTGTCGTAGCTCCAGGTGTCAACACGTGGTCCGACGCCAGTAGGGCAACGGCCTGTATCGACATATCGATGAGCTGTGCAGCGCCGACATCATCCACAGTCAGAGGTGGATCCTTGGTTAAGTCAATGCTCCCGACGTCGGACTGCCGCTGAATCTCGCCTGGATGACGAGCGTCGAGCTCCTCGCACAAGTCTCGAAATGAGCGGTACGGCTCCGTCTGATCGACCTTCACAATTGGCTCAAGCCGCCCCCGCTCGATGGCGTTGCTCACGAACCGCATGAACGTCGTCTGCTTCCTCCTCAGCGCCTCCGAAATGATACGAGCGTCTGAAGACAACCCACGAACTCGGTCGAACTCGGCACGGTGGCGAAGAAGCCGCCGTCGAAACGAGATGACCTTCGAGGCCTCTGCAACCTCCGCCTTCTGTTCGTAGTAGATGCGAGCCGATTGCGCTGCGCCTCGAGCAAATGCGATGAAGAGGATGGCACCGACGGCACCCATCACTCCGCTCCATGCGGCACCGACGCTTGAATCGCCCCCTCCAATGGCTGCAAGCGCCATCGTGATGGCCACGATGAGGGCATCGCGGCCAATCGCTTCCCTCCAGCTGTTCACAACTCGTCGCCCGACGAGCCACTCGTAACTCGCGATCTGCCTCCAAGAGAGTCGGGCTTGTCTGGCCATAGTCAAACGCTACCGCGCGGCGCCAGTCTCCGGGTCCGAAGACCGTTTCAGGGCTACGTCGGGTCGGGGTAAACGATGGCGGACAGGCAGGGATCCCAGTGGCGCATCGCCTCGGAAGTCATCCGGGATGTACGCCGACGATTGTCATGGCGCATCACGAGCGGGCTTTGAGGCCGCAACCGCATCAGCCGCCGAATTGGGACTTGCGGTGCCACCGCCCAAGAGGACCGTCATCTCCCGATCGTCGATGGTCTTCAGCCAGTCAATCGCTGCCTCTTCGGGAGCCATCGCGTGAAGTGCGAGCATGTGACGATGCGCATCAACATAGGCCAGCATGCGATCGCGCGTCTCGAGGCGTGATGCATTACGTGCAATCCATGAGAGAACCGCGAGAGCCCAGCGCATCGCTTTGCGCGGCACCTCCGCCTCGATTGCACAGCCTGCGTGCGCCACACCGTGCCTTGCCTTAAAGACCTCGTCAACACTGGGAGACTCGCCTGCCAACAGCAACAGGCGCAGAATCGCTCGCACTCTTGCTCCCTTGATCGGAAAGGACGTTCTGTGCGGGGCACTCGGATCAGAGACCACCCGTTCGAGTGAAGTCGAGATCCCGAGCAGTTGTCGAAACGGGTGTGGGTCAGCACAACCGTCGACGAGCACTAGCGCGGCGTCGGACACCTCGTGAGCAAGCTCGCCACGCTGGGTGGACGGTGTCCGCAGAAGCAGGCGTGCCAGTGCTCCGTGCTTCGACCGCGCAATCATCTCGTCGATCTTGGGAAGTGATGTGTTCGAGTCCGCTGGCCCGGAAAAGAGTGGTGGCATCGAGCGACGCCATGTCCCCCTTGCGTTCTGGCTCTTGGTCGCGATTGCAAACCCGGAATGGATCACAATCTGATGCCGGTTCAAGAGCACCGGCACTCGGACGGCACCGCTTCCCATCCCAACCCAAGCGATTACAAGCGCGGCTTCTACCTCTCTTGCGCGCTCCTCGGGGTCAACTTCGATCTGGAGCTCGCCCTTCGGTCCAAGCGTCGCGGCGGCGCGCACACCAAGGAAGCAATCTGGACGCTGGCCCCCGGGGCTTTCGGGGCTCTCCTCGAGCCTCATCCCAAACCGAAATCTCTGGGCAAGCGACGCGTTGCCTCGTTGCGCAGCAAGCTCCTCGTACTGGTCGATCATCGCTCGCGCGCTCTCGATTGAGAACAGGCAGGCGTCATGCCACCGAGGCAAAGATGGTGGCTTTCCGTCGTCCGAGATTCGGACGCCAAGCATCGGAAACATGAACCAGAAGTCTTCGGAGTCTGACATAGCTGCACCCATCCACTGCACCGAGAGTGGTGTAACGAGCGGAGGCTACCTGCGGTTAGTCGGCCAGACTTGAGCATCGACCGAGCCTCAGGTCGGTATTGCACTGCCAGGCCGAGCATTCCAGACAGGTTCCAGCACCGGCAACTTCTCCAGCGCCCCTGCCACATCGAGCAGCTTCGGGTCGGTGTAAACGTTCGCGGTGAGGCTCGGGTCGCTGTGGCGCATCGCGGCCTGCGCGGTGCGAAGCGGGACGCCAGCGCGGCAGAGATGCGTGCCGAAGGTGTGCCGCAGCGCGTGGATGTCGATGGTGCGACCGCGCTCGTCGGTCTTGAAGACGACCTCCTTGCCGTTGCGCTTCTCGATGCGAGCGATGCCCGCGAAGGCCAGGTCGCGATCGAAGATTCGGATTAGGCCGTTCGACACCGTGAGCAGCTTGGTGGTGGGCGGCAGCCGCGCTGGGATCGGCTCTTCGCGCTCGCGTGCCTCGGCTTGCGCGACGGCCAGCTTCTCGTCCATCCACGCGCGGAGCTCGGCAGCGAGGTCGGCGCGGATCGGGATCTCGGCGCCACGGCGGTTCTTCTCGTCGCGAGCGTGCAGCAGGAGGTAGGGCACCGGACCCGTAAAGTCGACTTGGCCGACCGTGATCGACGCGAGCTCGCCTTTGCGAAGGCCCGTGAGCACGAGCGTCTTGTAGATGAGGGCGCGTTCGCGACCGAGGCGCTCGAGGCGCTCGCGATAGGCGCCGGAGATCTTGGCCCCCTGCTGCCCTTTCCTCTTGCCGCACTGGAGCGTCGACGCTTCGGCGAGTGGCCGTCTGCGCGCCGCGTCGAGCAGCCGCATCAACTCGTCGTCGGTGAGCGCTCGGCGCGTGCGGCGTCGGTCGGACCGCTGGTCAGCGGTCACCAAGTGCGTCAGCGGATTCGCCGCGATCCGGGCCGTGCGGGCGCACCAGTTCGCGAAGGCCATGAGTGCCCCGCGGTAGCCATTCCGAGTCCCTGCGGACATGCCTGCGTCCGACTGCTCGCGCATCCATCGCTCGACCGGAGCCACCGAGAGGTCGCGGAGCCTCTTGATCCCCCGCTCGTCGCAGATCCGCTTGACGCGCCGACCGGCCTGCGTCCACCAGTGCTTGGTGCTGCCCTTCGTGCGAAGGTGCTCGGTCCACGACTCCAAGTGCTCGCTGAGCGGCTGCGTGCCGTGGCGGCCCGCCTCGTCCTCTTCTCGCGTGATCACGCCCGCGCGGATCAGTTCGGCGCGGCGCTCGAGGCGGGCCAGCACCGCTCGTGCCGCCGTCTCGTCCTTGCAGCCGGTCGGCACCACCGTCCAGATTCCGCAACCGTCGCGGTACTTGGCCACGAAAGTAGCCGTGCGACCACGGATGCGCACGCGACCCCGCTCGTCCGTGAGCACTTCGGCCGTGCGAAGCGAGCCGTTGCGAAGTCGCCAGCGGGCCGTTGGTCGATCGCGCAGCGTGACGACTTCCGCGCCCGGCGGGAGCGGCGAGGTCCATGCTTTGCGGAAGACGGTGCCCATGAAAGGAGTGATGCGTGCGAGTGAGAATGAGTGCCGCGGGCCAGTCGCCGTGAGACGCCGCACACTGAGCGGCAAGTGGCCGACAAGATCAAGTTCGATGAGTGCGCTCCACTCAGCCGCGATGCTTCTTCACCGCCGGGCAGCCTGATGCGAGCCAGCGCGCGATCGACTCGCGATCCCAGCGCACGAGCGCGCCGATTCGCACCGGCGCAGGCATCGCGCCGCGATCACTCATGCGCCTCACATGGCGCGGTGAGCACGAGAGTTGGCCAGCCACATCGCCAACTGTGAGCAGTGCGGTCTCCGGCTGCGTCGCGATCTCTGCGCGCGGTGACATCAAGTACTCCTGGTTGGAGCGTGAATGCAAGACCGGCCTTGGTGGGCCACGAAGGTTCCGAGGGCCGCGGCTGTCCACCGCTGTCGCCTACTGGATACCTACGCGGTGGCGAGGGGGAGTTGCATGGCGATGAACTGGGATGCGATCGTGACGCGTCAGTAGTGCGCTCAAGGCAGCGGAGCCAGCCGAAGCTGCTTCAGGTACCCGTTGTGCTTCTCCTTCGCCTCCCGGATCTTCAGCTCGATCCCCACCAACTCCTCGTGCGTCGCCGCAAGGTCGATCTCAACCTCGGCCATGGCCGTGCTCACGTACCGCGAGATGTTCAGGTTGTAGTCGTTGGCCTCGATCTCGGCCATCTCCACCCGCCTGGCGTACCGCTCGATGGGCTTCTCCGGACGCTGCTTGTACGTCTCGATGATCTTCGCGATGTTCTCGTCGGACAGAGAGTTCTGTCTCTTGCCCTTATCGAAGTGCTCAGACGCGTTGATGAACAGCACATCGTCGGGCTTCTTGCACTTCTTCAGTACGAGGATGCAGACCGGGATGCCCGTTGAATAGAACAGGTTCGCCGGCAGTCCGATGATCGTGTCGATGTGCCCGTCCTGAAGCAGCTTCGTGCGGATCTTCGCCTCAGCTCCGCCGCGGAACAGCACCCCATGCGGCAGGATGATCGCCATCGCGCCCTCGTCCTTGAGGTAGTGAAAGCCGTGTAGGAGGAAGGCGAAGTCCGCTGCCGACTTCGGCGCCAGCCCGTAGTTCTTGAAGCGCGTGTCCTCACCCAGCGCCTCGTTCGGCTCCCATCGGTAGCTGAACGGTGGGTTGGCGACCACGGCGTCGAAGTACTGCTTCTTCGCGGGGTTGGTCTCGCGGAGCATGTCCCAGTCGTTGGTCAGCGTGTCGCCGTGGAAGATCTCGAACTCCGAGTCCTTCACCCCGTGCAGCAGCATGTTCATGCGCGCGAGGTTGTAGGTGGTGATGTTCTTCTCCTGGCCGTAGATCTTCCCGATGCCGTGCGGCCCCATCCGCTTGCGCACATTCAGCAGCAACGAGCCCGACCCGCACGCGAAGTCCATGACGCTCGCGAGGTGCTTCCGCTTGCCGGTCTTCGGCTCCTGGCTGTCGAGCGTGACGATCGCTGAGAGGATGTCCGAGATCCGCTGCGGCGTGTAGAACTCGCCAGCCTTCTTGCCCGACCCAGCGGCGAACTGGCCGATCAGGTACTCGTAGGCGTCGCCCAGCGAGTCGCAGTCGGTCGAGAACTCGGCGAGGCCTTCGGCGATCTTGGTGATGATGGTGCAGAGCTTCGCGTTGCGGTCGGCATAGGTCTTGCCGAGCTTGTCCGAACCGAGGTTGATCTCCGAGAACAGGCCCGAGAAGGTGCTTTGGAACGACTCGTTCTCGATGTATCTGAACCCCGCCTGGAGCGTGTTGAGCAGCTCGCCATGCTGGGTCCGGGCCATGTGCGCGATGCTCGCCCAGAGGTGCTCTGGGCGGATGACGTAGTGGGCCTTGAGCCGCATCTGCTTCTCAAATGCGACCACATCGTCAGGGTTCTCGTCGTACCACACCGACAGCGATGACCGACCGCGTTGGGGTCGGGGTAGTCGCGCCCGAGCTCCTTCTTCGCGGCCTGCTCGTAGTTGTCCGAGAGGTAGCGGAGGAACAGGAACGCGAGCATGTAGTCGCGGAAGTCATCCGCGTTCATCGCCCCGCGGAGTTGGTCCGCGATGCCCCAGAGTGTCTTGCCAAGCTGCCTCTGGTTGCTCTCGGTCATGGCGCCTCCGAATCTTGGGCGGGGGTCGCGGCTGCGACTGGTTGAGGCGCGGCACCTGCATCCGGCGCCGCTTCTGCCGGGGCGGCTGGCTCCGGTACGAGGTCACGATTGAACGGGTGGTGCTCCACGAACCCCCGCAGGATCGTCAGGAGGTAGTCCTTCGTGTCATCGCCCATCTCCGTCGGCTCGTACATCGAGTACTTCCCGTGACTGAGCAGATCGACAAACCGCTGGTGCAGAATGCCGTCTGCATCGTCCGCCGCCTTCTTGATGCATTCTGAGAAATGGCGATGACCGAGGAACAGAGCCGTCTTCTCAAGAATGGTCCGCAGGATGTTGAAATGGAAAGTCTTGGCATGCCCGTTCTGGGCCACCAGCCAGAGGTCTGCCAACGCGGCGACGTGGTAGAACTGAGGCGTGTCGCTCGGCTGCTCGGCAAGCAGATAGCCGGTCGTCTGGCGGTCCCGCTTGAGGATGAACTGCAGCGGCCCGCCGACATGGTTCCGCAACTCGTAGTGCAGGACGTTGAAAAACAGCGCGTGGTGCGTCGAAACGACCGTCTTGATCGGTCGCTGCGCCTCACGGTAGAGCTGGACGAGGTGGTTGCCGACCACGATGGAGTTGTGCTCGTCGAGGGACGAGATCGGATCGTCGATGTAGACGTGCTCGACCCACTTGTACGCCTCTGCACCGTCAAGTGCGAGCTGCAGGATGGCGAGGAAGAAGCACCAGATGAAGATGTTCTCCTCGCCGCGGGAGATCTTGATGCCGTCAACCGCCTCAGTCCGCGCCTCGTCGCCCTCGCCGCTCAGGACCTCTCGGGAGAAGGTCACTTCCGCTTCGGTGATCTTGCCGGAGTGCTCGTCAAACACGAAGTTGATCTTGAAGTCGAAGTCCGCGTAGCGGTCCAGCAGCGAGCGAATGCGAATCTCGATCTCCAACTCGTTGAGCCCGACGAAGAAGCTTGACGCCGCGTTCAGCTTGAGCGTGCGATACTCATCGTTCTCTAGGTCATTGTCCCATGTGAAGAGGTCTTCAGTAAACGCGTTGAAGTACAGCGTGTCGCGCTTCTGCACCGCGCCGCTCTCATCGAGGACCTTCCCCAGGTCCTTGAAAGCCGTAGACAGTCGTGTCTTACCGGTTCCGTTGAAGGCATAGAGCAGAACAAACGGGCTCTTCTCGGGCCTCCTCTGGGCCTTGTCGACAAGCACCGCCCGCAGGTTCCGGGCGAGTGCCGGCAGATCGGCATAGGTGGTCTCGCTCATCGCGGCTCTTCCTCCAGGCTCGGGAAGAGTTGGTGCAGCAGGCCCTGCTTGTGCTGCCTGCAGGCATCGGTCTTCCGGGTCTGTGCAGCGATCTGGTCATCGAGGGATGCAAGGCAATCGGCAATCCGTTGCTGCTCAACACGCTCCGGGCACCGCAGCGGGATACGAGCAAAGTCGTCGTAGTAGAGGCGCAAGCGGTCCTTTGTTAGGCCGCGAGAATGCGATGTCAGCAGTTGAAGTGAAGATGGCAGCTTGAACAGGTATGCGAAGAAGTGCGATACAACATCCTTCTGCGGGGCAAGCACGACGTAGGCTGGACTCACGAGGCACTCTTCAATCGCAACGCCAAGTGCTCCCTGCCACATGCGCATCATGTTGTAGGCGATGTCGCCCTTGCATACCTTCTTGTTGCTCGCCGCATCCTCGATGTCATGACAGTTACGACCGAGCGTGTCGCGTTGGACCATTCCTTCGTACATCGTGACTGAGTAGATCGGGAGGCCCTCTTCCCCCTTTGCAACGCGATTTGCGAACAGTGAATCTGCCCTCCGCTCCTGCCATTCTGTGGCGTTGTGGAACTCAGGAAAGCGGAGGCGTGGCACAGCCTCGCCGGGCTGGGGGAAGAGTTGCTGCATCAGCCCTTGCTTGTGCCGCCGCAGGGCTTCGAGCTTCCGACCTTCCGCCGCGATCAGGTCGCCAAGCGAGGTCAAGCACTCGGCGATCTTCTTCTGCTCAGCGAAGGGGATCAGGGGAATCGCAAGCTCTGCGAATGTCTCCCTCGTTAGGTGCTTGATGCCGCCGCCTGTGAACAGCGCTTCGAAGCGGTCCGTGCCCGCGATCGCTTCAAGGTAGGAGACCAGCAAGTGCGGAACGAACGGGGCGTTGAAACGAACGCGATGAATTGCCTTCTGGAATTTGAGATCCGGCAAGCGTCCGTCCCAAACCGCGGACCGGCCCGGCTCGCCGCCCTCGCAGACTACAACGTCGCCGGCCTTCAGTCCGAAGCGTTCGAGTTCATCGTCCTCAAAATACATCTGCGGCAAGTTCGAGGTATCCACTTCGTTCCACCGCACCGCGATGTTGTTCAGGTAAGGCAGGAGTCGGCCGGTTGTGTGTTTCTCGCCGCTCAACATCTTTCCGAGCTTGATGTCTGCAATCCTTCCCAGTGGTGCCTCCTCCCACTCCGGCTCACTCCGGAACTCTGGGAACCGCAGCTTCGGAACCAGCGGTGACGGCGTGTCGGTGGTCATCGCGCCCCTCCATGCTCGTAGGCATTGAGGCCCGAGATGCTGCGGCCGTGGGCCCGCTTGTTGAGCAGCGGGACGAGGTCGGCCATGAGGGCGAGCTCCCGCTCGCGGCGCTCCCGCCATCCGAGGCCAAGCGGCTCCATCAGATCGGTGAGCTGCTCGCCGTCGAAGATCATGCGTTGGAGGATCGTGCCGACGAATGCGGACAGCGACTCGGTCGTCAGGCCGTGCTTCCCGGCGAGGCTCGCGATCTCCTTGGCCTGTTTCTCGGCCTTGAACCGCTCATAGCCGGCGCGGATGGCGGCTTCGCTCAGGCCCTCGCCCTCCTTGAGCGAGCGGACATACTCGGTGATCTCGTCGCGCTCGTCCATGAACTTGGCGTCGGACTGGATGAGGCCGATGAGCTGCTCGCGGCTGATCGTCAGCTTCTTCGGGTCTTGCCCCGAGTACTTGGCGATCAGCTTCATGATGTAGTCGTAGTCGATGACCGCCGAGGCGAAGAGAACGAACTCGAAGTCGATCTGGTCGATTTCCGGGTTGGCGGGCTGGCCGTCCGCACCGGTCGCGCCCTGCTGCTCCTTGAAGCGCTGGGCAGTCTCGAGATAGACGCCACGGAAGGCGCGGAGGTCGTCCTTTGGCAGGGCCTGCTCGATCTGCTCGCGCTGCTCGTCGGTCAAGTCGGTGTACTGATCGAGCTGCGTCTGGAGGCGCTGGATCTCCTTGAACCTCTTGATGAACTGGGCGCGCGCGTCGTCGCCCATCAGGTTGTTGACCTGATCGGGCTTTGCTTCGAGGCCCTGCGACTTCATGAACTCGCCGAGGTCGGCGACGGCCTGCTTGAATTTGTTGATGACGACCGGAGCCTTGTCGACGAGCCAGATCTCGCGGGCACGATCAGACTGGGCGCCGGAAAACAGCGCGATGGCCGCATCGACATTGTCCTGCTGCTGGAGGAAGTCGAGGATCTGGCCGTATGGCTTGGTCGCGTTGAGAACGCGGTTCGTGCGACTGAAGGCCTGGATCAGGCCGTGGTGCTTGAGATTCTTGTCGACATAGAGCGTGTTCAGGTACTTGGCGTCGAAGCCAGTGAGGAGCATGTCGACGACGATCGTGATGTCGATCTTCTCGTCACCCTTGCGGGGCAGGTCGCGGTTGGGGAACTGCTGGTCCTTGATGCGCTGCTGGACATCCTGGCAATAGATGTCGAACTCGGCGACGGAGTGGTTGGTGCCGTACTGCAGGTTGTAGTCGGCGATGATGGCCTTGAGAGCCTTCTTCTTGCCCTCGGGGTCGTGGCGGTTGTCTTCCTTCTCCTGCGGCAAGTCCTCTTGAATCTGCTGGACATCCTTGTCGCCCTCGGCCGGCGGCGAGAAGACGGCGGCGATCTTGAGCGGGACGAAGTCGGGACTGAAGGCCTGACATTCGGCTTGGAGCCTCTTGAAGACCTCGTAGTACTCGATGGCGTCGTTGATGGAGGCGGTGGCCAGGAGCGCATTGAAGCGACGGCCGCCCGTCGCCGCGTCATGTTTGTCGATAATCGCCTGAGCAACAGCCCATTTGCTGAGAGTGGGCCCGGGCTTTGGGGCTAAAGCGTCCTTCGGCTTGTAGTAATCCACATGGAAGCGGAGGACATTCCGGTCCTCGATCGCGTGAGTGATGGTGTAGGCGTGAAGCTGCTTCTGGAAGATGTCATGAGTGGTGCGCAGCGTGGCGACATCGCCCTCGATCCGCCTGACACTCGCGTTCTCCTCGAAGATCGGCGTCCCGGTGAAACCGAAGAGCTGAGAGTTCGGGAAGAACGCCTTAATGGCCTGGTGGTTGTCCCCGAACTGCGAGCGGTGACACTCGTCGAAGATGAAGACCATGCGCTTGTCGCGGAGGCGCTCGAGTCGCTCCTTGAATGTCGAGCGGCCTTGGGCGATGTTCTGCTTGTTGTGTTTGCTGCTCTCATCCAGAGCCAGACCAAGCTTCTGGATCGTCGTGACGATGACCTTGTCGGCGTAGTCATCGGACAGCAAGCGACGGACGAGCGCTGCGGTGTTGGTGTTCTCCTCGACACAGCCTTCCTGAAACCGGTTGAATTCCTCCCGAGTCTGGCGATCGAGGTCCTTGCGATCGACGACGAAGACGCACTTGTGGATGCTCTCGTTGGTCTTGAGGAGCGTGGATGCCTTGAAGGAGGTCAGCGTCTTGCCCGATCCGGTCGTGTGCCAGATGTAGCCGTTGCCGCAGTTCTGCTCGATGCAGTCGACAATGGCCTTGACGGCATAGATCTGATACGGCCGCATCATCATCAGCTTCTGCTCGCTGGCGATGAGGACCATGTACTTGCTGATCATCTGGCCGAGCGTGCACTTGGCCAGGAATCGCTCCGCGAAGTCGTCGAGGTGCGTGATCTTCGAGTTGTCCTCGGCCGCGAACTGGTAGATGGGCAGGAACCGCTCGTCCGCGTCGAAGGCGAAGTGCCGCGCGTTGTTGTTGGCGAAGTACCAGGTATCCGTGCGGTTGCTGACGATGAAGAACTGCACGAAGCTGAGCAGCGTCTTGGTGTAGCCGTTGCCGGGATCGTTCTTGTACTCGACGATCTGTTCCATCGCCCTGCGCGGGCTGATGCCGAGCGTCTTCAGCTCGATCTGGACAACGGGGACTCCGTTGATCAGGAGCATGACGTCGTAGCGGTGATGGCTGTTGTCAGTGTTAATGCGGAGTTGGTTGACGACCTCGAAGCTGTTCTTGCACCAGTCCTTGATGTTGACCATCGTGTAGTTCAGCGGCGTGCCGTCGTCGCGGACGAATGACTCGCGGTTCCTGAGGGCGCGTGCGGACTCGTACACATCGGACTTGACGATCTCGTCGAGAAGGCGCCTGAACTCGCCCTCGGTGAGCGAGACCCTGTTGAGGGACTCGAACTTCTCGCGGAAGTTCCGCTCCAGTGCGGCCCGGTCTCGGATGTCCGGCCGGTGCGCGTACTTCAAGTCGAGCAGCTTCTCGACGAGCAAGTCCTCGAGTTGTCGCTCACTGGACGACATTCTTGCCCTTGCGATTGCTGCTCTTGAGCCACGAATCGATCGTCTCGCGCAAGAACCGCCAATGCCTCCCCACCTTGTGCCCCGGCACCGTGCCCTCCTGCGCCAACTTGTAGAGCGTCCGCTTCGGGAGCTTCAGGTAGATCGCCAGCTCGTCGATTGTGAAGACCGCGTCGGTCGGGATGGGCATCTCGATGCGGGCGCTTGGCCGCTGCTTTACAGGTCGCTGCTTGGTCCCACGGGTCACGCGACCATGAGAACGACTCTGGCAGTTGGTGTCAATCGCTGCGAAAGCGCCGCCTGCAGAACAACAACGCCCGGCGAATCTTGCGGTTCCGCCGGGCGGTTCTGGGGGCGCTGGAGTTCGGTCGGGATCAAGATAGCACTGAACCCGCACCGGTCAAGACCTGGCCGACTTCGCAGCTCTCCCACCACACCTGACCTTGACGCGCTGGGACGGAACCGATGGCTCACCTTGCCACCACCCGCGCGGGCACCTGGCTGACGGCACGCGCCGCTTGCTCGGCAGAATGCAACGGCACGCGGGACAGATCAACGGCCCGCCACACTTCGCGGTGCAGATGCCGGCGTAGTTCCCGTTGCCGTCGAGATCGAGCTGCATGGTCGGCCAGTTGCCGGTCTGGCTGAGCGTCCAGAGCTGACGACGCTTGCGCGAGGAGATGCTCCCGCTTGAGAGCGTTCCCTCGTCCGCATCGGTCAGTCGATTCAGGCCGTCGTTCGAGTAGAGCACATCGAAGCCGGGGTAGATGTTGTCCTTGACCGACACCACACTGCTCGCTCGATCGTACGCCACATCGAGGTCCACGAAGTCGACCGGGCCGGCGTTGGTCGACTTGGTCCAGCGGCTCGAGGTGATCCTGTTGAACTGGTCGCGATCAGGATAGGTCGGCGGCGTGCCTGTCGCCCACTCGTTCCACTTGATCGACGCGCCGCTGTACTCGCGGCCCACGAGATCGCCCTCGCCCAGGTACCAGTAGCGGCAGACCGTCGTGCCGCCGTCCTTGATGTTCGTCACGCGACTCGCGTCCGCATCGAGCAGGCTGCCGGTCGATGAGTAGTCGAGCGTCCAGGTCTTGCCCGCGAGCGTCATCGAGCTGCGTCGAACGGTCTGGTGTCATCGGGCGCCGGCGACTTGCATCACCCATCGCATGAGCGGGGGGTTCGGACATGAAGGGCGGGAAGACACTCCATCGCGGTTCGGAACACCCTACCCGCTTCACGCCGCACAACCGGATTCTCTGACTCGGCCAGCTCTTGCAACACCCTCATTGCTTCGGGAGTCCTGCTGTTTCCAAGAGCGCGAATAGCTGGAATGGTGAGCTCGCCGGATCTCACCAGCCTTACTAAATATTCGTTCGACCTGTCACAAGGAATACCTCCAAGTGTGTAAACCAGGCCGACGCGATCATCGCCGATCGTACCGCTCTCCATCAGACTCACCACGTCGGCCACCGACGATTCATCCATCGCACCTGCAATCGCGTCAAGAACCAAGCGGCGGTCGTTCGCGTCATGCGGCGTCCGGCTTCCGGCCAACTCCGAGATCAATGCGAGAACCCCATGCCTGCCTGCCCACGGGTTCCCAACAGCGCGCCAGAGATGCCTTCGCAACCCTGCGTCACCCTCATGGGCCATCCATGCAATCAACTCAGGGAGCGCCTTCTCATAGGAAGAGCGGCGTTGGAGTAGCTTATCGATCGAAGAGGGATCTGGCCGAAGCGTTCCCGTAGGCCACCTTCCGGCTCCGCCCCGGCTTCGGCTTAGATGGCGGACTGTCGCTAGCGACGCAGCACCGATGCCACCAATCATGATCGCAAGCACCCCGTTGTGCAACCCTATTGCTAGGAATGCGAGCGGGTCGCTGGAACTGGCCGTCCTTAAACCTGCGATGTCAAATCTCCAGGCCAAGGACTGTGCAATCACTAGACCCCACGCGGCGATAACGCCAACGGCTGCCCCTCCAATCCATATCGGATAGGTGCTACCAAGTCGGTGGCCGGAACGCAGGAGCACACACAGTATCATGATCGACACTGCGAGCGGCTGCGCAAAGGCAATGAACCCGAGACCGCCACAAAGAGCCATCGCGGTCATCAAGACTCCGAACCCACCCAGAAGGACCGCCACGCAGAGTGGTACTGCATAGCGTGGCGCGGCAACGGACAACCAGGATCCAACCGGAAGACCGCACTCCCCGCATAGCAACTCCGTCTGTGACTTGGAGCGCTGATGACCGCAAAACTGACAGCGTTCACGGGTCATCGGATTCATAGGAGTAAACGACGGGCCCAGCAATCGCTCAGCCTTAGCCCTTGCTGGGTGGAGTTGGCTGAAGCCGCGGTTGCGGCGAACACTACCTGTAGTCTCCGGGAGGCCGCGACGGCTGATACTCGATTGGCGAAGACGGCCAATACTGTTCCGTCAGCCACCATGCCGGCGGCGAGGCAGAACGGTTGGCGCAGTACCGTGTATTGTAGCAGCATTCACAGTATGGACGGAGCCCGTAAGCTGTTACGCTCGAGTGAAGGAAGATCGCTAAGCCATGGCACTTGACAAACCTCGAGGGAGCACGCAGTTTCCGCATCGGCGTTGACCATGGGACGACATCACTGAAGAGGTTGCTTCTGCACTGTCTGAGCAGGCATGCCAGGAACGCGTCATCGCACGCCGCTTTCGGCTGGCAGCTTCCGTAACAGCGATCGTGGTCGTAGCAGCAGAGATTTACTCCAGAAGGTAGCGTCCAATGTGGAATGCGCTTATAATCATCCTGGACTCCACACCACGACACTGATGAGTTGTAAGGACCTGTAGGCGGACATCCGCATCCCGGACGCGGAAATGGACTTCCGGGTTGATAGGGGCCGAGGTTCTCCGGGCATGGTCCATCGACTCGTTGATAAAGTGTGTGTCCCGACTGACTTGAGTTGCCGTGGTCCTGACTCCCATGCCCCGGCCCGCACTGGCCTGTCGATGCTTCACAGAACTGCCCAAGACCAGATGGATCTACCGCCGCTAGCGGATTGCTACCTAAGTACTCGTAGAGATTCGCGCCATCCACATAGCCGAGCGGGTCGCGGCGGGTCCAGCGCCCCAGCACCGCGTGGTAGACGCGATTGCGGACATGCATGAGCAGGTCGGTGACAAAGTCACTCTCGTAGCCCGCGTAGCCGAAGCGGTTGCCGATGTTCGAGAGCTTGCCGCGGCCGAGGGTGACGGCGGGCGAGCCGGACGCGATCCCGGAGTCGGTCGAGTTCACGAAGCCGTCCAGGTTCAGGTCGTAGCGGATCGCCGTCGGGCCGAGTGAATACGCGCTGATGTCTGCGCCGTCACGCACGCCGTCGCCGGTCACATCGCCGAGCGGCATGCCGAAGACCAAGCCATAGGCGGAGTACCGCGCTCGCTCGGCCAGCGCGCCGCCGCTCGTCACCATCGCCACGACATCGTGACGCCACGACTGGCAGTAGTAGCGCTGCTCCTCGAGCGTGCCGTCCGAGGCGCTCGTCCACGCCGTGTTCGCGTCTCGGTCGCGAAGGACCAGCGAATCGATGTAGCTCGAGCCGCCATAGCCCGAGTTGCCCGCCTGGTGATGGAGGAAGCGCTCCTTCGGGTTCGCGTCGGACCCGCGATAGACGGCGGCCATACGCCAGCCCTCGTCCCAGGCGAAGAAGTAGGTCGGGTCGCTGCCGTCGACATCGGTGTCGGCGTCCGCGTCGTAATGCTCGCTCGCGCGGAAGTTGTTGCCGTAGTAGGTGTACTCGGCCAGCAGCGAATCGTCGCTGCGCTTCCTGAGCTCCTTCAAGCGGCCGAACGCGTCATACTTGTACTTCCAGCTCTGACCGTCGTCGGTGAGGTTGCCGACCGCGTCGTGGGAGAGCGTGTACTCGACGGGCGAACTCGAGTTCGTGTCGCGCGTGATGATCTCGTTCGCCAGGCTGTGCGTGCGCGTCTCGTTGAGTTCGTCGGCGCCCCCGTAGTTCCCGTTGCCGTCGAGATCGAGCTGCATGGTCGGCCAGTTGCCGGTCTGGCTGAGCGTCCAGAGCTGCCGGCGCTTGCGCGACGAGATCGAGCCGCCCGAGAGCGTGCCCTCGTCCGCGTCCGTCAGCCGGTTCAGGCCGTCGTTCGAGTAGAGCACATCGAAGCCGGGGTAGATGTTGTCCTTGACCGACACCACATTGCTCGCTCGATCGTACGCCACATCGAGGTCCACGAAGTCGACCGGGCCGGCGTTGGTCGACTTGGTCCAGCGGCTCGATGTGATCCTGTTGAACTGGTCGCGATCAGGATAGGTCGGCGGCGTGCCTGTCGCCCACTCGTTCCACTTGATCGACGCGCCGCTGTACTCGCGGCCCACGAGATCGCCCTCGCCCAGGTACCAGTAGCGGCAGACCGTCGTGCCGCCGTCCTTGATGTTCGTCACGCGACTCGCGTCCGCATCGAGCAGGCTGCCGGTCGATGAGTAGTCGAGCGTCCAGGTCTTGCCCGCGAGCGTCATCGAGCTGCGCCGAAGGGTCTGGCGCTTGCCTGCAGTGGCCGCCTTGGCGAAAGCGTACGAACTCTCGTAGAAGCCGCTGCCGCCGACCGCGGAGTCAGGGTCCTGCTTGAAGCTCGTCAGGTTGCCCCAGCCGTCGAAGGCGTACTTGATCTCGTTCAGCACGCTGCCGCTTCCGACGGTCGCGTTGTCCCAGCTCGTGATGAGCTCGACCCGGCCATGGGAGTCGTAGCTCGTGCTGATGCGCTCCACCGTGTCATCGAAGCCTGACGCGATGGTCGTTGCGCGCCGATGGCGCTCGCGGCCGTTCGTATCGAAGCTCGTTTCGATGATGTTGCCCGACTGATCCCGCTGCCAGATGATCTGTCCCTGCGCGTTGTAGGCGAAGGCCACGACATCGCTGCCGCCGGACGAGTCGGGGTAGGCGACCTTCTGGAGCAGCGCGCCGGAGG
>Ga0268299_1002844_pt1 | contig 18318 bp, 19 predicted proteins | sample NOBtaG_FD_193484 | JGI IMG/M metagenome (GOLD analysis project Ga0268299, IMG submission 193484) | Activated sludge microbial communities from bioreactor in Nijmegen, Gelderland, Netherland - NOB reactor | ecosystem: Engineered > Bioreactor > Aerobic > Activated sludge | place: Netherlands...
TGCCACGGGCGCTAAAGCCCGCCGCGGTTTCCAGCGACACCGGATCGGCCGCCGGGGGCACGACCGCACCGATCACCGGTGCGGCCGCGGCGTGGGCGGCGGCCAGACGCGCGGTGAGCGCCTCCACGGCCGCACTGGTGGCGGTCAGACCTTCCGGAACGACGTTGAGATTCATCGTGGGTACTCCCTTCCCTGAGCAGCATGCTCGCCGACGAGCGAATACGCGGTCGCGCCCGATCCCACTGAATCGGGGCAGACGCGCACCTGCCCCGGCTGGCACTGATGAGTAGCTGAAATAGCCACTGGTGACCATCGCGCCTTGGGAATCGGCGACCGCATGCAGGGAAGTTAGCATCACCTAATACGAGTGTCGAGAGTTCGCCTAAAATTGATACATAGCTCTTGAGCTGTCTTTAACCAAGGTATATAGATTGCTGCATATGGTCGGTGGTGCCACGGCCGATGAGACGCAGAGCCTGACCAGGGCTTTATCGGACTAGTCTCCAGAGAAGTCTGTTCAGTGTGCGGTCGATTCACCTCACCCAGGACATCGCACAACTGTGGCGCAGGTCACCAGCAACACTGAGATCGGAGGGGGATCAGCGGCCGTCGGTGGCGCGATCCGACAATGCGGTGAGCACCCGCCGCGCGCGCCCGGCCATCTCATCCGCAGAGCGTTCCGGGTGGTGCCGCCACCAATCCACGAGTGCTGAGACCATGCTCTCCCAAACGAGCGTCGCCGCCGAAAGATCATCGTCGTCGCTGAGACCAACGGCCCCAAGTGTTCTGGTCACGGCGGCAACAGCCTGTGCTCGCAGGGTGGTCCGCTGACGGCGAGCCGCATCTCGGGCCCGTCCGTCGGGCACCGTCCTGTCGTAGAGCACCGGCCAGTCGCTGGGGCGGTCTTCAAGTGCGGTGAAGATCGCCGTCAGCACCGCCTCCGCCACTTCGGCACGTGCGGTCTCTCCAGACAGCGCACCGCCAATGGCGGCGGCCATGCGCTCACCGGCGCGCTCCACGCACGCGACGTAGAGGTCTTCTTTGGAGCCGAAATATGCCAGCACCAAGGCCTTGGACACCTCGGCGCGCGCAGCGATCCCATTCATACTCGATCCGGCGAAGGTCGATTCCCCGAACTCCGCGGCTGCGGCGGTCAAGATCCATTGCTCCCGTTCCTGACGAGGCATTCCCTTACTGCCAGTACGGACCGGTTGCACCCATATGACGGTAGCGGAGTGTTCTTCCCGGCACCCCCGCCCGCCGCGCCGCACTCGCAATCTTCCCCGCAAAGGGATCGACCGCATAGGCGTCATATGTCGGGGGCTACAGAATCGCGGTGGCGATAACCAGACCCACCGCGAGGTAGGCCGCGGCCACCACCAATGCCGCCGGTGCGAACCGCTGGTGCGCCAGTAGCTCGCCGACATCGATGCCCATCACCCACTCGATCAGCCTGATGCAGATCGTTTGAGCCGCAATACCGATAAGCCCAAAAACTAAGGTACGCATCAAGCCTTCGGCGATATTGCCCGAAGCGGTGTAAATGGCCAGCACGATCACGAATGCCTGCGACAACAGGCCCGCCGCGGCAATCACTGCGGCATTGGGTAAGCCCGCGCGAACCATCTGCCGCAAGGGGCCCGGTGTGGTCCAGTCCAGCACAAAGAACCCTAGGGTCATCAGGACGAATCCCACCGCCGCATAAAGCCAGATCGCCGCGGCCCCGTGAGCGACGATCGACCAGTATCCCGCTGTGTTCATGGCTCTCCATCCATCCCGTGTGGAACCCATTGTGTGACTACTGAAGTGGTATTCGATGCGGAACGAACGCGGCGCCGTCGTCGGTGATCAGCCCGGCTGTCTCGCGTATCCCCAAGCCCGCCGATTCGTCACCGACTATCCACGCCCCTAGGACCGGCCGCATACCGTCGAACCGAGGTAACGGATCCAACAGCTGATAGACGAAGCCCTCCTCGCCATAGACACCGCCGGTCGCCGTCTCGAATCCAGCACCCACCACCGTGATGTTGGCGCCTTCCCGGCCCAGCTTCGGCTTACGCACGTACTCGGTCAGCTCCCGGGGACTGTCCAGGTAAGCCGGCAACAGATTCGGATGGCCAGGGTACATCTCCCACAGGATCGCCAGAATCGCCTTATTGCTCAGGAGCGTCTTCCACAGCGGCTCGATCCATAGGGTCTCCGGCAGCAGATCCACGGCGTGGCTCCCGAAATCGTCATCGATCATCCATTCCCACGGATACAGCTTGAAGATCGATTCGATCGGCGCCTCTTCCAGATCCACCAATCGGTTGAGGTCATGGTCCCAGCCGATTTGCTCAATAGGCAGACCCACGGTGTTGAGGCCAGCCTCGGCCGCGCACTCCTGCAGATAGGCCAGGGTCACATGGTCTTCGCCCGTCTGGTCCGCCGACGACCAGGTGAAATGCGTTTCCGCCCCAGGCAGTTGACCACCGATATGCTTCCAGCGCGCCACGAGTTGCTCATGCAGTGAATTCCATTGATCATCGTCGGGAAATACATCCGTCTTCCAATGCCATTGCAAGATAGCGGCTTCCAGCAGCGAAGTGGGGGTGTCGGCGTTGTACTCCAGCAGAACAGGCGGCCGCTGCCCGTCGTACCGGAGATCAAAGCGACCATATAGATGCGGATCGCTTCTGCGCCAAGATTTCTCGATATGTTCCCACGTCCATTCGGGCAGACCGAAATCGTGGTAGCGCCCCAGGAGAACCACCTGTTCAACGGCCTCCAAACACATGGAGTGCAGCACTTCGACGGTCGCCTCGAGCGACAGCACCTCGTCCATATCGAACACATAGTGGACCGACTCGTCCCAGTACGGACGGTCGCTCCCGTCCGCCATCCGGGCCGGCGTGCCGTAGCACATGCCTTGCGAGACGACGGTCTGCTCCCAGCCGGGGCGGGGCCGGCCACGTTCGCGGCGCATCAGCTTCCCGAACTTCCCGAACTACTGGATCCGAAGCCGCCGCGTGAAACGGACGGGGAGCGTGAAACACTCCCGGAACCATCGGATTTGGAGATCCGGGTGCCCGAGCTGGTCCTCGCGGTCGTGCCGCGCGGCAGCTCCAGACTTCCACCCGTAGCGACCGTGCCGATACCGCGGTTCTGCCCACCGTAGTAGTACTGGTACGGGGAGCCCGCGTAGATGAACGTGCCACCCGAGGACGGGGTACCACGCTCGCAGTACTCCTCGGGGGCTACGACGTTGGAACCTTGCTGTACGCAGGTTGCCTCGACATCGTCATCTCGATCAATCACGGCGTAGCCCACCGCCACCACCGCGGCGATACCCGCCACCACCGCGGAACCCATCAGAACTTTCTTGCGGGTCCGGCGCCTTTCCTCGGCCTTCTCGGCCTGCACCTCGGCCAACTTCTGCGCGGCCTCCCGGGTCCGTCGCGCTTTGTCTCTGGCCCGCGCCTCGGCGACGGTGGGCGGCCGTGGCAGCGTGATGCCGGGCTCTTGCCACCGCAGGGCACCCCGCCCTGGTGGTGCATCAGGCCGACCCGCGTCGGGACCGTCTGAGAGAGGGTCGGGCATTTCTTCCCCCCTTTGCCCGAGTCATCAAAAACACACTCGAGATGACCGTACAGCAGCAACCGCGCATTACCTTTCGCACCGCCGCCCGACAGCCCACGCGCAGGTTCCCGTTGCCCGACCGGCGGGATCGCCTGCCTCGTACTGGCTCGACTCGGTCTGCTCGGCGGTGTCCCCCTGATCTTTCTCGGTGATTACGGCTGGCCGCAGACAATAGGCGCGGCAGTGGTTTCGTGCTGATCACCGCAGGCCTTCTCGGTGCCATCGACTGCGGTCACAAGCGGCACCGCGCGTCGTTCAGGAACGCGCACGTGGCCGATGGACTGACCGAAGCAGTCACCTCGGTGCACGACCCCGAAGACGGGCCGTACTACTACTACCTTGCGTACCTTGCATACCTTGATGCATCTCTAAAACCCGGCCAAAGGAGAAAAGGCCGGAAACCCCGTAGGGTCTCCGGCCTTTGTCGTTGGGCTTCCCAGCCCACACAGCTTGTGAGTGGTTGGAGTCTGCAGGCGGGCTTCGGTTTCTTGGGCTGACCTCCCGAGGGTTTAGCATTGCGTTCCCGAGGGTTTCAAGGCTGCGGGTGGTTGATCCGGATCACTGTCTAGTGGCTTTAGGTCGCCTTGTGGCGGATCGTGCCGACGGGTTTGGCGTTCTCCTCACCGCAGTCGGCAGGGTTGCCTGGTTGGTGTGAGCTGGATTTGGAATCTCGACGTTGCGCGATTCCCGAGGGTTACCATCTAGGTTCGGGGTGGCTCTAGCGTCGGTCGACGGCCGAGGATCCGTGTGAGTTCGACGACTTTTTGGGGCCAATTGCCTGTTTGCGGGGTGGCCCATGTCTGGACGGTGAGGTTGGTGATCGCGTAAGCCAGCGCGATGACGAGGTGGTTCCACGGTTCGCGCCGGGGAGCCCATTTCAGGTGTTGCAATCGTGTGAGGTGGTCACTTTTGATCGCCTGGAAACTGCGCTCGTTTGCTGCACGGCCGTCTTCGAGATAGAAGATGAATTTGAATCCTCCGGGAACTGGTCCGAACTGCACACGCCTTAGTTGGCTGTCGGTGTAGGTGACCACGACTGACGAGTTTTTGCAGCATCGATAGTGCTCGGCGGGCCAGGTCGGGTTAGCAGTTGGGGCGTGGGTGGGCTCGATATCAAGCGAACCGGGTTTGAGCGGGCATCGAATGCGGCCCTGTACTGCCGGACACACTAGTTCTTGCGACCACACGTAGTCGTCGGTGGTTGGACGTCCGCGTCGCGCCCGTCGTTTGACCACGCCGCTGTTTGTTCCCATCAGATAGGGGAACAGTGCCCGGAGACGGTTGTCGTGGGCATGGACTTGGATCCGAGTGTCGAGGTCTGAGAACCGGTGGATGAGGCGTCCGCGCAGTAGTGCCTCGGCTGCTGGGCAGTAGGCGGTTCCGTGGTCAAGGATCGGGCCCGCCAGGTCCGGTTCTCCGCGTACCGCCGAGGTACGGGCCTGGCTGCGCAGGTGCCAGTTCGCCGGGTAACGGCCCATCGGGTGGTAACCGCGTTCGAGAGCGGCTGCGGTGAATCCTCGTTTGTTGGTGTAGCCCATATCGACGACTAACAGCGGCCACCGCTGGCGCGGCGTCCGAGGTTTGGTGAAGCCGTTGCGGCGTTGCCAGTCCAGCACTGCGGCGGCCGCATCCACCGATCCGCTGGAGGGTCGATCGAAGGTGATGGCGGTGATTACCGGGGCTACGGTGCGCCGCGCACCGGGCGGGCCCAGCCTGCCGCCGGATGTGACACCGTAGCCGAACGCGGATTTCTTGATCCCGCGAATCTGCGCACCGGGTGTGTCCACGACGACTCCCCCCGATCTGACGTAAATGCCTGCTGCGGGTGCTGCTGCGCGTTGTTTGTCCGATTTCGCGCCCATGCCGCTGGCAATCGATGCAGCATCGAAGATCGTTTCGTCGATCATCAGGTCGCCCATGTATCCGGCGGGCCAGCGATCGTGAACCGACGCCGAGATGATTGCGTTTGCGACGGTTAGCATCCATTCCCGGGCTCGGCTGGCGGCCGCCGCTTGTTCTGGTGTTCGTGCAGCCACACGTTTGTGGAACTCGCCGTTCGTGATTCGGCGGGCCGGTAGATCGTGCGTCGAATCCACACATTTGAGGCGGGCCATCAACCACCGGTAGTACCGGTCGTACTCGGCCCTGCTGGCGCGCGCGTCAGATAGCCGGCGTTTGTCCGTGTGAGCGCATAGGCCGAGTCGTTCTCGTTGCTCGTCATCAAACTCGTAGATGCGCTGCAGTGTGCGCTTCAAACCTGGTGTCATCCCTTGACCAAGCAGGGTGGCGGCCGCCACCAACACCGCCAGCATGGTGTATTCGGGGACCGAATCCGAAGAACGAATGGGCCGACCGCCTGTAGCGTACTTGTCGATCAAATCGGCTGCTCCCGAGGCGGTTACAAGCTCCACGGCTGGATCGAACAGTGCCGGTAGTACCAGAACCTGGGGCGCCAAGGAGGTTATTGCCATTTCGCAGACCCCAGCGCCGCGCGCAGATCCCCGGTGGAGTAGGCCAATGGAGCGCCAAGGACGCGCCTGAAATCTTTTGTGTCACACAATGAATGCAGCATCGTGAGGGAAATCGGCGCATCGGCGACTTTGAGGATCCACCAGCTTCTCAACGCCTTGACGTTCACCTGCTCCGTGAAACCTGTCCGCGCAATATCTTCCTGTACGCGATTGACGCGGTTACGCATAGAGCCTGTTAGGAGAGGAGCAGACCCATGCTGCAGCGATAACTGCAGCAGTCGTTGTGCTTTCGTCTCGCACACGATGGGCACCACCCGGACAGCGCCAAACTGGTTGACCAATCTGACGGCGATACGCCCACGTCCGCAGTCGATAACATCAGTTCCGCGAAAGTCGCGGATCTCTCCCGGCCGTGCACCGGCACCAGTGACCAGGTCCAACACGATATACATCCGCCGTGCCAGTCCTTCCGACACCAGACGCGCTATCGCGTAGAGCCTGCGAACCTCCTTGTCGGTAGCCGCTGCGACCGACCGCATCTGTACTGGTATTTGGCCGTGGCGGCTTCGCGGCGGCGCGTACTGCCGGGGGTGGACCACTCGGCCCGCGGCTCTCAGGATGGAGCGATCCCGGCGCACCGAACCGATCGTCTCGTATTCGGCCCGTTGCCCCAACCATCGCGCGGTGTTGTCCGGCATGAGTGCCCGGGACACGTCGACATGCCCGTGCACGGCGGCGTCATCAAAGAGGCAATGCGCAAGCAAGGCAACGGACTGGCGATCAGAGGGACGCGCGGGCACGCATGCCCACACCGACGCGGCGACCTCGATCGCTTCCACCGCCAGGGGGCCCTCGCCCAGCTGCAGGCGCCCTCCGCGGAGCATGGCAACCCGCTGGTGATCCACTCCGATCGGCGGCTCCCAGCACACCCGGGTGGAGCCGGCGCCGACAGCCTGGGGCTGACGTGGTGACCGATCCTTGCGATGCCTACCCATGGCACACACCCCTAGCCGCACACCGAGATGCCACTGGGCGCCGTGAACCGCGCCCGCAACGCTGCAGCCAGCAATCAGCTGACGACGGAGCTTCGTGCTTGCGGCAGCACGAGACAAGTGCTATTTTCAACATGCAAATTCCCCTTTCAGGGCGCGAAGTTCTTGAAGGGTTCATCAACGAGTGCAAATCGTTGGTAAAGGGATTGACGAGAAGCGGCTGCCTCTGATGCGGCCGCTTTCGTCATTTCAGGGGCGCTTCGATCCGGCCTCCCTCGGGAACGACGGGACATGCTCCGACTTTGCCATTGAACGCTAGCGCCGAGACGGATGTCAACCTTTAGCGGGCTTACAATGCCTTCGTGTCCGATAAAAAACAGGTTCCATAGTTGTCTAGTTGTCTAGCCGTCTATGTTAGTTCGTGTAGCTCCCAGTACGGACTGCAACGGAGACCGATACGTGTCGCTTTTATTATCCGCGACATGCACCGCGAATTTGTCGCCTTTCGGTTGACATGCGTGTGTGCTGAGTGACAATGAACCTGTCCCCCTGCGATGCAGTACGTGTTGACGGAAGGTCCCGCCCGTGAGTGCCCTCGCCCCCTTCCTTAGCGACCAGCTGAAACTACGCGGATGGACCCAGTCGGAGTTCGCGCGGCGCTGCGAGCTCTCGCGCCAGCATGTCTCGCGTCTACTGACCGAACACGGTCCCATCACGCGGCGACGACTACCCAGCAAAGAGACCTTCGCCAAGATCGCTAAGGGTCTAGACATCTCCGAAGCGACGCTACGGGCGTCCATCTCGTTCTCTGACACAGTCGAGCCCCGGGCTCCTCTCACGGTCGAGTCACCCGAGGAAAGTACGGACCACTCGGCGCCTTCAGCCCTGAGCGGTCAGTCGACGGAATCCCTGCTAGCCGAACTCCAGCAGCGCCAGGACAAGCTGCGTGCGGCCGACGCAACGACGGCACATCACCTAGTTGCCGTGTTCTCCCAGATCGCGAGCGCGACCACGACACTCCTACGGACACCGGGCCTAGAAGATGCCACCCGGCAGACAGTCGTGGATACGGCAGAGCCCCTCTACAGCCAGATCCTCGGGCATCTCAAAAATCTGCAGCGCAACGGCGGGCCCGCAAACACATACCGATCACTTCTCGAAGAAATGAACCACCACCACACGAAACTGGTTGCCGCTCATTCACAATCAAAAAAATAGGCGCCCAATCTCACACCGAATCCAGTCAGCCTAAGCGTGGGACTGACCCGTTCACGTGTCCGGCGGCGCCCACGTTCGCCTCAGACGTGCCTGCTGCGGTGTACAGCGCAGCGATGCGCGACGGGCACGCCCCCTCGTCAACTATTAGAGCCCCCGCCCCGCATTGCCGGTATCCGGACCCCAATCCGTCGGGTGCTACCGCGTGTCCGATTGCGAACGTATCTGCGCGGCGCGCTCACGGACACCCTCAATGTCGACGCCGGCGCGCGCGCACAGCTCATCAAGGCTGTACCGGTGTTGCCGGTCGGCAATCAGGCCCGCAGCGGCTTCCAGGACCGCCCACACAGCGTCGCGGATCTGGCGGGCTCGTTCGTCAACGCTGTCGGGGGAATCGATTACCGCGACCACTCGGCCGTAGCTCGTCAGAGCGACGCGTCGGCCCTGACTCAACGCGACAAGCGCGGAAACGCCTTTTTGCGTGCCGCAACAGACACCGGCAGATAGATGATCGAAGACACTGTGCAACAACGTACCCAGCAGTGCACCCGCACGCTAGCGCCACCGGGCCCGGCCGAACAGCTTCTGGATCCCTGTCGACGTGGTAGGCGTTGACACACAGCTTGATCAGCACAAGGCCCTGATAGACAGCTCTTTTCGGCGTAAGATGGTCCCCTGATGGACCGTCGTGAGAACCGCCGCGCAACGTTCGTGGCTGCACTCGCTGTCCAGCCCGCAACGCGAAAGCCCGTTGCAGAGCTGACCACCAACGCTGCGCGGCTACTCGATACCAACGGCTTCAGCGAGAACACCGCCGCTGCGCGGACGGCAGACACCCAGACCGCCTCGCGTATAAGCGATCTCGTGAACACGTCGTTGACGGTCGACGAGGTCGCTGAGGGGCTGGGGATCACCGCGGCGAGAGTGCACCAGAAGCGACTGGCGCACGAGTTGTGGGCCATCACCGACGGGCAGACGTGGATCTTTCCGGCACCACAATTCGACACAACCGACGCTGACCACCCACTACATGCCATCCCTGGCATAGGCAAAGTTTTCAAGGCGCTGCCCGAAGACCTGCACCCGCTCGCCGTCGAAGGCTTTTTGACCACACCACAGCCGGATCTCAGCTCTGATCGACCGGTAACGCCCCGGGAATGGCTACGCCACGGCGGCGATATCGCCACACTCGTGACTGTCGCGTCCAACGCTTACCGCTGGCAAGCGAGATGAACCCTCACCCCAGTTGCGGCCCGCCTCACGCTGCGCCAAAGCGGCCCGGGCCGAAGCGCGCGTCACGACGGGCACCTCGGTACCCGGCATGACCACCGCAGCGAAGGACAACCGACGCCGGTCGCAGACACCGCGTACACATGCTTGCCGACAATCTCGACAATGCAGCCTTACCCCTTTATCGCCAGCGGTTGTCGGCCCAGATCTACCCGATCACCACACGACCTGACCATCCGGGGCCGATACGCTGTCACCGCACTGACCGCGTCAATCCCCTTGTGCTGGTGTGTTGCACGCGCAGCGGATCAGTGGCGAGCCCGGCCGGGCAGAACCTCTATTGGAGAAGGGAAAACGCCTCCACGCGCGTATGCATGAGATGTTCTCTCCGTCTTGACCACCCGCTTGCCCGGCGTCTTCTTAGCCCCGGCCTCGCCTGGCGGTTCAGCGAGCCGGGAAGGCATACAATGAGGACACTCGCTGCGGGCACACGCTGGTTCGCCTCACCTGCAGACACCAGAAGTATTCACTGTTAAGCCCCGGTTCGTGCCGGGACTTAACGGCGACGCTCGTCGCGAAATCGCCGAGGCGGCAACGATGCAGAACCGGTCGAATCGACCCTGCTGGAATCGCATGCGCAGGGTGCACCTTCGGCGCAGCGTCGCGCTCGCGCAGTCAGATTCTGACTCTGTTGGTGCCAAATGACTTTGATGCGCCACCGCCGCCACTTCAAGTCTCCGCGTAGGCATGCTCCGCCGATAGCCCGACTGATCGGCGCAACGCCGAGTTCACGGAGGCGCCACAACGACCGGGCCAACCACGGTTACCGGGGCGCTGTACAGCGCGGATCGAACCAAGCCCTGCGGAAAGAGTATTCACGGTGAATAATCCACTGGCCGTCACTACTGTACCTGTGGGTTAGACGAAGACTTAACGGCGCGAAAGCATTTCACCCGCGCGGCCAGTACAGCAAGGTCTCTACGCGGTATGAAGAGCTACGACCGGAGTATCACGTGCTACGCGTACTGCCCGCCTGGATACAGCAGCCGAGACCCGACGGTCCTGCCGAAGACACAGGCGATGACGACTGGCCATCTGAAAACGAGCTTGACCTGGGGCGGGACGGCTTGCCGTAAGCCCACTTGCCAACAATGACGGCTTGATCCAGGTCCACTTTCATTTTGTCCTCAGGCACAACGACCAGCACTATCCGCGACCATGCATCGACTAGAAGGCACGGGTCCCAGCTGAGTCGATCACGAAGCCATGACCGGAGGCTTTGCGGCATTCGATCGCGGCATCTGCTGTCACCGTGCATGATCCATCGGGAACAGTGATCGAATGGCCGGGTGGCAGCAGTTTCTCGCCTTTCCTGTTGGCTCGAAACGATTCTGCTGGAGGGCCCCCTGGTTTGGCCTGCGTCGCCGACCATGTCAATAGCGAGCTGGTGTCGGTGGCCCAGACTAAGTTGTTCTCCTTAGAGCCAGGGAGTCCGTCGCTGGGGCTGGCAATGCAAGTGAGGTACTTACCGCCTATTCCGCAGTTGATGTTGCTGTCGGTGTAGAACCGCCAGCTGTTCTGCGCCCCTGGCGATGCGTACTCGTCTGGATTCACCGGCACGATGTCGTCGGGTTCGGCCTGACTTGCCGGTGGTGACGAGCACCCTAGCAAGACCAGCCCAGCGGAGATCGCTGCAAGCAACCGGACTCCGGCAGTATGTATGTTCATCGCGGTGCACCCGGTTGCGGTGGAGATCCAGGATTGAGCTGGAATTTAGGCAGATGCCCCTTGAGTACTTTGTTGTGGTAGCCACCGTATTCAGGGTTGTTCGCCATCGCGTTGACTACACCCTGGTAGGAGGCGCCGCCGTTGTATCCGCTAAGCATAACCTCGATGTCAGTGAGCCCCAGGGCTGCGACCTGTGGATTGTCCTTGAGGGCGTTGATGATCTGGCGATCGTAGCGGCCCTGGGCTTCGATCATCAGCAGCGGGTTAGTGCGTGGGTCCTTGGTCAGCAGATCAGGATCGCTGGCCGACAACGTCGGATCCAGTACAGGATGCTCGGGCATGATGGCATTCCAGGTACCAGGCAACGCGTGCCTATCGTGCGGGCATTTCGCCACCGACCGTACCCATCTCGATGAACTGCGCAACCAGCTCACCTCAACCGAAGAACTGCTAGCGCAGCGCCGCCGACAGTTCGCCGAACGCACCGGACGCGAGCTAACCGATGAAAACATTTGGGTCAGTGAACGTCTGCGGGAAATCTCCTCCATACAAGCAATCATCGCCCGCCTAAACAACCAGGTAGACGCCCTGGCCGACAACCAATCTGGCGGTATCGCGGTTGCAGGTGCAGCTACCGCCGGACGGCGACCACAACTGCCCATCCTTACCCGCGGCGCCCACGAGACCACCATCAGCCATGCCGACACCCGCCGACACAGCGATGACCGACCGCAGCCGCGGCGCCGACGGGCTGCGCCGACACGCCCAACAACGCTCCGCCGAGATCCGTCGCCGCATCGAAAAAGCTATCCGCGAATTACGTAAACGCAATGAGCCGATTAACGTCAACGCCGTGGCCCGCACCGCCGCCGTGACCCGCAAGACCATCTATGCTCACCCCGATCTTTCGAACGCATCCGCGCCCACACACCCCTACGCGTCTTAGCCCCCGCGCCAGCGGTCCGGCCGTCGGAGGCGCACAACAGCATCGTAGCCGCGCTACGCCGACAGCTCACCACCCAACAAACTCAACTCGCCAAGCTCAAGGCCGAACTCAAAGCACGCGATGACGCACTGGCCGCCGCCCACGGCGAGATCGCCCGACTCTCGTCCCAACAGCGGTGATGCCACCTGCGGTGCCGAGCGAACGACCACCGATCTCGTTGCGCCCCTTCAGTACGAGAACCTTGCATCCAGCTTCGGCGAGGCGGACAGCAGCATACGGACCCGCCCGACCAGCACCTACAACGATGACTTTGGTCATTAACCCATTTACGCACCCGCTGTAATGACCGGTTCTACCCCGGAAAGTAAGGCGTGAATGCCTGGGCATAGTGCTCGGCGGCCCGCTACGCAGCCGCGATAAGGAGCGTAATCGGTGGTCGTGGTGCTTAGTTGTACACCGTAGATACCGGTGGTTGCTGCGAGATCGACCTCGCAGGCATGGGTCTTCACTGAGTTGGGCAGCACAAAACTCACAGCACGTCGACCACCGATGGTCAGCTCGTGGCGGTCAGCGCCGAGCAGGCTGGTTTGGCCCTGATCCAGCATGTTGTTGGAGGCGATAATCGTGATGTGCTGGCTGCGGTCCGTGGACCGGTAGGCGCAGGTGCGGGTTTCTGTACCGCTACGCGTGGTGTGTTTGGACACTACGGCCGGACTCGGATCCAGCAGCTGCTGGCGCAGGACCAGATGCGGGATCTGTTCGCAGGGCTGCACAAAGACCCGCGCCAGACCGGCTCCGTTGGTGGGAACCGGTGCCCGAGTTGCGGTTCCGGCAACAGCCGAACACGATGCCAGCGTTAGAGTAGTCGCCACCATCGCGGCCCGGCAAGCATGGTGGCGAGGCATCGCGCTGTTCACTTATCGCCGTTGGCAGGGCAGGCCGCCCAGCCAGGAGTCAATACGATGCAACCCTGTCGGCGGAATGCAGGGGTGCTGGGCGCCATCGACGCTGCGCGCAGGCTCGGCGCGGCGATGTGATTCATCAGCTCCGCGGACATCACCGTGCCTGGCTGCCCAGCACGGGCTCTTGACGTGTCGATTCACCAAACATGGCCACCCCAGCGGGATGTGTCGTTGTTCTGAACTCACCGCTTAATCATCCCCACATAACATGCGCATACGCAACTATTGCGCGAGAGCGAAGATGGCGTAAGATCGTCTGCGTAAGCGCAATTATTGCGCGGATTTTCGCTGCCGGCGGCTGTGAGGATGGTCCACAGATATGGTCATTGACGAGTTCATTACCGCGGTGCTTGGTTTTGCGGTGGGTTGTGCCGCCACAGCCGCGTTGTATGTCGGGCTGTTGGGCATGGTGGGCGCTACCCGTGTGGTGCGCTGCACCGCCTGTAGCCATTGGATGGTCAGCTGGACTGACTCGGCCGCGATCTGCACGCGCTGTAGACACCCTCTGCTGTGGCACCCGGTAATAGCCATGCGGCGTCGGCGCGGGATTAAAACCGAGGCGTTGACCGTCATGTACGGGCCCGTGGGCGCCCCGGTGTCCCGAAGTGATGCGGGCCTGACGCACGTCCCGGCGAGTAAGGGGTGACGGCAATGCGACTACCAGCGGGGATAGCGGCGATCAGCGTTGCCGCAACGATCGGCGCGCTGGCCGTAGGCGCGGCCCCGGCCGCCGTTGCTCAGGGCTGCCAGCCTGAACAAGCCTGCCGCGGGACGCAGATTCAGCCGCAAAGGCAAACGCAGGCAGACATACAGCCAGGGGTCACCCCGTCCACGCAGTGTCGGGCATCGATCATGAATCACATGTGCACCGAGCCCGGTAATGCCCAGTTGCAGTCGTGGCCTAATCCGGCGGTCATCCCTCCGGTGCCGGTCACTATCCCGCCGTGGCAGGTTCTCGGAGCCCCCGGCGAGGGCCGCTATCCGTGATGCCCGAGGGCGGTCCGATGCGAAAGTTACTGCATGTATTCACGTTTGCGATCAGCATGAACATAACGAGTTGGTAGCCGCTGTGTTGAAGTGACACCGCGCCCACCAGTTTGGCTCTGAAACCGAAACCGCACGACAATCCCCCGCGGAACACATAGATGTGTTGCGTGACCTGAATCTTGCGTTTGCTTATATCGCGCTCAACTCCGGTATTTGCGAGTTCTTTACGGACACACCAGGTTCTTCACAGGTTCATTGATTAGCTTGGTGCATACATAAAGTATTGATACTGAACGGATTATCGTTATGCCACTGCCCACACATACACATTGTCCGTACTGCGGCTTGCAGTGCGCGATGTCCGTGACGGGCACATCTGTGACCCCCGTAGAGTTTCCCACCAATCGCGGGAGACTTTGCCAGAAAGGGTGGTCATCGGCGGATTTACTTACGCACACCGATCGGCTGTTGCAGCCGTTGGTGCGTCGTAGCGGGCAGTTGCGGGAAACTTCGTGGGATGACGCGCTTTATCGCGTAGCACGAGGGTTTCAGCGGGCACAAGCCGTGGGGGGCCGTGACGCGGTGGGAGTGTTTGGCGCGGGAGCATTGACCAACGAAAAAGCCTACCTGTTAGGCAAATTTGCGCGGGTCGCGCTGGGGACGGCCAATATTGACTACAGCGGCCGGTTCTGTATGGCCGCAGCCTCCGAAGCGGGATTGCGTTCGTTCGGTGTGGACCGGGGCCTTCCGTTCCCGGTGGCCGATCTGGATGATGCTGGCGCTGTATTGGTGTTCGGTGGCAATCCGGCAGAAACCATGCCGCCATTCATGCAGCATCTGGAACCGGCCGCCTCGTGCGGGGGTTTGATCGTGGTCGATCCGCGGCAGAGCGCCACCGCTGAACGTGCACTGCGCGGCAAAGGAATTCATGTCGCACTCACCCCGGGAACCGATCTGCCGCTGGCATTGGCGCTGACTCATCTGGCGGTCACCGAAGGATTCGCCGACCGCGCCTACATCGCCGCCCGCACCAGCGGTTTCGATGAATTTTGGGCCGCCGCGGCGCGGTGGTGGCCCGAGCGTGCCGAGCAGGTCACCGGGGTAGCGGTCTCGCAGATGTATCAGGTGGTGCAAACCCTGTGCGCGGCACGCGATCGCGGTGCCGGAGCCTACGTGCTAACTGCGCGCGGCGCCGAGCAGCATCGCGACGGCACCGACACCGTGAGTGCCGTTATCGCGCTGGCCCTGGTGTTAGGGCTGTGCGGGCGCCCGGGCAGCGGCTATGGATGCGTGACCGGACAGGCTAACGGTCAAGGGGGCCGCGAACTGGGCCAAAAAGCTGGGCAGCTGCCCGGCTACCGCAAGATCACCGACCCCGCCGATCGGGCGCATATCGGGAAGGTGTGGGGGGTGGATCCGGGCGAGCTTCCCGGTGCGGGCATGAGTGCCTGCGAAATGTTCGCGGCCTTGGGCCGGCCGGACGGGATCCGGGCGTTGATGGTGTGTGGTTCCAATATTGCGGTGTCGGCGCCCGATGCGAGCCGCGTGATCGAAGGTCTGCGATCGCTGGATCTGTTGGTGGTCAACGACTTTGTGCTCTCGGAGACTGCGCAGTTGGCCGATGTGGTGCTGCCGGTGCTGCAGTGGGCCGAAGAAGAAGGAACCTTGACCTCATTGGAGGGGCGGGTGTTGCGGCGGCGGCGGTCGGTGCCTGCGCCACCAGGGCCGCGTAGCGAGCTGCACATACTGCAGGACCTCGCGGTGCGTTTAGGGCAGCCGGCAGATCGTTTCCCGACCAGTGCGCCGCAGGTGTTTGAGGAACTGCGTGCTGCCACTGCCGGCGCCGCTGCCGACTACAGCGGCATCACCTACCAACGCTTAGATGATGGTCAGGCCCTGTACTGGCCCTGCCCGGGCGCTGATCACCCGGGCACGCCGCGGCTGTTTCTGGATCGTTTTGCCACTGTCGACGGTAGGGCACGTTTCGTGCCGGTCGAGCCCCGGGGGCCCGCTGAACCTGCCGATAGCCAGTTTCCGCTGCTGGCCACGACTGGGCGGCTGTTGGCTCAGTATCAGTCGGGGGCCCAGACCCGTCGTGTTGCGGCGTTAGCTCAAGCCGCTGGCCCGATGTTCGCTCAGATGCATCCGGATGTGGCTGCGCGGGCAGGGCTTTCCGATGGAGATCAGGTGCAGGTGGTCAGCCGCCGTGGTCGCACAGCGGCCATCGTGCGCTGCGATCCCACGATGCGCCCCGACACCGTCTTTTTGCCGTTCCATTTCCCGGGTCTTGCCTCGGCTAATCGGCTCACCAACGCGGTGCTGGACCCCGACAGCGGTATGCCCGAATTCAAGGTATGCGCGATACGGCTCGACAAACCCAACCCGACGCCCGACTCGCCAACCCATGACCACACCGATCACACGAGCGGTCACCACCGCTTGCAGGAAATCAGCGATCCGGTCCAGATACCAAGGGGGTGCCCGTGACCGCCTCGCAGGTAGTGATTGTCGGATACGGTCTGGCCGGGGCACGGCTTCAAGAAGAGTTGCACCGCCTAGATTCCCGCCAGCAGCGGGTGCGCCCTATCGTCTACGGCAAAGAACACATCCCGTCCTACAACAGGATTCAACTGCCCAACGTGTTGGCCGGGCGCCTTAATGCCCACGAAATCTATTTGCGGCCACCGGGCTGGTGCGATGAACAGGGCCTGCAAACCCACCTCGGGGTGCAGGTCACTGGAATTGATCGCCTCAACCACACCGTGTCGTGTTCAGATGGTTCGACATGTGACTACGACACCTTGGTCATCGCCACCGGCAGCCGCCCCCATATCCCCGATATCCCCGGTGCCCGCGGCGCCGATGGCGTGCTGACCGCGGGGGTGGTGCCGTTTCGGACCTTGCAGGACTGCGCCGATATCGCCGAGCGGTTGCGCCCGGGCAGCCGCGTGGTGGTGCTGGGTGCAGGCCTACTCGGATTGGAGGCCGCACGCGCTGCGCTGCTGCGCGGCGCCCAGGTCACCGTGGTACATCCCAAAGATTTCCCCATGGAACGTCAGATGGATCCCATAGGCGGGTCGGTGCTGGCGCGGGTGCTGCACGATATGGGCCTGAGCATGGTGCTGGGCCGCAGAGTCACCGAAATCATCCCCGACACCGCCGCCATTACCGTGATCCTCAACGACGGCCACCAGATACCCGCCGATGTGGTGGTACTGACCGCAGGAATCCGCCCCCAATGCGCGCTGGCCGAACAGGCCGGACTCGCGGTCGACAACGCCATCATCGTCGATGACAGTTTGATCACCTCCGACCCGGACATCCGCGCTATCGGCGAATGTGTGCAGCACCGGGGCCAGGTCTACGGCCTGGTGCAACCCGGATGGCATATGGCCGAAGTGCTGGCCAAGCAACTCACCGGCGCCGATCCCGGCGCCCGCTACACCGGAACACGGCAAGTGACGCGCCTGAAGGCACAGGGCATCGACCTACTGTCGATGGGCGAAATCGATGTCGCCGACCTAGATCCTGAGCTGGAAGTGCTGACGTTGGCCGACCCCGCGCGTGGCCGGTACGAAAAAATTGTGGTCCGCGACGACCGGCTGATCGGCGCCATCGCCCTGGGCAGCCCCACAAACACTGGGATGCTCAGTCAACTGTTCGACAGCCAGGGCCTTGTCCCCGCCGACCGAATGAGCCTGCTGCTCGGTACCGCTCAACCACAAGCACCCGCGCGTCCCGAAGACCTGCCCGCCGAGGCCGTCATCTGCCGATGCAACAACGTCACAAAAGGCGCCATCACCGATGCCTGGATACAAGGACAACGCAGTCTGCCGCAGATCATCGAAAAGACCAGGGCAACAACCGGATGCGGCGGCTGCTCGGACACCGTGGCCGCATTGTGCACCGCCTTGCAAGCATCTGCCCCCGATACCGACCCCGCCCCGATCAACGCTTAGAAAGGATCGCCACGTGGTTGACCACACAGAATGTACCCACCCCCACAGAACCCGCCGGTGGGGACGATCAGTATTGACATCCATTGGGCGTCAGGAGTGGCTGGACCGGCCTAGTTACCGGTTGGAGAACGTTCTGAGCTTTGGTTACAACGCTTTTGGTGGTGCCCGTAACCGGGTAACCAACGCTCTTAACGGGGTGTGGCTGGGTCA
>Ga0268299_1002845_pt1 | contig 18317 bp, 14 predicted proteins | sample NOBtaG_FD_193484 | JGI IMG/M metagenome (GOLD analysis project Ga0268299, IMG submission 193484) | Activated sludge microbial communities from bioreactor in Nijmegen, Gelderland, Netherland - NOB reactor | ecosystem: Engineered > Bioreactor > Aerobic > Activated sludge | place: Netherlands...
TCATCGGCGTGCTTCGCGACATCACCGGCATGCGCGCCGAGCAGGCGGAACGCGAAGCCGCGGCCTACCGACTGCGCTCGGTGCTCGACCACATGAGCGAGGGCTTCGTGGTCCTCGATCGCGAGGCGCGCTACCTGTCGGTGAACGAGCGCGCCTGCGAATTGCTGCGCACGCGGCGCGAGGACCTGATCGGCCGCACGGTATGGGATTGCTTTCCCGACAGCGCGGATGCCGCCGTGCGCGAGGCTTCGACACGCTCGATCGAGGACAATCAGGTGCGCCACCTCGAGATCCTGCACGAGCCGTGGAACGTGTGGTTCGAGGTGGACATCTACCCAACCCACGAGGGCCTGACCTATTTTTTCCGCGACATCACGCAGCGCAAGCTCCCCGAGCGCAGTTTGCGCGATAGCAGGGTCCGGCAGGAACTGGCGCTGTGGGAGGTCGGCGTTTGGGAGTGGGACCTGCGCAACGATACGTTGTACCTGTCCCCCGAATGGAAGAGCCAGCTCGGCCACGCCGACCATGAAATCGGCAACAGCTTCGACGAATGGCAGCAGCGCCTGCATCCCGACGAGTGCGAAGAAATGGTAGGGCGGGTGCGCTCGGCAGCGCAGCCCGGGAGGACCAGCGATCGCTTCGAGCTCGAATTCCGCATGCGCCACAAGGACGGCAGCTTCCGCTGGATTCTGAGCCGCGGCGTCACGCAGAGCGATGCCGCGGGCGAGCCTGCGTTGCTGCGCGGGGTGCACCTGGACATCAGCGACCGCAAGCGCGCCGAGCAGGAACGCAGCGAGGCGCAGCGCAGGCTGCAGCACATCATCTCGTCGATCCGAGACGGCTTCGTGACGCTCGACAGGAACTGGAACTACACCTACGTCAACGACGCCGCCGCCCTGCTACTGGGCCGCCGGCGCGAGGAGCTGGTGGGTCACAACATCTGGTCGCTGTTTCCCGAGACGCGCATGCTGCCGTTCCACGACGCATGCATGCGCTGCGCGCAGTTGCGCGAGCCGGTGCAGCTCGACCAGTACTATGCACCGCACTTCCGCTGGTACCGCAACCACTTCTACCCCACCGATGACGGCGTCGCGATCTTCTTCGAGGATTTCACCGCGCGCAAACGGCTCGAGGCACAGCTTGCAGACGAGCGCGAACGCTATCGCGCCACGTTCGAGCAGCACGCGATCGGCATCCTGCACGTGGCCCTGGAGGGCACGGTCACGCGATCGAACGAACGCATGGCGCGCATGCTCGGCTACGAGCGCATCGATCTGGTCGGCCTGGCCTGCGGCGCGATCCTGATCGAGCCTGATGTCCGCGAGATCCTCGACGACGTACAACATCCGTCTCGGGGCGGCGCGAGCCGGCTGATCCAGTGTCGTTTCCGGCGGCGGACCGGCGAGGCCTTCTGGGGCGAGATGACGCTCGCGTTCGTGCCCGGCGAGGGCGAGCGTCCTGGGTACGTGGTGTGCATGGTGCAGGACATCAGCGACCGCAAGCAGGCCGAGACGCTGCTCGAGGAGTCGCGGCAGCGCCTCAACGCTTTCGCACAGCAGCTCACCGAAGCCATCGAGCAGGAGCGGGCGCGCATCTCCCGAGAGATCCACGACGAGTTGGGACAGGCACTCACTCGTCTGAAGATGGACTTGGGATGGCTGCGTCGGCGCCTCGGCGAGAATGCGCAGGCGGGCAGCCTGGTGGCCGAGCGCGTGCTGGAGATGGGTCGCTTCATCGACGAGACGCTGGTGAGCGTGCGCAGGCTCGCCACCGAGCTCCGCCCGGCGCTGCTGGACAATCTCGGCCTGGCCGCCGCGCTGAATGCCCAGATGCGCCAGCTCGCTGCACAGGCCGAGATCGAGGTCACGCAACACCTCGAGCCCGACCTCCCGCTGAGCTCGGAGCAGGCGACTGGCCTGTACCGCATCGCCCAGGAGGCGCTGACCAACATCGTGCGACACGCCAATGCACGCAAGGTGCGTTGCGTTCTCTTCCTCGACAACGAGGGCGTGACCATGGAAATCCAGGACGACGGCCGCGGCTTCGACTCCACGGTGCAGCCCATGCGCGGACTGGGTTTGGTCGGCATCGCCGAGCGCGCGCGGCTGCTGGGCGGGTTCGCCGCGGTAGAGAGCGAACCGGGACGCGGCACCTTGGTTCGCGTGCACCTGCCTACGGAAACGGACACCTCCAGCCGCATCGCCGGTTGACGCCACCGCACGTCTGGCCGCAATGAGCCGGGCGCGGCATATGCTCGATTGAGCATATGAACTTATGGCCCGTCATCCCCTATGCCGCCGGCGTGCTGTTGTGGGTCGCGGCAGCGCTGATCCTCGCGTGATCGCCCTATCCTAGGCGCGCGCGCGCATCGAGAGCGCCTCTTGCATGCGCGAAATCTCGCGTTCGCGCTCGAACAGCAGTGTTTGCGCCGCGGCCAGTTCCACCGCCTGGAAGCGCAGGCGCGCGCCGGCAGGCATCTGCGCAAGCAGCGGCAAGTCGGCCGCGACCACCTCTCCCAGACGGGGGTAACCGCCTGTGGTCTGCCGGCTCGCCATCAACACGATGGGCTCGCCATCGGGCGGTACCTGGATGGTGCCGAAGGTGACACCCGAGGAGATCACTTCGATCGAATCCCGCGCGAGCAGCAGCGGACCCATCAGGCGGTACGCCTGCCGGTCCGAGTTGCTGCCGATGCGGTACTCGCTGCTCAGGAAGGTCTCGCGGACCTCTTCCGGAAAGCGGCTCCAGTGGCGCCCGCGCACGAATCGAATCAGGTGCGGACCGGGCGTCAGCGCTTCCACGCGTTCGGTCGCTGCCCAATTAGGGTATGCCATGGGCGCGCGGGTTTCCCGCAGTTTCCGGTGTACGGATGGATACAGGGCGGGATCTGCTTGGCGCGTGGGCAGTTGATCGCCACGACGCAGCGCGCGACCCTGCCACCCCCCGAAGGCCCCGCGAAGGAACGTGCTGCGACTGCCCAGCACCGGTTCGACGTCGAAACCCCCGGCCACGGCGAGATAGGCGCGACAGCCTCGCCGGCATGGACCGAAGTCCAGCGCACTGCCCGCGCGCACCAACACCGGCCGCGCCTTGGGCAGGCTCTCGCCATTGACGCGTGCCTCGAAATCCGCGCCGCATACCGCCAGCAGCGTGTCCGCGCTCAGGGTGAAACCCGGACCGACCAACGTCATTTCCAACGTGGCGGCGTCTTCACGATTGCCGACCAGGATGTTGGCCAAGCGGTGCGAGAACTCGTCCATGACGCCGCTGACGGGCACACCGTAGCGCTGCGAGCCCCAGCGTCCCAGATCCTGGATGGTGGACAGGATGCCGGCCCGCAGCACCTTCAAGGCCATGTCCTAGGCTCCGCTCAGGCGGCGCCAGCGAGCAACTGCTCGTAGCGCTCAGGTGTGATGGCGACGAAGCGCACGCGATCCCCCGCCTGGAGCAGGCTGGGCGGATCCCGTTGCAGGTCGAACAGGGACAGCGGGGTGCGGCCGATGACATGCCAGCCGCCGGGACTATCGAGCGGGTAGATGCCGGTATGTTCGCCGCCGACCGCGACGCTACCGCGCGGGACGCTCGATCGGGGTGTCGCACGCCGCGGCGTGACCAGGCGCGCATCGAGTCCCGCCAGATAGGGAAAACCGGGCATGAAACCCAGCATGCCGACGTAATACACCGGCCGCGTGTGCAATTCCACCACCTTGGATGGCGCCAGTTCGTGCGTCAACGCCAGCACCCCCAGATCCTCGCCGTACTCGCCGCCGTAGCACACCGGCACCTCGAGCAAGGTGCCCGGGACGGCCTCCTCTTCCCCGGCCGCTTCCAGTACCTCCTGCAGGCGCGTCTGCAGCAGTTCGTACGCACCCACAGCGGTTTGGTCCGGCGCAGCCGCATCCTTCACCCGCACCGGCTCGTAGTGCACGGTGATCGAGGAAAACGCCGAGACCGCCTCGCGCACGCCCGGGATGCCCGCGGCTTCCACCGCATCGGCCAGACGACGCGCCTGCGCTGCCATGGTTTCGCTCACGCGTGCGCCCAGCTCGATGACGAGCGCGCGATCCCCCAAGGGGAAGAATGCGAAGCGTGCCGCGCGGGAACGTGAGGGGGAATCGGTCATCCAGGCAATCTGCAACAGCCTGCTAACCGCCGCAGCCGTCGCCCTCCCGGCTCTGCTGACACTCGACACGGTCGCGCTTGGCGTTGGTGGCGCAACGGTAGACCTTGCCCTGACAGCTGGCGCACCAGGCCGTCTCCGATCCCATGCGCGAGAACCGGCTGGGGATGATCGAGACCTCGCGCGTCCCGCACCCGACCGCCTCGGCGGTCAGCTTCTCCTGGCTGGCGCAGCCACTCAGGACAGTCACAGACAGCACCGCGACGGCGATCAGGCAGCGAAAGAAACGCAACATCGGTTGAATGTGTGAGCCGCGCACGAGGCAGATGGTCAGGAATGGATGTACTGCTCCAGTTGCTCGATCACGAAACGCTGCTCGGAGATGACCTCCTTGACTACGTCGCCAATGGAGATGACCCCGATCACGCGGTTGTGCTCGAGCACCGGCAGGTGTCGCACGCGCTTGTCGGTCATCAGCGCCATGCACTGGTCCACGGTCTGTTCGGGCATGACGCACACCACGCGCCCCGTCATGATCTCTCGCACCACGGTCTCGCGCGAGGACTTTCCGTGAAGAATGACCTTGCGGGCGTAGTCGCGTTCGGAAAAGATGCCCTCCAGCCGCTCGCCGTCCATCACCACCAGCGCACCCACCTCGCGCTCGGCCATCAGCTTGAGTGCGTCATACACGCTCGCCTCCGGAGCGATCGACAGGACTCCATGCCGTTTGCCTTCGAGCAACTGTCCGACGGTCTTCATCGCTGCCTCCTCGGAGCGAGCCTCGTGGCGGGCCCGTCCTGCGCAGTGTAGACGAGGCGGAGGCGACTGCCAATGCGGCTGCGATCAGCGAAACAGCCAGCGCAGCGTCGCATCCAGGCCCCAACGATATCCCTGGTCGCCGTATAGGCGCCAACCGCTGCCCAGCAGCACCTGCAGGTTGCGACCGAATCCCCTGGTTGCCTCGGCCTCGAGGATGAGGGTGTCGTCCCGGCCGTAGGGGGCATTGCGGAGGTCGAAATAGAACTGCGCGCGCGCCTCGGCTGACCAGGCGCCCGGGAAGCGCCACCCCAGTTGCAACCGGGGACGTAGCAGATCGACGGCCGACCCGCCCGCGAAGTCGGCCTGCCGGAAGTAGCGCACCCCGGCCTCCAGGACGCCGGCATCGGCGAGCGGAAGTTGCAGCGCAAGCTCCGGCGCGATGTTGGTTTCGCCCTCGAGGATGCGATAGCCCAGATCGGATTGGAGATGGACTTCCAGGGCCGTGAACAGCGCATAGCCTGGCGCATTGACCGGCCGCCAGGTGGCCTTGAGCAGAATGTTGCCCAGTTCTGGCGTCGACGAAAGCACCCGCTGGTCGGGATCGCCCGCGGCGAACGGCGCATCGATGCGCACCACCACGTCGGGTGTAAACGCGTAGTCGCCGCGCACGACGATGGCACGCCGTGCGCCGGTCGAGCCCAGGTCGCGATACTCGTATTTCGCCTGGAACCGGTGTCGGTACGGACCTCCGACGGGTTCGGACTGCGGCCCCGCCGCGATGGCGCCGGCTGCCTGGGGCACTTGCGCTGCCGGCAATGCGGGTCTCGTCTGGGGCTCTTCCTCGGCGTGCGCGCACATCCCTGCGCAGGCAAGCAGGAGCGTCAGTCCGGCGCCTGCCCGCCGCAGTGACACCGCACTCATGCCGAGGCCAGATCTGACCATGCGCGCTCGAGGCGCTTGAACGAGACCGGATATGGCGTCTTCAGCTGCTGCGCCCACAGCGACACGCGCAATTCCTCGAGCATCCAGCGAAATTCCTCGAGGCGCGCATCGTGCACGCCGCGACCACGCTCGGCCTGCATGCGCCCCTGATAGGCCTGCCACCAGCTCTGCAACTGCTGCATCCACTGCGCGTCCTTGGCCGGATTGAGTGCGAATTTGTCCAGGCGCACATGAATCGCCCGCAGATAGCGCGGCAACTGCCTGAGCCGCGACAAGGGCGTGCTCACCAGGAAGCCGGGTTTGAGCAGCTCCCTGAGCTGGTTGCGGACATCTGTCATCGCGCGCTGCCACACCGGCACGCCCGCCTGGTTGATGCGCGGGCGCAACGCGTGATACTGCGTGAGGATCTCGTTCATGATCCGGCACACTTCGCTGGCCACATCGCCCAGGCGGGTCTTGGCCTTGCCTACGCGCTCCTGGAACGCAGCCGCGGTGCGGATTGGCGCATCCTCGACGAAGAACGCGCGGTCACAAATGGCATCGGTCAATTCCTGTCGCAGCCGGTCGGACACCGCGCCCTTGTCGCCAGGCTTGCCGCCCTCGAGTTCGAGCAGCAGCGCGTAGCGCAATGCCATCTCCTGAAACCCGGGCAGGCTGCGAGCGAGGTACTTCACCTGCTCCGGCGCAGCCAGCTGGAACAGGCGGCGCATCCCGCGGTGGGTTGCCGCTGCCGCATCGTGCTCGGTGTCCAGAACCACGAGCGCGACGCTGCTGCCCTCGTCCACCACGGCGGGATAGCCGATCAGCTGTTGGCCGCCACGGTTGAACTCGATCTGCTCGGGCAGCTCGCCGAAATCCCAGGAGGTGATGCCCTGGCGTTCGAACGCATTGCGAGCGCTCTCGCTGAACTGCTTTCGCGCCTTGACACCCAGCTGCGCGCGCAGCGCAGCGAGGTCGCGTCCCATCGCCAGTTCGCGCCCGTCGTCATCGTCCACGACCTTGTAGTTCATGCGCAAGAAGGCAGGCAGGTCGTCCGTGTCCCATGCCTCGGCCGGCACGTCGATGCGCGTGAGTTCGCGAATCGCATGGGCGAGCGCGCCGGTCAGGCTGCCCTCCCCCACCCGCAGCGTCTCCAGGAGCGCGGTGACGTACTGCGGAACGGGGACGAAGTTCTTGCGCAGATTCTTCGGCAGCCCGCGCAGCAGGTGGGCGATCCTGTCGCGCAGCAGGCCGGGCACCAACCACTCGCAACGCTGCTCGTCGAGCTGGTTGAGCAGGTGAAGCGGCACCTCGATGGTCACGCCGTCGAGCGGGTGGCCTGGCTCGAACTTGTAGGTGAGCGCGTACACGACCCCGCCGATCTCCAGCGCCTCGGGAAAGCGCTCCTCGGTGATCTCCTCGGCTGCGTGGCGCATGAGCTGCTCGCGCGTGAGGAACAGCAGCTTCGGATCGGTACGCTCGGCCTCGCGCCGCCAGCGCTCGAACTGCTGAGCGCTCCAGATGTCGCGCGGCACGCGCGCATCGTAGAACTCGAACACGCGCTGCTCGTCCACCAGCACGTCGTGACGGCGCGACTTGTGCTCCAGTTCCTCGATCTCGCGCTTGAGCGCCTCGTTGTGCGGGAGGAACTTCCCCTGTGTATTGATCTGCGCGTGCACGAGTCCCTCGCGCAGGAAGATCTCACGCGCCGCTGCGCCGTCCACCGGACCGTAGGCGATCTTGCGCTTGGACACCACCAGCAGCCCGTACAAGGTGAGGCGCTCGTACGCGTAGGCCTGCGCGCCCGCCTTCTCCCAGTGCGGATCGTGGTAGGTGCGCTTGATCAGGTGCGCGCCCACGCGCTCCAGCCACAGGGCGTCTATGGCCGCGACGGTGCGCGCATACAAGCGCGTGGTCTCGGTCAGCTCCGCGGCCATCAGCCATGCCGGCCCCTTCCGGCGCAAGGGCGAGCCGGGAAAAATGGCGAACTTGATTGCGCGCGCACCCAGATACACGCCGAGTTCGTCCGACTTCACGCCGACATTGCCGAGCAGGCCGGACAGGATGGCGCGGTGCAGCTGGTCGTAGGTGGCCGGCGACTCGTTGAAACGCCAGCCCGATTCGGCGACCTGCGCATGCAGCTGGCCGTGCAGGTCGCGCCACTCGCGCAGGCGCACGTAGGACAGAAAACTGTCGTGGCACAGTTGCGCCAGCTTGCGCGTGGACTTCTTGTGCGTGAGCGCGTCGTCGAAGAACTTCCACAACTCGAGCAGTCCGATGAACTCGGAACGCTCGTTGGCGAACTGCGCATGGGCAGTGTCGGCCGCTTCGGCTTTCTCCATCGGCCGGTCGCGCGGGTCCTGGATCGCCAGGCCGGCTGCGATCACCAGCATCTCGCTCAGGCAGTTCTCGTCCCGCGCGGCGACCACCATGCGAGCCAGCTGCGGATCGAGCGGCAGTTCCGCGAGCCTGGCGCCCACCGGCGTGAGCCTTCGCTGCTCGTCCACCGCCCCCAGCTCCAGGAGCAGGGCGTAGCCGTCGGCGATGGCGCGCGAGGACGGGGCCTCGACGAAGGGAAAGTCCTCCACCTCGCCCAGCTTCAGCGCCTTCATGCGCAGGATGACCGAGGCGAGCGAGGAGCGCAGGATCTCCGGGTCGGTGAACGCGGGCCGAGCCTGGAAGTCCTCCTCGCTGTACAGGCGCACGCACACCCCGCTCATGACGCGGCCGCAACGGCCGGCGCGCTGGTCCGCCGAGGCGCGCGAGATGCGCTCGATCTGGAGCATCTCGTGCTTGTTGCGATAGCTGTAGCGCTTCACGCGTGCCAGGCCGGTATCGATCACGTACTTGATGCCGGGCACGGTGAGCGAGGTCTCGGCGACGTTCGTGGCGAGCACGATGCGTCGTGCACCGGAGGGGTGGAACACGCGCTCCTGCTCCTGTGCCGATAGACGGGCGAACAGCGGCAGGATCTCGCTGTGCTGGGGATGGCGCTTGCGCAGCACCTCGGCGGTCTCGCGGATCTCGCGTTCGCCCGGCAGGAACACCAGCACGTCTCCGCTCACGGACAGGCGCGCGAGTTCGTCCACGGTGTCGGCGATTGCATCGGGCAGGTCGATGTCCTGCTCGTCCTCGTCCTCGGCGACGAGCGGACGGTAGCGCAGCTCCACCGGGTACAGCCGCCCGGACACCTCGATCACCGGCGCCCCGTCGAAGTGCTCCGAGAAGCGCTGCGCATCGATGGTGGCCGAGGTGATGATGAGCTTGAGTTCGGGGCGCTTGGGAAGCAGGCGCTTGACGTAGCCGAGCAGGAAATCGATGTTGAGGCTGCGTTCGTGCGCCTCGTCGATGATGAGCGTGTCGTAGGCGTTGAGGAAGCGGTCCGTCTGCGTCTCCGCAAGGAGGATCCCGTCGGTCATGACGCGCAGGAAGTTGTGTTCGCTCACGCGGTCGCTGAAGCGCACGCGGTAACCCACCTGCTGCCCCAGCGGGGAACCCAGCTCCTGCGCCACGCGCGCGGCCACCGTGCGCGCGGCGATGCGGCGCGGCTGTGTGTGCGCGATCATGCCGGCCGCTCCGCGCCCCAGATCCAGGCAGATCTTGGGCAGTTGGGTGGTCTTGCCCGACCCGGTCTCGCCCGCCACGATCACCACCTGGTGCGCCGCGATGGCAGCGGCGATCTCGTCGCGGCGCTCACTGACCGGCAGTTCCTCCGGATAGGCGATCTTGGGCAGCGCCTCGCGCCGCCGGCGCGCGTAAGCGGCCGAGGCGAGGATCTGCTCGGCCAGTCTGCCCATGCCGTGCGCGTCTGTCTGCTTCCGGCGCTGCGCGTCGAGAGCACGCGAGAGGGCCGCGCGCAGCCGGTGGCGGTCGCGCAGCATGCAATCGGAGAGGGCGGCCTGCAGTTGGCGCAGATCCACCGGCACCGGTTCGGTCGCGGGATCAGTATGTGGAATGGGCGGATTCAACGGGGCGACGGTGCGTGAGGCACCAGGAAGGGATTCTAGCGTAGCGGCCGGGACACTCCCGGCCCCGGGGACGATGCCGGATCGAGCAAGGGTTGCCGCAGCTGGGTACGCGGGCGCCGACCCCGCATGCCGATTTCGGCGAGAATCCGCTTTCCTCCAAACAAGAAGCCGCAATGATCATCCAGTCTCTGCTCGACACCGACTTGTACAAGTTCACCATGATGCAGGTCGTTCTCCACCAGTTTCCCGGTGCGATGGTCGAGTACCGCTTCAAGTGCCGTAGCAACGGCGCGGACCTCACGCCGGTGCTGCCGCGCATCCGCGAGGAGATCCGCCATCTGTGCTCGCTGCGCTTTCGCAAGGAGGAACTGGATTACCTGCGCGAGCTGCGTTTCATGAAAGGCGACTTCGTCGATCTGCTGCGCCTGTTCCAGCTCGACGAGGGCTTCATCGACGTGCGGGAGTCGCCTCAGGTCAGCGGGGGCGTGGACATCACCATCCGCGGCCCCTGGCTGCATACCATCGCGTTCGAGGTGCCGGTGCTGGCGATCGTGAGCGAATGCTTCTTCGCCCACACACAGCCCCATCCGAACCACGACGAAGGAATGCGCCGTCTCTCTGGCAAGATCGATATGGTCAACGCGCATTCCGACCCCGCCTTCAAGATCTCGGATTTCGGAACCCGGCGGCGCTTCTCCCGATCCTGGCACCGGCGCGTGATCGGCGTGCTCAAGGAACGCATGCACGAGCGCTTCGTGGGAACCAGCAACGTGATGCTCGCGCGCGAGTTCGACCTGCTCCCTCTGGGCACGATGGCCCACGAATACCTGCAAGCGTGCCAGGCGGTGGGGCCGCGGCTGCGCGACTCCCAGAAGTTCGCGTTCGACGTGTGGGCCAAGGAGTACCGCGGCGACCTGGGCATCGCGCTCACCGACATCTGTGGGGTGGACGCGTTTCTGCGCGACTTCGACCTGTTTTTCGTGAAGCTGTTCGACGGGGTGCGCCACGACTCAGGCGATCCGTTCGAGTGGGGCGAGAAGCTGCTCGCGCACTACGCGCGCATGCGCGTGGACGCGCGCAACAAGTCCTTCGTGTTCAGCGACAGCCTCAACATCCCGCTGTGCGTGCAACTGTACGAGCGCTTCCATACCCGTTGCCGCCCGGCCTTCGGCATGGGCACCAATCTGACCAACGACCTGGGCTACACACCCCTGCAGGTGGTGATCAAGATGACCCGCTGCAACGGCCAGCCAGTGGCGAAGATCAGCGACACGCCCGAGAAGACCATGGACTATGACCCATCCTACGTTGCCTATCTGCGCCAGGTGTTCGAAGTGAGCGAGCCGCTGCCCGACTCGGCCGAGTGATGGCGCGGCCAGGCTCCCGCCCTTCGCGGGCGGGAATGTCGCGTCAATGGTGCGTCAGGTCGCGCTCGAGCGACTCCAACGTCATGCCCCAGCGCTCGAGGACATAGCCGAACACGGCCAATTCGCTATCGTGCAGCTTGCCATCGGCATTGGCGATGTTGAGGATCATGCCGCAGGTATTCACGCGGGTGGCATGATCGTCCACCAGATCGATGATCCGGTCGATGCGCTCCTTGTCCACCAAGCGCACCCTGCCGCTGGCGCTGCCTGCCCCCAGCAGTTCGCCGCAATAGTCTTCCACCACCTGAGAAAATGCGGCGCGCGAGATGCCGATGATGTCGAACGCGCGCAACTGGTCGAGCACTTCCACCTCTCGGTCATCCAGCTTCGCATCGGTGATCATCATCATCGCAAGAATGCGCGAAATCGCTTCCGGGCTGTTCCTCTCGTAGTGCTTCATCGCGGGTCGCCTGCCTCCATGTAGACGGGAAAGAGCGCCGATGCGCCTTCTGCCGATTGGACCGCTGCCGACGCCGGAGTTCCACGCTTCTCGGTGGACCGCGTCACTGCCCTGGGTTTGCTTGCAGCCTCGACCGCGCCCGGTCTGCCGAAACGACGCTAGATTCGTCGCTGCGCTGCCAGTTCACGGACGAGGATCACGACCAGCGTGATGGCGGTCAGGGGAACCGCGAACAGCAGCATGACGCGGCTGAATGCGGGCAAGGCGTCGTGCCCCGTGGCGGACAGCAGCAGATAGGCCGCGTAGCAGACGTAGTAGCTCAGGAACAGCGCCCCCTCCCAGCGCGCGATGCGATAGCCGCTGAAGAAGATCGGCAGGCAAGCCACCGCAACGGCCAGCATCACCGGGATGTCGAAGCTGATCAAGGCAGGCGCCACGGTCAATCCGGACGGCGAAATCAGTGACGACAGGCCAAGCACGGCTAGCAGATTGAAGAGGTTGCTTCCGACCACGTTTCCCACGGCGATGTCGCGCTCACCCTTGAGCGTCGCAGCGATGGAGGCGGCCACTTCCGGCAGCGAGGTGCCAGCGGCGACGATGGTCAGCCCGATGACCACTTCGCTCAGACCCAGGAGCCGAGCGGTCTGAACTGCAGCCTGGACCAGCCAGTCGGAACCCAGCACCAGCAGCACCAGCCCGCCAACGATCAGAGCCCCCTGCAACGCAAGATGTCCGCCTCGGCTGCGGGCCTGCGCGCCGTACTCGCGCTCGTAATCGGCCGAAGCCGCCGCCCCCTCCCGACGCGCCGCCCCGATCAGGTACACGGTGTAGGCGACGACCAGTGCAAACAGGATGCCGCCTTCGACGCGTGAGATGAGGCCGCCCTGCGCGAGGACGAGCACCAGGAGAGACGCGCCGATCATGATCGGCACCTCCTTGCGCACCAACTGCTCGGCCACCACCAGCGGAGCGATCAGCGCAGACAGGCCGAGGATGAACAGCACATTGAAGATGTTGCTGCCCACCACGTTTCCGACCGCCAGGTCGGTCTTGCCCGACCATGCCGACTGCACGCTCACCGCCATTTCCGGAGCACTCGTGCCGAAGGCGACCACGGTCAGGCCGATCACCAGCGGCGAAATGCCGAGTACGGCGGCGAGCGTGGATGCGCCACGCACGAGCAGGTTGGCGCCAGCGATCAGGGCGATCAGCCCGCCGGCGAAGAGAAGCAGCAATGTCATGGATGTGGCGTGGGGGTTCGCAAGCGCGCCTGCAGCGCCCCCTCAGTATAGGGCGGAGTGCATCGTTCCATGCCGATCCGCTTGGATGAGGACGCCGTTGCGCAGCAAGCAGGCAGCGCAAATCGATCTACCATGGAGTGGCAAGCACGTCGGAAAGTTCTACAACTTCACTGCGTGCATGCGGCTGTAATGTGGCATTCATGCGCCGGTTCGCCGGCAAGCTGTTTTCCGGCGTGGCTCATGTTCTTGCCCAAGGCCGGTCCGACGAAGGACGCCTCCGCGCGAGCGCTCAATGGACCGCCCGGGACGCCGATAAGCAAGGCATCGGCAAGAAAAGGATCCCCGATGCGCCTCGCTACAACGCTCATCTGCATCGCCGCCTGCACCGCCTGCAGTCCGATCATCCCCGACAAGACCATCGAACTGACGGCCAACCAGAGCATCAGCTACGCCTCGGCGCTGGGGCTGGCCGCCGCTGCCGTGGCGGCCTATTACATCGTGGATCCGCTTGCGCCGAACTGGGAGGTGGTGGAAGCGAAAGTCGCCGACAACCGCTGGCGCCTGGCACTGCGCAAGAAGAATTTCACCACCGGTGGCGACGGCGAGGCGATCATGCTGCTGCACCGCCACGCCGAACGCCTGGCCGAGGCTCAGGGCTATCGCAGCTATCAGATCCTGCAGTGGCAGGAAGGCATCCAGTCCGACATGCCACTGGCGCACCGCTGGGCACGGGGCGAAGTCGAACTGCGCGAATACACCCCACCCATCCCCGAGGCTGATCTCCCGCGAACCGCGTCTTAGGATCAGCGCTTCCCTAGCGGCCTTCGCGTTCCGGGAAGCCGGACGCGGCTTCGAGCACCTTCAGGATCGCGGCGGAGTCCCAGCGCGTTCCCGGCTCCGAGAACAACGCATTGAACGCCTGCGCTGCGAGCGCGGCGCCGGGCGTGGCAGTGCAGGACTCCTTTGCGGTCTGCAGCACGATGTGCGCGTCCTTGTGGTGCAGGCTGGCGTCGATGCCCATGACGAATTCGCGCTGCATCATGCGCTGGCCGACGATCTCCAGCATCTTGCTGCCAGCCAGTCCCTGCATCAGCGCCTTCCATATGGGCTCGAAATCCACGCCGTTGGCGCGCGCGAACACCATCGCCTCGGCGATCCCCTGGATCGATACGACCAGGGCGAGCTGATTCGCCGCCTTGGCCACCTGGCCCGCGCCCATCGGTCCGATGTAGACCAGCGTCTTGCCGATGCACGCCAGCAGTGCGCGCACGCGCTCGAACACGGTCTCGTCGCCGCCGACCATGATGGACAGCGTGCCGGCGACTGCGCCGGGCTCCCCGCCCGATACCGGCGCGTCGAGCAACTCGATCTGCTTCTCCCGCAGTGCCATGCCGACCCTGCGGATGGTCGCCGTGGGAATCGTGCTGCAGTCGATCACCACGCTGCCCGCACGCGCACCATGCACGATGCCGTCCTGGCCGAGCACGACCGCCTCGACGTCCTGGCCGGCGGTCACCATGGTGAACACGACGTCGCTGTTGCGCGCGACTTCCGCCGGCGTGGCGAAGGCGCGCGCGCCCGCATCCAGCAGCGGCTGTGCGCTCTGCGCGCGGCGCGCCCACACCGCCATCTCGTGCCCGCCCTTCATCAGGTTGAGTGCCATCGGGCGCCCCATCGCGCCCAGGCCGATGAATCCGAGCTTCATGCCTGTGCCCCGCTCATCTTCTCCAGCACCTTGACGACCGCGGCTGAATCCTCCTCACCGCAACCCATGCCGACCAGCGCATTCAGGTGCTGCGCGATCAGCGCCGACTGAGGCAGCGCAATGTCCAGTTGCGCCGCCGTGTCCACCACGATGCGCAGGTCCTTGCGGTGCAGCCTGGCCTTGAAGCCGGGCGTGAAATCGCGGCTCACCATGCGCGCGCCGTGCATCTCCAGCACGCGGCTCCAGGCATAGCCGGCGAGCAGAGCGTCGCGCACCTTCGCCGGATCGACGCCGTTCTTGCGCGCCAATGTCATCCCCTCGGCCACCGCCTCGAGTGTCACCGCGCCCACGATTTGATTGCACGCCTTCGCAACCTGGCCGGCGCCATGGTCGCCGATGCGAACGATGTTCTTGCCCATGCATTCGAACAGCGGCCGCACACGCTCGAATGTTTCGGACTTGCCGCCGACCATGATCGACAGTGCTGCCTCGAGCGCGCCCTTCTCGCCGCCGGATACCGGCGCGTCGAGCATGTCGATACCTTGCTGCCCGAGCCGCTGCGCGATCGCGCGCGTCACCACCGGAGAGATCGTGCTCATGTCGACCAGCACGCTACCGGGTGCCGCGCCCTCGATCGCACCGGCCGGTCCGAGCACGACCTGTTCGACGTCCGGCGTGTCGGAGACCATGACGAACACCACGTCCGCACCGCGCGCGGCCTCGGCCGGCGAGGCGCAGGCGATCGCGCCGGCATCGACGAGCGGCTGCATGGATGCAGCGCGGCGCGCATGCACCCGCATCGCGTGCCCGCCGTGCAACAGGTGCAGCGCCATGGGCCGGCCCATGATGCCCAGTCCGATGAATGCGAGATTCATGTCGATGAGGCTTCCCGAGGTTGGGACGGCGCGGCCGCGCAGGCTGCCGAGCGCCGGCCGGTCAGAAATGCTCGCGCGCGAGCAGCGTGCGGAAGGGCAGCTGCCGTTCACACCACATCGAGGTGGCCAGCAGATGGTTGGATTCGCCCTGGTTGCCGATGATCTGCATGCCCAGGGGCATCCCGCTGCTGCCCAACCCTGTGGGTATGACGATGGCGGGTACGCCGAGCAGAGTCCAGATGGTGCAGAAGCCGGGGTCGCCGGTGGTCTCAAGGGAGGCCGGCGCCTCGCCCGCAGCCGGCGGCGTGACCACCGCGTCGTAGTCGTCGGTGAAGCGCGAGAAATCCCGCTGCAGCGCCTCCTGCTTCTTGATCGCCCGCTCGTACTCGGAGTTGGAGATGCGATCGCCCTCCTCCAGTGCCTTGCGCAGGAACTCGCTCAGGCCAGCGGCATGCTGAGCGCGAACGGCGCGCGAGGCGGCGGCTGCCTCGTACAGCATGATCGTGCGATGCACCTTGTGCGAATCGTTGAAGCTCGACGGCAGTTCGATCTCATCGACGACTGCCCCGGCTTCGCGCAGCACCGCGACGTCGGTCGAGAAGCGGTTGCGCTGGTCTTCGCTCGCCAGTTGCCACACCGGCGTGCGCGTGGCGAGGAGCCGCGGCGCATGCTTGAGCGCGGAAATTTGCGGACTGATGGTCCAGCGCGAGTGCGCCAGGTGCGCCACCAGCAGGCCGGCATCCTCGACGCTGCGCGCGAACACGCCGGGTTGGTCCAGGCTGGGGCTGAACGGCAGGATGCCTTCGGTGGACAACACGCCCTTGCCGGGCTTGTACCCGACCACGCCGCAGAAGGCCGCCGGCCGGATGATCGAGCCGTTGGTCTGTGTGCCGATGGCCACCGGGACCATCCCGGCCGCAACCGCCGCTGCCGACCCGCTGGACGAGCCGCCGGGGGTATGCGCGCGGTTCCATGGGTTGCGCGTCTTCGACGGCACCATGAACGCGAACTCGGTGGTGACGGTCTTGCCGATGGGAAAGGCGCCGGCAGTGCCGAGACGTTCGACGACCTCGCCGTTCACCTCGGGGGTGTACTTGGCATAGATCGGCGAACCCATCGAGGTGATCATATTGCGGGTGTAGATGATGTCCTTCACCCCGACCGGCACGCCCTGGAGCCCCCCGGGCAGGCGCCCCGCGCGGATGCGTGCGTCGCAATCCCTGGCGCGCGCGAGCGCCGCCTCGGGATCGAGATGCGCCCATGCGTCGATGGCGCCGTCCACCTGCCGGACGCGCAGGAGCAGGCTGCGCGTATAGCGCTCGCTGGACAATTCGCCAGACGCCATGCGCCGCACTGCATCGACCAGACTCAACCGGTATAGGTCATCCATCATTCTCGTCTGAGCCTCGCGCGGCCACACGTCCCGTCGCAGCGGGTGGCGCGCAGTCGAGGAACCCCCCGCTCCCTGTCTGCCTGTTAGTCTGCCGGCGATCAGCCGGCCCTGGACACCGACGCCTTGACCTGCGGATTGAGCAGGTCTGGGGGCATGCCGGTGGTCAGGGCCGCCACGCAGTTGCGTGCCGCCGTCATTGCCATGTCTTGCCGGGTCGGTTCGGTCGCGCTGGCAATGTGCGGCGACAGCACCACGTTGTCGAGGCCGAACAGCGCCTCGTCGACCTTCGGTTCGTTCTCGTACACGTCCAGGCCGGCGGCCCAGATGACGCCCTCGCGCAGGCCCTGTGCCAGCGCGGCGTCATCGACGATGCCGCCGCGCGCCATGTTGATGAGCACGGCCGAGCGCTTCATCTTCATCAGCTCTGCGCGTCCGATGAAGTGGTGCGTCTCGGGCGAGTACGGCAGGATGAGGATCAGGATGTCGGAGCGCGCCAGCAATTCGTCCTTGGACACGTAGCTGGCGGAATATGCCTGCTCGGTCGCGGCGTCGACGCGCGTGCGGGCATGGTAGAGGACGCTGGTGTCGAAGCCGCGCAGCCGCTTGGCGATGGCCTGGCCGATGCGCCCGAAACCGGCGATGCCGACGGTGGCATGGTGCAGGTCGTGCCCCAGGAGTTGCTTGAGATGGGTGCCCTGCCACTGGCGGGCACGCACGTGGCGCTCGCCCTCGCTCAGCCGGCGCAGCGTGGCCAGGGTGAGGCAGATCGACATGTCCGCCACGCTCTGCGTCAGCACGCCCGGCGTGTTCGTCGCCATCACCGCGTGTCGGGTGCAGGCGTCCACGTCGATGTGGTTGTAGCCGACGCTGACGGTCGAGACCACCGCGAGCTGCGGGCATTGCGACAGCAGTGCCTCGTCCACCCGGTCGCCGGTCGTCACCAGCACGCCGTCCATCCCCTGGAGACGCCGGGCGAGATCGTCCGCGGTCCAACGCTCGTTGGCCTGATTGGATGTGACGTCGAAATGCTGGGCGAGGCATGCCAGCGTCTCGTCGAACACCTCCCGCGTGACGAGCACCTTTTTCTTCATGCTTTAGGTATCTCTGAAGGACTCGCTTTTCGAACCTCCGCGGCTCGAAATAGCGACGCGGGCTCCCCCGCCCGCGATTGGACAGAGAGTACCTTGAGAGGGAAGCCCTCGGCAAGGGCACCGGCCGCTTCCCCGGAGGAAAGCGGCCGCGAGCCGCCCGTCGGCTACTTATAGAACAGGCTTGGAAGCCACAGACCGATCTGCGGGAACGTGGCCAACAGCAGCACCGCCCCGAGTTGGATCAGCATGAACGGCACCATGCCGCGGAAGATGTCCGCCAGCGTGACATGAGGGGGCGCGACGCCCTTGAGATAGTAGGCCGCCATTGCCATGGGCGGGGACAGGAAGGCCGTCTGCAGGTTCAGGGCCGTCAACAGGCCGAAGAACAGCGGGTCGATGCCGAAATTGGCGAGCATC
>Ga0268299_1002846_pt1 | contig 18306 bp, 13 predicted proteins | sample NOBtaG_FD_193484 | JGI IMG/M metagenome (GOLD analysis project Ga0268299, IMG submission 193484) | Activated sludge microbial communities from bioreactor in Nijmegen, Gelderland, Netherland - NOB reactor | ecosystem: Engineered > Bioreactor > Aerobic > Activated sludge | place: Netherlands...
GGTGGACATCGCCCTGCCCGGTGTGCTGCCGGTGGCCAACCGCGGCGCCGTCGAACGCGCCATCCGCTTCGGGCTCGCGGTGGGTGGACGCATCCACGAGCGCTCCATCTTCGCGCGCAAGAACTACTTCTACCCGGATCTTCCCAAGGGATATCAGATCAGCCAGTACGAACAGCCCATCGTGACCGGCGGGACCCTCCGCATCGCCCTCGGCGACCGGGAGAAGATGGTGCGTCTGACCCGCGCGCATCTGGAAGAGGATGCGGGAAAGTCCCTTCACGAGGACTTCCACGGCATGAGCGGCATCGATCTCAACCGCGCCGGCACGCCGCTCCTGGAGATCGTCACCGAGCCCGACCTCGATAGCGCCGAGGAAGCGGTCGCCTACGCACGGACGCTGCACGCGCTGGTGCGCTGGATCGGCATCTGCGATGGCAACATGCAGGAGGGGTCGTTCCGCTGCGATGCGAATGTCTCGATCCGCCGCCCCGGGGCGCCGCTCGGCACGCGCTGCGAAGTCAAGAATCTGAACTCCTTTCGCTTCCTCGAGCGCGCCATCCAGTTCGAGGTGGCCCGCCAGAGGGAGATCCTCGAGGACGGCGGACACATCGTCCAGGAAACCCGACTATACGACCCGGACCGCGACGAAACGCGCTCGATGCGCTCGAAGGAGGACGCGCAGGACTACCGGTACTTTCCCGATCCTGACCTGCTACCCCTGGCAGTTGGTCCGGACTGGATCGGCGAGGTGGAGCGCGCCATGCCGGAACTGCCGGAAGTGCGTCGCGCACGGTTCGTGCACCACTACGAGCTGTCCCCATACGATGCCGGCGTACTGACTGCCGGGCGCGAAATCTCCGACTATTTCGACGCCCTGGCTGGGCATTTGCCGCCGCAGTACGCCAAGCTGGCGGCGAATTGGGTGATGGGAGAAGTTGCGGCACGCCTGAACCGCGACGGACTGGACTTCGAGCAGGCGCCCTTGTCCAGCTCCGCGCTGGCTGGACTGCTTGCCCGCGTTGCGGATGGGACGCTCTCGGGCAAGATGGCGAAGGAAGTTTTCGAGGCGATGTGGCTCGGCGAGGGCAGCGCCGAACAGATCATCCAGGCGCGCGGCCTGCGCCAGATCTCCGACAGCGGGGCGCTCGAAGAGTTGGTGGCCGGGGTAGTGCACGCAAACCCGGCACAGGTCATTGAATACCGCGCAGGCAAGGAAAAGGCCTTCAACTTCCTCGTCGGGCAATGCATGAAGGCGAGCAAGGGCAAAGCCAACCCCGCCCAGCTGAGCGAGATCCTGAAGAAGGCCCTGGGGACCTGAGCGCGCCGCTAACGCTGCGCGACTTCGGTCAGTTCGGCGAAGCGCTGCTTGTCTGCGTCGAAGCGGCGGTTGATTGCCTGGATCTCCGCGTTGTGGCGGTCGATGTCCAGCCTGATCTCTCCCACCATCTGACGCTGCAGGTCAATGTCTTCGACCAGGTGCGGCGGAAGCTGGCGACCGGCGCTGCGCAGCCTTCCCGCCTGTTCCTCCAGCTTGGTAAGCCGCTCCTGGGAGCTGTTCAGTCGCGGGCCCAGGCCACGAATTGCTTGGTGCGGCAGGGCCAGTGTCCGCTCGCGTGCCACGTCGATCTCCCGCGTGGTGGTGTAGGTCTTCAGCAGGGCGTTGTCGCGGCGGCGCTGGGTCAGTTTGCGTTTCTGCTCCGCCTTGTCCAGCCTGGCACGCTCCTCGGCACTCTTGCGCTGCTCGGGCGTCAGGGTCCCGTCGATCCGATTGAGCGTCACGCCACGCTTGCTCAGCTCGGTGGCCGACGTATTCCGAAACTGCGGCGGTATGATTTCGCCATAGTGGGTCACCCCGCGGTCGTCGACCCATTTGTAGATCTTCACGGCTGCCGGCGCACCCTTCGTCACCTTTTTCTTGCTCGGCTGGGCAGCAGCGCCCGCCTCGGACAAAGCCAGCAGACTGGCAAGAACGAGGACGACGGGCACAAACTTACGTGACATTCGGTGAAGCTCCGTAGCGGGATCGGTACGCGGCGACCGATTGCAACTCGCGTGCCATTCCCCCTGCGGTTTGCAAATGGCTCACCAGATCGTCCAGCGTGGCAATGCTCAGGACCGGTATTCCATAGTGCTGCCCGACTTCCTGCGTGGCCGACAGTTCCCCGCTTCCGCGCTCCATGCGATCGAGCGCGATGACCACGCCGCACGGCCGGGCGCCGCTGCCGTGAATCAACTCCACCGATTCGCGCACCGAGGTGCCAGCCGATATCACGTCGTCGATGATGAGTACGCGACCTGCGATCGCCGCGCCGATCGTCATGCCGCCCTCGCCGTGGTCCTTCACCTCCTTGCGATTGAAGCAGATCGGCACGTTGCGCCCGAGCTCGTCCAACGCCACGGCTGCGGCCGTCACCAGCGGAATGCCTTTGTACGCGGGGCCGAACAGCAGGTCGAAGTCGACACCGCCGGAGAGGATGGCTTTTGCGTAGAATTGGCCCAACCGTCTCAGCGCCTGCCCGTCGTTGAATAGGCCTGCATTGAAGAAGTACGGCGAGAGCCGCCCAGCCTTGGTCTTGAACTCGCCGAAGCGCAGTACCCCGCGCTCGATGGCGAACTGGATGAAATCCCTCCGAAACCCCTGATCGATCTGTCCTTCGAGCATGCGCATCGTTTCTCTCAATCTCAATGGCATCCGGTCCGCGGTCGCGAAGGGCTTTCTCGACTGGCTGGCGGTGCAGGACGCCGATGTCGTGTGTGTGCAGGAACTGAAGTGCCGGCCCGGCGATTTGACCGAGGCCATGCGCAATCCAGGTGCGCTGCGCGGCTACTTTCATTGCGCCCAACGGCCCGGCTACAGCGGGGTAGCAATCTACAGCAAGCGCGCCCCCGATGAAATCCGCGAAGGTCTGGGCATCGCTGACATCGATGCGGAGGGCCGTTTCCTCGAGGCGCGGTTCGGCAACCTGAGCGTGGTGTCTTTCTACGTACCGTCTGGATCGAGTTCCACGGAACGCTTGCAGGTCAAGTTCGGCTTTCTCGAGCGTGCCATTGCGCCGCTGCACGCGCTTGCACGCAGCGGTCGCGACGTGGTGATCTGCGGCGACTGGAACATCGCGCACAAGCAGATCGATTTGAAGAACTGGCGCTCGAACCAGAAGAACTCGGGCTTCCTTCCCGAGGAGCGCGCCTGGTTGTCGGGCGTGTTCGATCATCTTGGCTATGTAGATGTGTTCCGGTGTGTCGATACACGTGCCGAGCAGTACACGTGGTGGTCCAATCGCGGGCAGGCATGGGCGAAGAACGTCGGATGGCGGCTCGATTACCAGATCGCCACGCCGGGGATCGCCGAGCGTGCACGCCGCGTGGCGATCTTCAAGGACCTGCGCTTTTCCGACCATGCGCCGCTGACCATCGACTATGACCAACCTTTTTGAGCCCCGCCGGTGACGCAGGCCGCCAAGGCCTCCTGGCTGCGCGACCTGCGCGTGTACCTGGAGCCCCCGGTCGCGCGCATGCTGCTCTTGGGCTTCTCTGCCGGCCTGCCGCTGTTGCTGGTGCTGGGCACACTGTCCTACCGGCTGCGTGAAGCGGGCATCGATCGCACCACCATCGGATTCCTGAGCTGGGTCGGTCTCGCCTACGGGTTCAAGTGGATGTGGGCGCCACTGGTGGATCGTCTGCGCATACCGGTGCTCACCGACCTGCTCGGACGGCGACGCAGTTGGCTGATCGTCGCGCAGATCGCCGTGGTGGCGGGCCTGGCAGGCATGGCGCTGACCGACCCGGCTGAGCAGTTGCACTTGCTGGTGGGGTTCGCTTTGCTGGCAGCATTCGGCTCGGCCACGCAGGACATCGCACTGGACGCCTTCCGCATCGAATCGGGCGCGCTCTCCCGCCAGGCTGCGATGGCCGCGGCCTATCAGGTGGGCTATCGTGCTGCCATGATCACCTCGTCTGCAGGCGCGCTATGGATCGCTGCGGCGCTCGATCCCGACGAACAGACCTACCAGCATGCGCCTTGGGTGGTCGCCTATCTGGCGATGGCGGCGCTCATGGCGGTGGGAATGATCACCGTGCTGTTTTCGCGTGAACCAGCACGGGAAGTATCGGCCGAAGTGCAAGCCCGCGAACTGGCGATGGCCGGCGAGGTGAGCCGGCTCCATCTGCCTGCGCCGCTGGCGCGACTCGCCACGTTCCTCTATGCGGCAGTCTACAGCCCGTTCCAGGATTTCCTGCTGCGATATCGCTGGCAGGCCTTGCTGCTCCTCGCGCTGATCGGGACCTACCGGATCTCGGACATCGTGCTTGGCGTGATGTCCAATCCGTTCTACCGCGACATGGGCTTCACCAAGGATGAAGTGGCAGCGGTGTCCGGCGTCTACGGGGTGATCATGACGCTGGTGGGCGCGACGGCCGGTGGCGTGCTGACGTTGCGTCTGGGCGTGATGCGCGTGCTGTTCCTGGGCGCGGTGCTTTCGGCGGTGACGAATCTGCTGTTTGCCTGGCTGACCACCCGCGGTCACGACCTGGGCGGCTTGGTGTTCGTCATCTCAGCCGACAATCTCAGTGGAGGAATGGCAAGCGCCGCGTTCGTCGCCTATCTGTCGGGATTGACCAATCTTGCCTACTCGGCGACCCAGTACGCGTTGTTCAGCTCCATCATGCTGCTGCTGCCGAAGTTCATCGCCGGTTTTTCTGGCTGGGCGGTCGACAACTACGGCTATGCCAACTTCTTCATGGGAACGGCACTGCTCGGAGTTCCGGTCATGATCCTGGTCCTGCTCGCCGCGCGCGATGCGGGGCGTCGCGCCGCCGCCGCGGCACCGCCCAGCTCGGCCGCCTGAGCTTGCTGCGCACTCAACCGCGCGCCGCGTCCAGCCGGTAGACAGCAACCGCTCCGAGCAGGTTGGGTAGAAGGGCGATGCGCTCGCCCTTTTCGTTCATCACCACGCGCTCGAGAATTCGTATGCCGCGCGTCGCGCAGAACGATTCGAAGTCCGTGATCGTGAACAAGTGCACGTTCGGCGTGTTGTACCACTCGTAGGGAAGGTTCTTCGATACCGGCATGCGACCGCCCAGGAGTATCTGCTTGCGCAGGCGCCAGAAGCCGAAGTTTGGAAAGCTGATGATGCCTTCACGGCCGACCCGCAGCATCTCCCTGAGCAAATCCTCCGTGTGGCGCACCGCCTGCAGCGTCTGCGACAGGATCACGTAGTCGAACGACGACGACTCGAAACCGGAGAGGCCGGACTCGAGGTTGCTTTGGATGACGTTCACTGCGTTGCGCACGCTGGCAACGATCTTGGCGTCGTCGATTTCGATGCCGTAACCATTCGCCGCGCGTGTCTCGCGTAGCGCGCGCAGCAGCGTGCCGTCACCACACCCCAGGTCGAGCACGTGCGCGCCGGGCCGGATCCACTGTGCGATGGCGGCGAAGTCGTGGCGCGCGGCGCGTGCGGGCCGCGCGGAGGCAATGGTGGCTGCGGGCTCAGACATCGATCTTGTCGAAATAGGCGCGGACCACGCCGTGATACCGCTGGTCGTCCATCAAGAAGGCGTCGTGACCGTGCGGCGCGTCGATCTCCGCGTAGGACACGTTCAGGCGATTGTGCACCAGCGCCTTGACGATCTCTCGAGATCGCGCCGGAGAAAAGCGCCAGTCCGAGGTGAACGACACCACCAGGAAGTCTGCTTGCGCGCGTGCGAGCGCCTTCGCCAGATCGCCGCCGAAGTCAGCAGCCGGATCGAAGTAATCGAGCGCCTTGGTGATGCGTAGATAGGTATTGGCGTCGAAGTACTCGGAAAATTTATCGCCCTGATAGCGCAGATAGGACTCGATCTCGAACTCGACGTCGAAGTTGAACTTGATGCTCCCGGTGCGCAGCGCCCGGCCGAATTTCTCCGCCATCGCGTCGTCCGAGAGGTAGGTGATGTGGCCGAGCATGCGGGCCAGGCGCAGGCCGCGCTTGGGTACGACGCCATGGGCGTAATAGTCACCACCGTGGAAGTCAGGGTCGGTGGTGATGGCCTGCCGCGCCACTTCGTTGAACGCGATGTTCTGCGCCGAGAGCTTCGGCGCGGCGGCGATCGCGAGCGCATGACGCACACGCTGGGGGTGGCCCATGCTCCACTGCAAGGCCTGCATCGCGCCCAGGCTGCCGCCAATCACCGCGGCGAACTGCTCGATACCCAGTTGGTCGGCCAGGCGTGCCTGGGCTTCCACCCAGTCTTCCACCGTCACCAGCGGGAACTGCGCGCCCCAGTGGCTGGCGGTGGCCGGATTGATAGAGGCCGGCCCCGTGGAACCGTGGCAGCCGCCCAGGTTGTTCACGCCCAGTACGAAGAAGCGGTTGGTGTCGAGCGGCTTGCCCGGCCCCACCAAGTTGTCCCACCAGCCTACGCCCTTGAGATCTTCCGCATACACCCCGGCGACGTGATGAGAGGCGTTGAGCGCGTGACAAACCAACACGGCGTTGCTGCGCGCCGCGTTCAGAGTGCCGTAGCTCTCGAAGGCGAGTTCGTAGCGGTCGATGACTGCGCCGCTGCGCAAGTCGAGGGGACGCTCAAAGCTGGCGCGCTGAGGCACCACCACTCCGACCGACCCGGGCGGGGTGGTCCAACCGAGCGCCGACGCTGACGCGGTGTTCACCTCAGGACGAGACGGGCGGAGCCGTCAGGTCGATGATGGACAGCCGCCGTACGAGCTGTTGGATCGCGTCGTGGCGCATATCCTGATACAAGAATATTTCCTCGTTCTCCTTGGCCAGCGCAACGTCGTCGTCGTAGATGAGATCGCGCTCGAGCATGATCTCGTCGGGCGGCAAGAGCTCGTTGCCGGCCGCATCGCGCACCCGGAACGCGATGCGGTAGCGCAGGATGTACTCCTGAACGCGGCCTGCCGAGCTCAGCGACAGGATTTGCTTCTGCTGTGTCTCGCCCAGTATCTCCAGCACCGCGTCGGCCTGGCCCGGTGCGTCGGCCAGCCGGCTGCGGCTGTAGCTCTCGACGTAGCGTCTGAACTCGGCGCCGAAGGACGAGTAGTCGGGCGCGGCGATGTACAGGTTCTCGAACGGGATCTCCGCCGGCGCCACCGGCTTGAAGCCGCAGCCGCTCAGCAATAGCGCGAGTACGACGGAGAACGCTGCCAGATGCTTCATACGACGAGGTTGACCAGTCGGCCGGGCACGACGACGACCTTCCTGATCGGCTGGTCGCCAACGTGCCGCAGCGCCGCAGGACTGGTGCGGGCCATCTGCTCGATCTGTTCGCGCGAGGCATCGGCGGGGACGCGAATGCTTGCGCGGGTCTTGCCGCCGATCTGCAGCACCAGTTCGATCTCCTCCTGGGCCAACGCCTGCTCGTCCGCCTCGGGCCAGGGCGCGGCGAACACGTCTTCACCCAAGCCCAGTTCGCGCCAGAGGTAATCGCACAGATGCGGGGTGATCGGGGCCTGCACGCGCAGCAAAACCGACAGTCCCTCCTCGATCACGCGCGCTCCGGATTGCTTCGGCACCCCTTCGAGGGCATTGAGCATCTTCATGCAGGCCGAGGCCACCGTGTTGAACTGCTGGCGCTGCATGTCGAAGTTTGCCTGCTTCAGATGCAGGTGGATTTCGCGGCGCGCAGCGCCGAGCGCCGCATCGAGCTTGCCGAGCGGCATGCGGGTAGCGGACAGTCCAGGCTTTACGTTCTGGTGATAGTTGTGCGCGAAAGCCCACACCCGGCGCAAGAAGCGGAACGAGCCTTCCACCCCCGAGTCCGACCACGCGAGGGTTTGTTCGGGCGGGCTGGTGAACATCATGAAGAAGCGCGAGGTGTCCGCGCCATACTGGTCCACCAGCGATTGCGGATCCACGCCGTTGTTCTTCGACTTCGACATGGTGCCGATGCCGCCCGACTCGACCAGCTGCCCATCGGACTTGAGAACGGCACCGAGGCGGTTGCCGCGCTCGTCCGTTCTGATCTCCACATCGGCGGGATTGAAATAGGCGATGCGCCCGGTTCCCTGCTTGCGGAAAAAGATCTCGTTGAGCACCATCCCCTGCGTGAGCAGGCGGGAGAACGGCTCGTCGAAAGACACCAGGCCCAGATCGCGCATGACCTTGGTCCAGAAGCGCGAGTAGAGCAGATGCAGGATCGCGTGCTCGATGCCCCCGATGTACTGGTCCACGGGCAGCCAGTAGTCCACGCGCTCGTCCGCCATGGCGCGAGCGTTGTCGGGGCAGGCATAGCGAATGTAGTACCACGACGAATCCACGAAGGTGTCCATCGTGTCGGTTTCGCGCCGAGCCGGCCGCGCGCACCTGGGGCAAGCGGTATTGACGAAATCGGCCCGCTTGTTCAGCGGGTTGCCGCTGCCGTCTGGTACGCAGTCCTCGGGAAGTGCAACGGGCAGCTCAGTGTCGGGTACCGGCACGTCGCCGCAGCTGTCGCAGTGAACGATGGGTATCGGACAGCCCCAGTAGCGCTGGCGCGAGATCCCCCAGTCGCGCAGGCGGTACTGGACGCGCTTGCGTCCCAGCCCCTTCCGCTCCAGATCGGCGCCGATCGCCTCGACCGCGGCAGCGAAGTCCAGGCCGTCGTAGCGTCCGGAGTTGATGAGTGTGCCGTGCTCGGCGTAGGCGTCGTTCCACGGCGCGGGTGTGCGCTCACCTGCCGAGGTACGCACAACCGGCTCGATGGGCAAGGCGTATCGGGTTGCAAACTCGAAGTCGCGCTCGTCGTGCGCCGGTACCGCCATCACCGCACCTTCGCCATATCCCATGAGAACGTAGTTCGCGATCCACACAGGCAACTTCACACCGGTCAGCGGGTGCAACACGTACAAGCCGGTGGGCACGCCCTTCTTGTCCTGAGTCGCGAGCTCGGCCTCCATCGCTGGGCCGCGCTTGCACTCCTCGATGAAGGGCACCAGAGCAGGATTGCCCTCCGCGGCGAGCGCCGCCAGCGGGTGCTCCGCGGCCACCGCGCAGTAGGTCGCGCCGAGCAGCGTGTCGGCACGCGTGGTGAAGACCTTCAGCGCCTGGCGTTCGTCGTGCGCATAGGGAAACGACACCTCCACGCCTTCGCTGCGTCCGATCCAGTTCGCCTGCATCAGCTTGACGCGTTCAGGCCAGCCGGGCAAGCCTTCGAGCGCGCCGAGCAGTTCGTCGGCATAGGCAGTGATTCGGAAGTAGTACATCGGGATTTCGCGCTTCTCCACCAGCGCGCCGGTGCGCCAACCACGGCCATCGATCACTTGTTCGTTGGCCAGCACGGTCTGATCCACCGGATCCCAGTTCACCAGCCCTGTAGTCTTGTAGGCTAGGCCCTTTTCCAGCATGCGCAGGAACAGCCACTGGTTCCAGCGGTAGTACTCAGGACGGCAGGTGGCCAGCTCGCGCTCCCAGTCGATGGCAAAGCCCAGCGACTTGAGCTGCTTCTTCATGTAGGCGATGTTGTCGTAGGTCCACTTAGCCGGCGGCACGCCATTGGCCATCGCCGCGTTCTCGGCAGGCAGGCCGAAGGCGTCCCAGCCCATGGGCTGGAGCACGTTGTAGCCGCGCATGCGGTGGTAACGGGAGAGCACGTCGCCGATGGTGTAGTTGCGCACGTGGCCCATGTGCAGCTTGCCCGAAGGGTAGGGGAACATGGACAAGCAGTAGTACTTGGGCCGGGAGCGGTCTTCCACCACCCGGGCGGCCTTGCGCTCGTCCCACGCGGCCTGCGCCTGCGCTTCGATGTCTGCTGGGCGATACTGGGACTGCATGCTGGCCACTGGCTTGCTCGGTTCGAGAGGACCGCGAATTATACCGGGCAACCTCCCGCCTCACGTCGCATATGGTGCGCAGCGGCTGACACTTTCGGGTCGGCGTGCAGTCACTGCCGTATAATCGGTGCGCACTCCGTAGCGACTCTCCCGTGGTATCCGGCAACCTCCTCGAAGGCCTCAACGATCAGCAACGCCGCGCCGTCACGCTGCCGCACCAGTCGGCGTTGATCCTGGCGGGCGCGGGCAGCGGGAAGACGCGCGTGCTGACCACACGCATCGCCTGGCTCGTGCAGACCGGTCAGATCGGTCCGCACTCGCTCCTGGCCGTGACCTTTACCAACAAGGCCGCGCGCGAGATGCTCACGCGCATCTCGGCCATGCTGCCCATCAACACGCGGGGGATGTGGGTGGGCACCTTCCACGGCCTGTGCAACCGCATGCTGCGGGCGCATCACCGCGACGCAGGGCTGCCGCAGACATTCCAGATCCTCGATAGCCAAGACCAGCTGGCGTTGATCAAGCGTGTGCTCAAATCGATGGGCGTGGACGACGAGAAGCTGCCCGCGCGCGATCTGCAGTACTTCGTCAACGGCAACAAGGATCAGGGCCGTCGCGCCGCACAGGTGGAGGCCTTCGACGAGCATTCGCGTCAGCTGACCGAGCTGTACGCGCAGTACGACCGGCAGTGCAACCGCGAAGGCGCGGTGGATTTCGCCGAACTGTTGCTGCGCAGCTTCGAGTTGCTATCGCGCAACGAGATCCTGCGCACCCATTACCAGCGACGATTCGCGCACATCCTGGTCGATGAGTTCCAGGACACCAACCGACTGCAGTACCGCTGGCTGAAGTTGCTGGCGGGCAGCGAGAATGCGATCTTCGCGGTGGGCGACGACGATCAGTCGATCTATGCCTTCCGCGGCGCGTCCTCGCAGAACATGTTCGAGTTCGAGCGCGATTTTGCCCGCGGAGAGGTGATCAAGCTCGAACAGAACTACCGCAGCCACGCCAACATTCTGGACGCGGCCAACGCGCTGATCCGGCACAACCAGCATCGGCTGGGCAAGGAGCTGTGGACCTCGGAGGGAAAGGGCGAGCAATTGCGGCTGTACGAAGCCGCCACCGACCTGGAGGAGGCTGCCTATATCCTGGACGAGGTGCGCCACCTGAGAAGCGAGGGCGTGCGCCTGTCGCAGATCGCGCTGCTGTACCGCTCTAATGCGCAGTCGCGCGTGCTGGAACACGCGCTGTTCAATGCGGCACTGCCGTACCGCGTCTACGGGGGTTTGCGCTTCTTCGAGCGCCAGGAGATCAAGCACGCGCTTGCCTATCTGCGTCTGGTCGCTAGCCCCGATGACGACGGCGCGCTGCTGCGCGTGATCAACTTGCCGGCCCGCGGCGTGGGCGCCCGCACGCTCGAGCAGCTGCAGGAGTCAGCGCGCATGCGCGGCATCACCCTGTGGCAGGCGGCCTGTTCGACGCCGCTGGGCGGGAAGGCCGGCGCAGGAGTGGCGGCGTTCGTCCAGCTGGTGGAGAACCTGCGGGGCGAATGCCGCGACCTCTCGCTCGCCACCATCGTCGAGCGCGTGATCGAGCGCAGCGGCCTGATTCCCTACTACGAGGGCGAGCGCGACGGTTCGGACCGCATCGAGAACTTGAACGAACTGGTCACGGCGGCGACCGGCTTCGAGACAGAAGGCAGCGCGTTCGACTCGACCGAGGACGCGTTGCCGGTAACCGAGCCCGCACCAGCAGCCGAACCCGCCCAGGCATCGCTGCGCGCACTCGAGGGCTTCCTCGCGCACGCTTCGCTGGAGGCCGGCGAACATCAGGCTCAGGCCGGTGCGGACGCCTTGCAGTTGATGACGGTGCACGCGGCGAAGGGTCTGGAGTTCCATACCGTGCTGATCAGCGGCCTGGAGGAGGGGCTGTTCCCGCACGAGAACAGCCTGAACCAGGACGATGGGCTGGAAGAGGAACGGCGACTGATGTACGTGGCGCTCACGCGCGCGCGGCGCCGGCTCTACCTGAGCTTCGCACAGAGCCGCATGCTCCATGGCCAGACGCGCTACAACATCGCCTCGCGGTTCCTCGACGAAATCCCAGATGGCCTGGTGCAACGCGTGAACAGCGGCCGGCAGCCGGGTACAGCGTGGGCCAGCTCGGGCTGGCAGCGCGAGACGGCGCGCGCGGCGCCTCCGCGGCGCGACGAACGCCAGGGCGGACGCGGGACCGGCACGTTCGGCGACCCCGCACTGCCGTTCCGCGTCGGGCAGAACGTGATGCACGCGAAGTTCGGTCCCGGGGTGATCGTAAATGCGGAGGGCCGCGGCGCCGATGCGCGCGTGCAAGTCAACTTCCGCAGCAGCGGCTTGAAGTGGCTGGCGCTCGAGTACGCCAAACTCACACCTGCCTGATGAGGGAGGGCCGCCTGCCCCGGGATCAGGCGGCCGGGGGTGCCGTGGGCACCTGCGCGGAGAAGATGTCGCGGTAAGCGGTGTAGGCGGTGAGGATCGCCAAGGGCACCCAGAATGCAATGCCGATGAACACCAGCGCGAGCGCGAGGACGAGCAGAGCGGACATCACCGCGGCGTAGAGCAGGAAAGGCAGAAAGTTGACCAGACAGGCCTGGACGCTGAGGGCCATCGCCCGCCAGGCCGGAATCTTCTCCAGCATCACCAGCGCCGGGGCAAACAACATCGCCATCGCCAGGGGCAGGAACAGCGCGGCGGCCACGAGAATCGCCATGCTCGCTTTGTTTGCCACGGCGGCATCGACTTCTTCCGGGGTACCGGCCGCGGCGGCCTCGATCACTTGGCGCAATTCCTCTCCGCCCAGCGAAAGCGCCACGCCGGCCACCACCACATTGCCCACCAGATACACCCCACCCACGCTCACCAGTTGAGGCGCATTCTCGCGGAAGCCGCGGAACAGATGTGCGATCTCGATCTCCTGTCCCGCGTCGGTGTCGCGTGCCGCGCTCATCAGCCCGGCGAGCAGGATGGGCGTGATCAGGTACAGCAGGTAACTGCCCAGGACCGGGATCATGGTCAGGGCCAGCGCAAGCGCCAGCATGATCATGGTCAACACGATCCAGATCACGGCGCTGCGCCGGAACAGCGCGAAGGCCTGCACGATCCAGCGCCAGCCCTGAGCGAACGGCACGCGCCGGATCATGGCCGCAGTAGGGCCGCGGATGCGCCGCTATGCGCGACGCTGCGATGGCTGAGCAGGATGCGGCGGAAGCGCTCCGGGTCATGCGCGTGGGTGAGATCACCGGGGCGCGGCAGATGGAAATCGTACAGGCGCGAGACCCAGAAGCGCAGCGCTCCCGCCTGCAGCATCACCGGCCAGGCGGCACACTCGGCGTCGGTGAAGGGGCGTACCGTGCGGTACCCGGACAACAGCGCGCCGGCCCGCGCCAGGTCGACGCCGCAGTCCTCCGTCGTGCACCAATCATTGAGCGTGATGGCCACATCGTAGATCAGCACGTCCACGCACGCGAAGTAGAAGTCGATGAACCCGCCTACCACCGGTCCGACATCCCCCGCACCCGCCTGGAACAGAACATTGTCGCGAAACAGGTCGGCGTGAATGACACCGCGCGGCAGGTTGTCGTGCCGGTGCTCGGCCTGGAAGCGGATCTCGCTGCGCAGCAACTGCGCGTCCGCTTCATTCAGGAAGCGGTAGAGCTCTGGTGCACAGGCGTTCCACCACTTCGGTCCGCGCAGGTTCTCGAGTTGGCCGCGATACGTCTGTCCGGCCAGATGCATCTCCGCGAGAACCTCGCCCACCCGGGCGCAGTGTTCCGGCGTGGGATGCATCACGGGCTTGCCGTCGAGGAAGGTGACGACGGTCGCCGGTTTGCCGTTGAGCTCGCCCAGATAGTCGTTATGCAGGTTCGCAATCGGCTGCGGACAGGGCAGGCCGTGCGCGGACAGATGCGCCATCAGTTCGAGGTAGAAGGGCAACTCGGCAGGCCTGAGCTTCTCGAACAGCGTGAGCACGTAGCGGCCGTGCGAGGTCGTCACGAAGTAGTTGGTATTCTCGATGCCCGCGAGAATGCCCTGCAGATCGGTCAGTACGCCGATCGAATAGTTCTTGAGCCAGGCAGCCAGCTGCTCCGGCGTCACCGTAGTGAAGACCGACATCGCTTACAGGTTCAGGTGTGCCTCGCGCTCGCGCGCCGAGGGCTCGAATCCGCGCTTCTCGTAGTGATCGAAGATGGCCTTGACCACCTCTTCCGGCCGGTCGACCACCTGGATCAGGTCGATGTCGGCCGGGTCGATCATTTTCTCCGACACGAGGGTGCCGCGTATCCAGTCCATCAGGCCGGACCAGTACGCGCTGTGCACCAGGATGATCGGCATGCGCCGAATCATACGTGTTTGCACCAGCGTGAGGGCCTCCATGAGCTCGTCGAGCGTGCCGTACCCGCCCGGCATCACGACGTAGGCGGACGCGAACTTCACGAACATCACCTTGCGCGCGAAGAAATGGCGGAAGGTCTGACTGACGTCCTGGTAGGCGTTGGACTGCTGTTCATGCGGCAGCTGGATGTTCAGCCCGACCGACAGCGAGCGCCCGTGGTAGGCGCCCTTGTTGGCGGCCTCCATCAGGCCGGGGCCCCCGCCGGAGATGACCGTGAAGCCGGCATCCGACAACTGCCGCGCGATCTCCTCCGTGAGCTGGTAGTAGGGATGCTCGGGCGGGGTGCGCGCGCTGCCGAAGATGCTGACTGCCGGGCGGATGCCGTTCAGGCGTTCGGTCGCTTCGGCGAATTCTGCGATAATCGCAAACACTCGCCACGCCTCTCTGCCAGCCCATGGTTTTTCGATCAGTTCAGGGGCCAACAGGGGCGGAATCTTATCTGCAGGGTCCATAGTCGCTGATGTCGTGTTCGTCGCAGCACGTGAAGCAGCGCTTCGCACGTTGCGTCGCCGGGCCGGTCAGGCCCCGCGAGCATATATCGCGCCCACGCGTTTCAGGCTGTCCTCGATGAAGACTCTAGTGTTGGTCGACGCCTCGTCCTACCTGTACCGGGCGTTTCATGCGCTGCCCGATCTGCGCAACAAGGCGGGGGAACCTACCGGCGCCGTCTACGGTGTCCTCAACATGCTGCGGCGCCTGCACAAGGACGTGGCGGCGGATTATAGCGCGTGCATATTCGACGCCAAAGGGAGAACCTTTCGCGACGATCTGTACGATCAGTACAAGGCGAACCGCCCGCCCATGCCCGACGACCTGGGCGCACAGATCCCCCCCCTGCACGCCTGCATTCGCGCCATGGGCTGGCCACTGCTCGAAGTGCCCGGAGTCGAGGCGGACGACGTGATCGGCACGCTGGCTTCGCAGGCCTGCCGGGCGGGCGCGCGCACCATCATCTCTTCCGGGGACAAGGATCTGACCCAGTTGGTGAACGCGACCGTCACCATGGTCAACACGATGTCGGGCGAAACCTTCGACGAGGCCGGCGTGCTCGCCAAGTTCGGCGTGCGCCCTGACCAGATCGTCGACTACCTCACGCTGATCGGGGACGGCGTGGACAACATCCCAGGTGTGGACAAGGTCGGACCGAAGACCGCGGCGAAGTGGCTGCAGCACTACGGCACCTTGGACGAGTTGCTACGCCACGCGGGCGAGCTCGGCGGCGTGGTCGGCGAGAATCTGCGCAAGGCGCTGCCCTGGCTGCCCACCGCGCGTGCCCTGCTCACAGTCAAGTGCGACGTCGACCTGCCCATGCACTTCGAACAGATGGCGCACGTCGCGCCCGATCGGGAGACACTAGCGGCGCTGTACGCGCGCTTCGAGTTCAGGACCTGGCTGCGTGAGCTCGACAGCGAGGCGGGTGCCGCGGCTGCGCCCAATGCGAGCGCACCAACGTTCGCGCGCTCGCCGCGCGAACGCCGCTACGAAACCGTGCTGAGCGTGCAGCAGCTGGAACAGTGGATCGAGCGGGTCGAGCGCGCCGAACTCGCCTGCGTCGACACCGAAACCACCGGACTGGATCCGCACACGGCGAGACTGGTGGGCGTCTCGCTCGCGGTGGAGGCCGACCACGCCGCCTACATTCCGTTGGCCCACAACTATGCCGGCGCGCCGGCGCAGCTGCCCTTCGATGCCACGCTGGATCGACTGCGTCCATGGCTGGAGAACCCGGCACACTTGAAGGTGGCGCAGAACGCCAAGTACGATACGCACATCTTCGCCAACCATGGGTTGCACATGCGCGGCGTAGCGCACGACACCTGCGTGCAATCCTACGTGCTGGAGAGCCACAAGCCGCACGACATGGACAGCCTTGCGCAACGCCACCTTGGGCTCACGACCATCAGCTTCGAGGAGGTGGCAGGCAAGGGCGCGTCGCAGATCGGCTTCGACCAGGTATCGGTGGAACGGGCCACCGAGTATTCGGCCGAGGATGCCGACGTCACGCTGCAACTGCACCGGACACTGCACCCGCAGATTCTCGCCGATGAGCGCCTGCGCTTCGTCTATGAGCGCATCGAAGTGCCAGTGATGCAAGTGCTCTTCGAAATGGAGCGCAACGGCGTGCTGATCGACTCGGCGCTGCTCGCACGCCACAGTCAGGAACTGGGACGGGGACTGCTCGAGATCGAACAGCGCGCCAAGGAAGTCGCCGGGCAGCCGTTCAACCTCAATTCGCCGAAACAGATACAGGAGATCCTGTTCGAGCGCCACAAACTGCCGGTGATCAAGAAGACGCCCAGCGGGCAGCCCTCGACCGACGAGGACGTGCTGGAGCAGCTGGCGCTGGACTACCCGCTCGCGCGGCTGATCCTCGACTACCGCGCGATGTCGAAGCTCAAGTCCACCTACACCGACAAGCTGCCGCGCATGGTCAATGCGCGCACCGGCCGCGTGCACACGACCTACAACCAGACTACAGCGGTGACCGGTCGGCTCTCGAGCAACGAGCCGAATTTGCAGAACATCCCGATCCGCAACGCTCAGGGGCGGCGCATCCGCGAAGCCTTCATCGCCGCACCTGGCCACCAGCTGGTCTCTGCGGATTATTCGCAGGTGGAGCTGCGCATCATGGCCCACCTGTCCGGCGACCAGACCCTGCTTGAGGCGTTCCGCTCGGGCGAGGACGTTCACCGGCGCACCGCCGCCGAAATCTTCGGCCTGGACGCCGAGGCGGTCAGCAGCGAGCAGCGCCGTTACGCCAAGACCATCAATTTCGGCCTGATCTATGGCATGTCCGCGTTCGGACTGGCCACTCAGCTGGGCATCGAGCGCTCCGCCGCACAGCAGTACATGGAGCGCTACTTTGCGCGTTACCCGGGCGTGAAGGCTTACATGGATGCGACCCGGCAGTCGGCGCGCGAGCGAGGCTACGTGGAGACCGTCTTTGGCCGACGCCTGTACATGCCGGAGATCAACGCCGCCAACGGCCAGCGTCGCATGGGTGCCGAGCGCGCCGCCATCAATGCGCCGATGCAGGGAACCGCGGCAGACCTGATCAAGCTCGCCATGCTGGCGGTTCACGGCTGGCTGCAGGCGGATAAGCTGGGCACCCGCATGATTCTTCAAGTGCATGACGAACTGGTCCTGGAGGTGCCGGACCGAGAACTGGAGAGCGTACGCGCTCGCGTGCCGGAACTGATGTGCGCAGTCGCCTCATTGGCGGTGCCGCTGGTGGTGGACACCGGCGTGGGTCCGAACTGGGACAAGGCCCATTAAAGATTTGTCTGGGCCTGGTGCGCGGAGAATTGCAGCCGATGCAACCGCGCGTACAGGCCATCGCGCGCGATGAGTTCTGCATGGCGACCTAGTTCGACGATCTCGCCTCTGTCGAGCACGACGATGCGGTCGGCGCGCTCGATGGTCGAGAGCCGGTGCGCGATCACGATGGTGGTGCGGCCCTGCATCAGCGCATCCAGCCCCGCCTGCACGTGGCGCTCCGACTCCGAGTCGAGCGCGGAGGTGGCTTCGTCGAGGATCAGGATGGGCGCATTCTTCAACAACGTGCGCGCGATGGCCAGGCGCTGGCGCTGCCCGCCCGAGAGCTTGACTCCATTCTCGCCCACCATCGTCGCCAACCCTTCCGGCAGCGCCTGGATGAATTCCCAGGCGTGTGCCGCCCGCGCGGCGGCGATGATCTCGGCCTCGTCCGCGTCCGCCTTGGCACCATAGGCGATGTTCGCCGCGATGGTGTCGTTGAACAACACCACGTCCTGACTGACCAGCCCGACGTTGGCACGCAGGCTTGGCAGCTTGATCTGCTCCAGGTCGTGCCCGTCGATCTGGATGCGGCCGGAACCAGGGTGGTAGAAGCGCGGGATCAGGTTGGCGAGCGTGGTCTTGCCGCTGCCCGATGCGCCGACCAGCGCCACGGTCTCGCCCGGCCGGATGTGCAGAGAGACGTCCCTGAGCGCGTGGCGCTCCGCCCCGGGATAGCCGAAGCTCACCTGCTCCAGGCGCACCTCGCCGCGCGCCCGGCCGAGCTCCAGCGTGCCGCGGTCCTCCTCGGGCAACTCGTCGATCAAGCCGAATACGCTCTCCGCCGCCGAAAGGCCGCGCTGGATCTGCTC
>Ga0268299_1002847_pt1 | contig 18286 bp, 16 predicted proteins | sample NOBtaG_FD_193484 | JGI IMG/M metagenome (GOLD analysis project Ga0268299, IMG submission 193484) | Activated sludge microbial communities from bioreactor in Nijmegen, Gelderland, Netherland - NOB reactor | ecosystem: Engineered > Bioreactor > Aerobic > Activated sludge | place: Netherlands...
CCTGCCCCGGGCGCCACCATCGCAGTCGTGGTCCCGGCGTGGCAGCGACCGGAGGCCCTCGCGCGATGCCTCCGAGCGCTCAACGGACAACGCCGGCAGCCCGACGAGGTCATCGTGGTGCTGCGCCACGGCGACGACGCGACCATCGCCGCCGCCAGGGCCGTGCGGTTCGACGCGGCAGTGCGTGTGCGGCTGGAGACCATCCACGCGCAGGGGGTGATCGCCGCGATGCGGCACGGCGTCGGCTGTGCGACGACGGCACTGATCGCCCTCACCGATGACGACGCCGAACCGCGCGAGGACTGGATCGAGCGGCTCATCGCGACCTTCGCGCGGGACCCGCGCATCGCCGGCGCCGGCGGGCGCGACTGGCAGCCGCTCGAGCGCGGCGACGCGCCTGTGGTGGGCCGCGTGCAATGGTTCGGCCGCGTGATCGGGAACCACCACCTCGGCGCGGGGCCGGCGCGCGACGTCGATGTCCTCAAGGGTGTGAACTGCGCGTTCCGCGCGGAGCTGCTGCGGGAGGTCGGGTTCGACGACCGCCTGCGCGGCAGCGGGGCACAGGTGCACTGGGAACTGGCGCTCTGCCTGCCGATGCGTCGCGCCGGTTGGCGGCTGGTGTACGACCCGGCGATCGCCGTCGAACACCACGTGGCGCCGCGCACGGGCGACGACCAGTTCCATCGCGGCACGTTCGGGGCGGCGGCGTTCGCGGATGCGGTGCACAACGAGACGCTCCTGCTGCTGGAGCATCAGCGGGGCGTGTACGGCCTCGTGTATCGCTGCTTCGCGGCTGCCGTCGGGACCACGTCCAACCCGGGCGTGCTCGCGGCACTGCGGCTCGCGCTGCAGGGGCATCCGTGGGCGCGCGATGCCTGGCAGGCCGCGCGCGCGGGGCGCGCGGCGGCGCGCCAGACCTTCCGGCATCCCCGGCGGGTCGCATGACGGATCTGCGCGTCCTCGTCGTCATGCCGCTCGGCGAACAGCTCGGCGGCGGCGAGATGATGTTCCGCCAACTCATGCAGCACGGGCGCGACCGTGGCGTGGAGTGGATCGCCGTCTTCACCAAGGACGGGCCGATGGTCGCCGAGACGCGGGCACTCGGGGTGGAGACACATCTCGTGGAGGCGGGCCGCATCCGCGAGCTCTGGCGACGCTGGCAGGCGATCCGCCGGATCGCGGCGCTCGCGCGTGAACGGCAAGTGTCGCTGGTGTTCGGGTGGATGGCGGCCTCACAGCTGCTCGCGGGCCCGGCGGCGTGGATCGCCGACATCCCGGCGGCTTGGTACCAGGTGGGACTGCCGGAGCCGGACTGGATCGACCGTATCGCCACGTTCTGCCGGGCACGCGGAGTGCTCGTGCTCTCGCGGGACGTCGCGGCCGCGCAGGCGCGCGTGTGGCCGCCGCGGGCGCAGCGGCTCGTGTATCCTGGCGCCTCGCTCGAGCGATTCGACGCCGTGCGCGGCGAGTCGCCCGCGGCACTGCGGCAACGACTCGGCCTGCCCGCGCAGGGGCCGCTCATCGGCATCGTCGGGCGCCTGCAGCGCTGGAAGGGCATGCACACGGTGATCGCGGCGCTGCCGGCCGTGCGCGCGGGGCACCCCGACGCGACGCTCGTCGTGGTCGGCGGTGCACACGACACGGAGCCGGCGTACGGCGATGAGTTGCGCGCCCTCGCGCGGCGGCTCGGGGTGGAGCACGCCGTGCACTTCGCCGGGTTCCAGGCGGACGTGCCACGCTGGATGCAGGCGATGGACATCGTGGTGCATGCGTCGGACCGCGAACCCTTCGGCATCGTGGTGGTGGAAGCGATGGCGCTCGGGAAGCCGGTGATCGCCGGCGCAGCGGGCGGTCCCGCGGAGCTCATCGTCCACGGGGAGCAGGGCCTGCTGGTGCCATTCGCGGACGAGCAGGCGATGGCTGCCGCGCTCCGGCGTTTCCTCGACGATCCCGCTCTCGCTGCGCGCTGCGCGTCGGCCGCGCGTGTGCGGGCACGGGAGTTCTCCGCCGAGCGCTACGCCGAGGCGGCCACCGCGGCGATCCTCGAGCTGGCGCTGGGGGAGGAGCCATGAGCGCCGCACCGCTCCGCATCCTGCACCTGCTCAACACCGTGCGCGAGACCGGCAACGGGATCATCAACACCGCGATCGATCTCGCGTGGGGCCAGGCCCGCGCGGGGCACGATGTCGCGATCGCGTCGGCGGGCGGGGAGTTCGAGTCGCGGCTCGCCGACTGGCGCATCGTGCACCACCGCATTGACCAGACGCGGCGCCCGCTCACGCTGTGGCGCGCCACGCGTGCGCTCCGGCAGCTCCTCGCCGCGTGGAGGCCGGACGTCGTACACGCCCACATGATGACGGGCATGGTGCTCGCGGCCGCCGTGCGTGGGGGCCGCCCGCCGCTGCTGGTGGGGCACGTGCACAACGTCTACCAGCGCTCGGCGCGCGTGATGGGTGTCGCCGACGTCGTGCTCTGCTGCGGCACGGCGGTGGCCGAGACGATGCGCCGCCGCGGTGTCCGCCCGTCGAAGCTGCGCGTGGTGCTCAACGGCACCATCGGCTCGCCGCGGCTGCCGGCCCTCGCGCGTGCCACGCCTGCCGCCATCGCCAGGCCGGCGATCGTCACGGTCGCGGGCATGAACGAGCGGAAGGGGATCGCCGACCTCCTCACGGCCTTCGCGCAGGTGGCGGCCGCGCGGGCGGACGTGCAGCTGCACCTGGTGGGCGACGGGCCGGACCGTGCGCGGTTCGAGGAGCAGGCGCGGCGCAGCGCTGTGGCGGACCGCGTGCACTTCCACGGCTTCCAGCGCGATCCGCAGCCGTTCCTCCGCGCGGCGGACGTGTTCGTGCTGGCCTCGCGGCGTGAATCGTTCCCGATCGTGATCGGCGAGGCGCGTGCCGCCGGCTGCGCGATCGTGGCGACGGCCGTGGACGGGGTGCCGGAGTCGCTCGACGGGGGGCGGGCGGGCCTGCTGGTGCCTGCCCTCGACCCGGGTGCGCTCGCGACCGCGCTCACGGCGCTGCTCGCGGATCCCGACCGCCGCCGTGCGCTGGCGCAGGCCGCCACGGAAGGCCTCGACCGCTACCACGTCTCGCGCATGGTGGACGAGACCCTCGCCCTCTACCGAACTTCCCTCCCGTGAACTCGCTCAGTTTCGTGGCGCTCGAGGTGCATCGGCGGGGCGGGCAGGAACGCGCCGCCGCCGAGGTGCTCACGCGACTCGCGCCCGTGCTCGACCTGCGGGTGATCGCGAGTGTCTGCGAGTTGCCCGAGGTGCCGCACCGGTTCGAGCGCGTCGCCGCGGGCGCCGGTCCCACCGTACTTCGCACCATGCGTTTCGCCCGCGCGGCGTCGCAGCGGGCCGCGGCCCTCGGCTCGACGCTCACGCAGAGCATCGGTGCGGCGGCGCGCGAGGCGGACGTCATCACCGCGCAGTTCTGCCAAGCGGCCTTCACGCGCCGGTTCGGGGGCCTGCGGGGCGGTGGCGCCCTGCGGCGCGTCTGGCAGCGGGCGGTGCAGGCGCAGTTCGTGGCCAGCGAACGGCGCGCGTACGGCGCTTCGCGGCTCCGTCGCGTCATCGCGGTCTCCTCCGGCGTGGGTCGGGAGCTGCAGGAGGAGTACGGCGTCCCCGCGTCCACGGTGACGGTCATCCCCAACGGCGTGGACCACGCCGTGTTCCGTCCGGTGGACGGCACCAACAAGCGCCTGCTGCGCATGCAGCTCGGCGTGCCCCGCGACACGATGGTCGCGCTGTTCATCGGCGGTGACTGGGAGCGGAAGGGCCTGCGCGACGCCATCTCCGCCATCGCGGGCCTCGCGGACGTGATACTCGTGGTCGTCGGTGCCGGGGACCAGGAGGTGATGCGCCAGCACGCCGCCAAGGTGGGCGCGGCCGCGCAGGTGCACTTCGCGGGCATGTCGCGCGAACCCGAGCGCTGGTACCAGAGCGCGGACGTCCTGCTCTTCCCGTCGCGCTACGAGGCCTTCTCGCTGGTCACGCTCGAGGCGGCGGCCAGCGGACTGCCGATCATCGCGCATGCGATCAACGGCACCGAGGACCTCATCACGCCGGGCGTCAACGGGTTCCTGAGCGACTACGGCCCCGACGCCCTGCGCGTGCATCTCACGGCGCTGCGTGATGACGCGCGCCGCCGGCGCGTGATGAGTGACGCGGCGCTGGAATCCTCGCGGCGCTACGCCTGGGACCGCATCGCAGCGGAGCACCTGGCAGTGCTGCGCGAGGTGTGCGCGTGAGCGCGGACGCCACCGCCGCTGCGACCGCCGCGGGGACCGCGGCTGCGACCGCCGCGCGCGCACCGCGCCTGCATACGCTGCAGATCGGGCTCGGCTGGCAGGGCGAGGAGGCCGGCGGGCTCAATCGCTACTTCGCGGCCCTCGCCGAACGCCTGCCGGCGCAGGGTGTGAGCGTGGAGGGCCTGGTGGCGGCGACGCGGGCGCCCGGCACGCTGCGGCAGGATGGCGGCGAGGTCACGGCGCGCATCACGGCGTTCGCGTCACCGGCCGCGTCCACGGTTGCGCGCGTGCTCGCGGCGCGCCGCGCCGTCCGTCGCGCGATCGCCGCGCGCCGCCCGGATGTGCTCGTCTCGCACTTCGCGCCGTACGGCGCTGCGCTGCTGCCGTATGCCGGGCGCATCCCGCTGGTGGTGCAGTTCCATGGGCCCTGGGCCGACGAGTCGCGCACCGAGGGGCGTGGTGCGGTGTCGGCGTGGTGGCGCGCGCGGCTCGAGCGCACGGTGTACCGGCGCGCCGCACGGTGCATCGTGCTCTCGGAGGCCTTCGCCACGCTGCTGCAGCAGCGGTACGGCGTCCCGCGCGAGCGGATCGTGGTGATCCCCGGCGGTGTGGACGTCGGCGCGATGCTCGCGTTGCCGAGCCGCGCCGACGCCCGCGCCGCGCTCGGCTGGCCCGCAACCGCGCCGACGGTGCTCGCCGTGCGCCGGCTCGTGCGGCGCACCGGCATCGACCGTCTGCTCGCGGCCGTGCCGCGCCTGCGGGCCGCCGTGCCGCAGGTCCAGATGATGATCGCCGGCGATGGGCCCGAGCGCGCGGCCTATGCCGCGCGGATCGCGGACGCGGGACTCGACGGCTGTGTGCGCCTGCTCGGCTTCGTGCCCGAGGAGCGCCTCGCGCTGGCGTACCGCGCCGCCGATCTTTCCGTCGTGCCGACCGTCGCGCTCGAGGGGTTCGGACTGATCGTCCCGGAGTCACTCGCGGCGGGGACGCCGGCGCTGGTGACGCCGGTGGGCGGGCTGCCCGAGACCGTGCGCGCGCTCGATCCGCAGCTGGTGCTGCGCGACAGCACACCCGACGCGATCGCCGACGGCCTCATCGCCGCGCTGCGCGGGGTCCATCGCCTGCCGTCGGCCGACCGCTGCGTGGCGCACGCCCGCGCCCACTTCGACTGGACGACCATCGCGGCCCAGGTGGCGGACCAGCTGCGCGCGGTGGCCGCATGAGCGCGCCGCGCGTGCTGTTCCTGGCGCACAGCGCCGTGCTCGGCGGCGGCGAGCGCTCGCTGCTGGACCTCGCCGCGCACTGGCGCGGCGAGCGCGAGGTGATGGTGCTCGGCGACGGCCCGTTCATCGAGGCCCTGCGCAAGCGCGACGTGCCCACCGCCATCGAACCCCTGGGTGCCCTCGCGTCGGTCAAGCGCGAGTCGGGTGCGCCGGGGCTCGGGGCACTCACGGACGTGGCGCGCCTCGCGACGCGCGTCGCCAAGAGCGCACGGGACGTCGACGTCATCCATGCCAACTCGCAGAAGTCCTTCGTGGTGGCCGCCGCGGCAGGCCTCCTCGCCCGGCGCCCCGTGGTCTGGCACCTGCGGGACATCCTGACCACCGCGCACTTCTCGTCGGCCAACATCCGCGCCGCCGTGCTGCTCGCGAACGCGCGGGCGGCGGCGGTCATCGCCAACTCGCAGGCCACGGCGGCGGCATTCATCGAGGCTGGCGGCAGCGCCGAACTCGTGCACGTGGTGCACAACGGCCTCTCGCCCGAGGCGTTCGACGCCGTGAGCCCGGCCGCCGCGGCCGCCGTGCGCCGACAGTTCGCCCCGGACGGTGCCTACGTGCTCGCCGCCGTGGCGCGGCTGGCCCCGTGGAAGGGGCAGCACGTCGTCATCGCGGCGACGCAGGACCTGCCCGGCACGCAGACCTGGATCGTCGGGGCGCCGCTCTTCGGCGAGGACGACTACGCCGCCAAGCTGCACGCGCAGGTGAAGGGCCTCGAGCTCGGCGCGCGGGTGCAGTTCCTGGGGGAGCGGCAGGACGTGCCCACCATCCTGCGCGCGGCGGATGCCGTGGTGCACAGCGCCGTGGAGGCCGAGCCGTTCGGGCGCGTGGTGGTGGAGGCGATGCTGTCGCGGCGTCCGGTCATCGCCACCGACGCGGGCGGTGTCCGCGAGATCCTCCGCGACGGCGACACGGGCCTGCTCGTGAAGCCCGGCGATCCCGTCGCGCTCGCCGATGCGGTGCGTCGGCTCCGGGCGATGGCGCCCGCGCTGCGCGAGGCGATGGTGCAGCGGGCCTATGACGACGCGGTCGCGCGATTCTCCGTGCGCGCGATGACGCGCAGCGTGGAGCAGCTCCTCGCCGCGGTGGTCAGCGACCGCCCACGCCGATCGTGAGGCGCAGCACCGGTCCGCTCGCCTGGTCCAGCGGCGTGCCCGTGACCGCGACGCCGCGATAGGTCCAGTCCGCGCGGTTCGGCGCCAGACGGTACCCGCCGCGCACGCCCACCGTGATCCCGCGCCGCGCGTCCGCGCGCCGCAACACCAACAACTCGGCGGCGAGCATCGGCTCGAACACCCAGTGCGACCCGCGGAGCGCACTCGTGCGTCCGGGCGTCGCGAGCACTTCCGCGAAGGTCGGTGCCGGTGCGGTAGGCGCCGCTGCGCCGCCGGCCCGATCGCCGACGCCGAGTGTCACCAGTCCGCGCCCCACGCCCAGTGCAGGCGCGAGACTGAGGCGGCCGCGCGGTCGGAAGTCCCAGCCGACGGTCGCCACCGTGTAGTGCGCCTCGAGACGCGCATGGCGACCGGCCGGCGTGTTCTCCTCACCCGCGTCCATGCGCACGTGCTCGACACCCAGGCGCAGCGGGCCCCAGGAGGTGAAGGCACCGCCGCCCACGCTGATGAGATCGTCCGACACCGCGAAGTAGTTGGCGGCACCGAGCAGTGCGTTGAGGCCGTCCGTCTGCGTGAGGGCCCCGCCGGTGCTCAGGAACAGCGACCAGCGCGTGGGCAGCATCGGCGCCGCGCAGCGGCACCGCTCGCCCGCTGCGTCCTGCGCCGCCACCGGTTGCGGACGCAGCACGAGCATGCTCACCACCACGGCTGCGGCGAGCGCGAGCAGCAGCAGCTCGGAGGCGCGGCGGGACGCGGTGCGGGTCGCGAGTCGCACGTGGGCAGTGTGGGAGCGGCGGCGTGTCGGCATCGGCGGCGAAAGGGGACTCCCGGAGTATCGGCGCTGCGACCCTGCGCCTGAACCGGGCGTCCCCCCCCGACGTCGCCTCAGAGCGCCGGGTGCTTCAGGTGATGCGGCGTCGCCTTCTGGTACGCGTGCGCCACGCGCAGCAGGGCCTCCTCGCCGAAGAGCCGCCCGAGGAAGGTGAGCGAGACCGGGGTGCCGTCCTCGCGGAACCCGTTCGGCAGGATCACCGCCGGATGCCCCGTGAGGTTGGTCGCGATCAACTGCGTCGACCCCGTGGGCGCCACGATCACGTCCACCTTCTGCATGAGCGCGTCCCACTGCTGGATGGCCAGCGTGCGCACGCGGTTGGCGTTGATGTAGTCCACCGCCGGGATGAAGCGCGCCGTGCGGAACGTGTTGGGCCAGGCACCGACGTTCTGCTGGACCAACTGGTTCACGCGCCCGCTGCGCGTGAGTTCATCGAACGCCGCGCCGGCCTCGGCCGTGAGGATCACGCGCATCGCGTCGTAGTTGGCCTCCGGGATCTCCACGGGGATGAGGTCGATGCCGAGTCCGCGCAGTACCGTGAGTGCGGCGTCATCGAAGGGCTTCGTGGCGTGCCCACGGTCCACGGGCAGATCGAACGCACTCTGCACGAACCCCACGCGCAGGCCGCGCAGTGGCGCATCGCCGTCCCAGTTGAACGGTGCGGCGTGCAGCGTCTGGTCCACCTGGTCGGGGCCGTGGATCGCGGCGAACACCAGCGCGCAGTCCTCCACGGAGCGTGTCATGGGGCCGAGCTTGTCCATCGTCCAACTCAGCGCCATCGCACCGGTGCGCGGCACGCGCCCGAACGTCGGGCGCAGGCCGGTCACGCCACAGCGCGTGCTCGGCGACGAGATGGAGCCCAGCGTCTCCGAACCGATGGAGAAGCCGACGCAGCCGGCCGCCGTCGCGGAGGCCGGCCCCGCGGAGGAGCCACTCGATCCCTGGTCGAGCTTCCAGGGATTCCGCGTCATGCCGCCGTACCAGCGGTCGCCCTGTGCGAGTTCGCCCAGCGTGAGTTTGGCGATGAGCACCGCCCCCGCGGCATCGAGCCGCTGTACGACGGTGGCATCGTAGTCGAGGACCTGGTCCTTGTACGGCGGCGTGCCCCAGGTGGTGGGATATCCCTTCACCGCGAGCAGGTCCTTCGCGCCCCACGGGATGCCGTGCAGCGGCCCCTTGTAGCGGCCACGCGCGATCTCGGCATCGGCCTCGCGGGCCTGCTTCAACGCCCGTTCGCGCGTGAGGGAGGTGGTGCAGAACAGTTGCGGATCGAGCCGCGCGAGCCGATCGAGGTACATCGTCGTCAACTGCTCGCTGGTGACCTGCCGGCGCCGCACGCGGTCGGCGAGTTCGGTGAGCGGGGCGTAGGCGAGTCCCTCGGCGGCGGCCGGCAGCGGCGTCGCGGTCACGCGACTCGCGCGGACGGGGCGCTGCGGGCCTCTGGGCACCGCATCGGCCCGCGGCAGGGGCGTGAAGACGATCGCCGGTGCGACCGCGTTGTCGAGCGGGATCTTGTGCAGGGCGTCGAGCTGCGCCGTCTGCCGCTTGAGGCCCGCGAGCATCATGCTGCGCTCCTCTTCCGTGAACGTCACGCCGGCGATCTCCGCCGCCGCGACGATCGATGCGTCGGTGATCTCGACCCCGGCGGCGACCTTGGCCCAGAGCACGCCGGGGAAGAGCGTCGCGCCCACTCCGAGGGCGCTGCAGCGGGCGAGGAACTCACGACGGGCTTCGGCGAGCGCGATCGACACAAGGACTCCGGAGGAGGAAGACGCGTCGAATCTGTCACGCGGGGTGTCCCGCGGCGAGGGCAGCCCCGATATTGCGCGCATGGGAGAACCCACCGCCACCGCGTTCCTCCTCGTCCTCTTCGGATTGCTCCTCGCGGGCGGGGTGCTCTCCACGCGTGCGTCGGAACGCAGCGGGCTGCCCGCCGTGCTGGTCTTCCTCGCGGTGGGCATGCTCGCCGGGTCGGACGGGTTGCTCGGCATCCAGTTCAGCGACTACGGCTTCGCGTTCCGCGTGGGCACCATCGCGCTCGTGCTGATCCTGTTCGACGGCGGCCTCAACACGCCGATCGCGCGTGTGCAGCCGTACTGGAAACCCGCGGTGTCGCTCGCCACGCTCGGGGTGCTGATCACCGGCGCCGTGGTCGGGCTCGCGGCGCGACTGCTCGGGCTGTCCTGGGAACTCGCGCTCCTGCTCGGTGCAATCGTCTCCTCCACCGACGCGGCCGCGATCTTCAGCACGCTGCGCGGCAGCGGCATCACCGTGCAGCGGCGCGTCGCGTCCATCCTCGAGCTCGAGTCGGGGCTCAACGACCCGCTCGCCGTGCTGCTCACCATCGCGCTCACCGAGGCCGTCGCCGGTGGGCTCGGCGGCGTGGCCTGGGGCTGGGTGGTCGCCGACGTGCTGCGCGAGCTCGTGGTGGGCGGCCTCGTCGGCTGGGCCATGGGGCGCCTGGGTGTGCTCGTGCTCACGCGGGTGCGGCTGCGGGCCACCGGGCTGTACCCCGCGCTCACGCTGGCCCTTGCCCTCACCACGTACGGCGTCGCCACGCTCGTGGGCGGCAGCGGCTTCCTCGCCGCGTACGGTGCCGCCCTGCTGGTGGGCAATGCCGCGCTGCCGTACCGCGCCAGCCTCGAGCGCGTGCACGACGCCCTCGCCTGGCTGAGCCAGATCGGCATGTTCCTGCTGCTCGGCCTGCTCGTGTTCCCGTCGCGGCTCGGCGAGGTCGCGCTCCAGGGCATCGCGATCGCGCTCATCCTCGTCTTCATCGCGCGTCCGCTCGCGGTGGGCGTGCTGCTCGCCCCGTTCGGCTATCCGCGGCGCGACCGCTTGGCGATCGCCTGGGCCGGTCTCAAGGGTGCGGTGCCCATCATCCTCGCCACCTTCCCCGTGCTGCGTGGGGTGCCGGGTGCGGAGCGGCTGTTCGACCTCGCGTTCTTCATCGTGGTGGTGAGTGTGCTGCTCTCGGGCGGGACGCTCACCTGGTTGCTGCGCCGCCTCGGGCTCGAGAGCGACGAGCCCCCGCCGCCACCGGCCGTGCTCGAGATCGTCTCCACGCAGCCGCTCACGGGTCAGCTGCTGTCGTTCTACGTCGAGGAGGCGCTCGACGTGACGGGCGTGCCGCTCAGCGAGATCCCGTTCCCCGAGACCACCGCCATCTCGCTGATCCTGCGCGACGGGGCCATCCTCGTGCCCAAGGGCAACACCGTGCTGCAGGCCGGTGACCACGTGTACGTCGCCACCGTGCCGGCGGACCTGCCGCTGGTGCAGCTGCTGTTCGGCCGCCCGGAGACGAGCTGATCCGCGGCAGCGCTGGACGGCGCGATTAGTTTCCCCTCCATGCCGCTCATCCCCTTCGCGGACCTCCCCGACGACGCGCGCCTGTGGATCTTCGCCGCGCGCGCCCCGCTCGACGACGTCGACGAACCGCGCCTGCTCGCCGCGGTCGATGGGTTCCTCAAGACGTGGAAGGCGCACGACCGGCCGCTCACCTGCGCCCGCGAGTTCCGCGACGAGCATTTCCTCGCCATCGGCGTGGACGAGCGGGCGAGTGACGCGTCCGGCTGCTCCATCGACGGGCTCTTCCGGGTGCTGCAGGGCATCGAGGAAGGCATCGGCACGTCGATGGTCGGCGGCGGGCTGGTGTACTTCCGCGCCGCCGGGGGCATGGTGCTCAGCTGTTCACGGCACCAGTTCGAGCTGATGGCGATCGAAGGGGAGGTCACCGGCGACACGACCATCTTCGACACCACCCTCACGACGGTGGGCGACTATCGCACGCGCTTCGAGCCGCGGGCCCGCGACTCCTGGGCCGCCGCCCTCCTGGGTCAGGCGCGCAGGTAGTCGGCCTGCCAGTCGGTGATCGCCGCCTTGATGTCCCGCGGCGTGGCGAACTCCCCCTTGAGGGTCCGCTCGACCAAGCCCGGCAACTCCGCATCCCCCGCGAAGCGCAGCGCGACCAGCTGACGCACCGTGAGCTCGCGGATGCGCGCGTGCATCGACGCCGGCAGGACCTCCTTGAGCCGCAAGCGCATCTCGAGCCGGATCACGCGGTTCTGCACGGTGAGCGCCATCACGCGGGAGGCGAACACCCCCGCCGCGATCGCGAACGCTGCCACGGTCTCGATCGCCTGCGCCGTGCTCGGCTCCCGCACGAGCCGCCACGCCTGCCAGATGAACACCAGCATCGTGATCGGCGACGCGATGAAGTGGAACAGCGGGTAGTAGCGGGCGTGGCGGCGGAAGGTCTGTGCCATGGGAGCGGAGGGGGCGAGGGGAGGGGAAGTGCCGGGGTCAGGTCGCGGCGCGGGCGTGACGCTTCAAGCGCTGCACCATCGCCGTCAGACCGGTCTCCCGGGCGCTGAGGCCGAGCCCCTGCATCATGCGCGGGACGAAGTCGTCGGGGATGGCCAGCGTGACGGACGGCGGCTGTCCGTTGACGGCGGAGAAGACGATGGCGAGGAACGCGGCCACGGTGGGCGACTGCCGCACGTTGACGTCGGCGTAGAAGTGCATGCGGCCGTCCTGCACCTCGGGGAAGAGGTCCACGCGGGTCTGGCACTCGGGCACGGTGAACGCGGCCCGATCGAGCGCCGCGAGCGCCGGCGGCAGCGGTTCGAGCTTCTTCGCGTAGCCGACCAGCGCCTGCATCTTCTCCTCGCGCCCCATCGCCGCGAAGCGCTCGAGCACCTTGGCGATCGATGCCGGCAGTGCCGCGTCGCTCATCGTCCCTCCACGCGGATGCCAAGGCCGCTCTCGCGTACGGTGTTGCGTTCGCCGTCGATGTCGCGCCGCACGGCCGCCAGCAGCTTCGCGTGCGGGGCTCCCAGCGCGTAGCGCGCCGTGACACGTTCGCGCGCCGCATACCCGGCCGCCGGCCAGGCCGCGCGGGCGACCCAGGCGCGGGCCAGTGCGGCGCGGATCGCATCGACGGTCACCGCCGCCGCCACCCAACCGGTCTTGCCCTCCTCGACCACTTCATCGTTGCCGCCCACCGGTGTCACCACCGCCGCGCGCCCGTGGGCCATGCCTTCGACCAGGGCGAACGGCGTGCCCTCCGAACGCGACGGGAACACCAACAGGTCCGCCTCGGCGAACGCCGACGACACGTCGCCCGTGTGCGGACGCAGGCGCACGCGTGAGTCGTCGAACCCGTAGCTCTGCGCCAGCCGCTGCAGCAGCCGTTCGTGCGAGCCGCCACCCTGCAGCGTCAGCACCCAGTCGCGGGTTCGCCACTCCGGGCTCGCCAAGGCCTCGAGCAGCAGGTCCTGGCCCTTGAACGTGGGGTCGAAGCGCGCCAGCGTCAGCAGGCGTGCCGGTCCCTTGGTCTGGATGGGGTGCTCGGCCGCGACGCGTGCCCCGCGGGCGAGGGTCTCCGCGGTCACGCCGTTCACGGCGGCCTCGGTGTTGCGCAGCGCCGCGCCGAGCGCGCGTTCGAGCGCGCGGCGATTCCGCTCCGACACCGTGAAGAGCCGCGTGGCCCCGCGCGCCAGACCCAGTGCCGCGTCGGTGCGGTCGTCGTTCTCGAAGTGGTACTCCTCCTGCGCGTGCTGCAGCACGAGCCAGTACGGCAGGCCGCGCGCCGCGCAGGCCGCGCCGGCGGGCACACACCAGTTCATGTCGCCCAGCCCGGCGAGGTTGAACCACACGAGGTCCGGCGCCAGGGCGGCGAGTCGGGTCTCCCAGCGCGTCCGCTCGGGGACCACGGTGCCCGTCAGGCGGCTCAGCATGCGGGTGCGGAGCGGCGGTGGCAGCAGTTCGGTCATCGCGTGGAATTGCACCGCGCCCGAGCGGAACGGCTCGGGGTCGCGCTCCCGATACTCCGACGGCGCGAGCAGGTGCAGGTCGAGTGCGGGCGCCACCGCGGGGTCCTGCACGAAGTGCCGCCAGAGGTTGTGCGCGCCCCCCGGCACCGCGATGAAGCTCACGATCAGCACGCGCGGCCGGCTCACGGCGCCACCGTCCCGCGCTGCGCCTCGGCGCCCTCGCGCTGCAACTCCCATTGCGCGCTCTCCAGGTACGTGCAGTCCCCGGCGCTCCACGCGTAGTCGTCGCGATGCGTGCCGTCCATCGTCACCTCGAACGGGCAGAGGCCGTGCAACTCGTCGAACATCGCGTTGGTGCGCCGGTCGGACAGGAAGGCGCGCAGGGTGTAGGCCCCCTGGAAGAGCCGCGCCCGCGGCAGGTCGAAGCGCAGCGTGTACCGCCCGGCCTCGCGCCGGAACCGCGCCTCGGGCGCGAAACACCAGAGGTGCACGATGTTGCGGTCCTCCGCGTCGACCAGCTTGCACGAGAAGCAGAGCGAGGACGTGGGCTCGGGGACCTCCAGGTCGAACTCGACGCGCAGCGGCTGGCCATGCCGATGCACGCCACCCGCGTCCGAGGTGTGCACACGGGCGCTGCGCACGTGGTTCCCGCGTCGTCCCTCCGCGACGTACTGCGCCGGCACCGCCTCCGCGCCGCCCTGCAGGGCACGGTACCGCGCGATCCCCTCGGCCGTGGGACCATCGAACCGGCAGCACCCGCCGTCGAGCAGCAGCACCCGCTGGGTGAGCGCCGAGACCGCAGCCATCGAGTGACTCACGAAGATCACCGTGCGCCCGCCGCCCGCGACCTCCCCCATCTTGCCCAGGCATTTGCGCTGGAACTCGGCGTCACCCACGGCGAGCACTTCGTCCACCACGAGGATCTCGGGCTCGAGGTGCGCGGCGACGGCGAAGGCCAGACGCACGTACATGCCGCTGGAGTAGCGTTTCACCGGCGTCTCGAGGAAGCGGTCCACCTCGGCGAACGCGACGATGGCGTCGAAGCGTGCGGCGATCTCCCGGCGTTTCATGCCGAGGATCGCGCCGTTGAGGAAGATGTTCTCGCGCCCCGTGAGTTCGGGATGGAAGCCCGTGCCCACCTCGAGCAGGCTGCCCACGCGCCCGCGCAGTCGCAGCTCGCCGCGGGTCGGCGGCGTGATGCGCGAGAGGATCTTGAGGAGCGTGCTCTTGCCCGCGCCGTTGCGCCCGATCACACCCACCGCCGAGCCCGCGGGGATGCGGAAGTCCACGTCGCGCAGCGCCCAGAGCTCCTCGCCCGCGGAGGCCGCGAACGGTGCGCGGACCAGCTGTCCCAAGCGCTCGGCCAGCGTCGTCGCCGCCGCGCGCGTGGAGATCACGTAGCGCTTGCCCAGTCCCTGCGCCTCGATCGCGAGCGGCTCAGATGACATCCGCGAACCTCCGCTCGAGCCGGCGGAACACCCAGGCACCCAGCGCGAGGGCGAGCAGCGTCGTGGTGAGTGCGGCCCACACGCTCCAGGCGGGCGGCATCGCCGTCCCGAGCAGCGAGGCCCGCAGGCCCTCGAGCAGCGGCGCCACCGGGTTCATCCAGTAGAGGTCGCGATGCCGCGCGGGCACCACCGCCGCGGCGTACGCCACCGGGCTCGCGTAGAGCAGCAACTGCATCGCCACCGGCAGGATGTGCTGCACGTCGCGGAAGCGCACCATGAGTGCGGCCCCGATCAGTCCGAGCCCCAGGGCCAGCGCCGCCAGTGCCGCGGCCCAGAGCGGCGCTAGCAGCGTCGCGGCGGAGAATCCCACACCGTGCCAGGCCATGAGGGCGAGCAGCAGCGCGAGTGCCACCGCGAAGTCCAGTGCGGCCGCGGGCACCACCGAGCCCGGGATCACCGCGCGCGGGAACCACACCTTGGCGATGAGGCCGCTGTTCTGCACCAGCGAGCCGCTCGCGCGGGTGACGATCCCGCTGAACAGCCCCCATCCGGCGAGCGCCGTGAACGCGTAGATGAGGTATGGGACGCCGTCACTCGGCAGCCCGGCGATGGTGCCGAACACGAAGGTGAAGATGAGGGCGCCCAGCAGCGGTTGCAGGGCGACCCAGGCCACACCGAGGATGGTCTGTCGGTACCGCAGTGTGAGGTCGCGGCCGGCGAGCGTCCACAGCAGGTCACGGAACTCCCACAGGTCCGCGACCAGGCCGAGCGACCGAGCGCTGTCCGGCCGGATGACGAGGGTCGGTGGGGCAACGGGCCCGGGGCCTGGGGCGTTCATCAGGGAGAAATAGGCCATCCACCTTCCGGGAACACAATCCCGGCGCCGACAATAGATACTCCATGCCCCGACACGACTTGCAGTCCAGCGACATCACGCCGGAATCGGTCTACGTGGACCGTCGGCGCTTCCTTGCGGCCGCCGGTCTCGCCGGCGCCGGCGTCCTCGCCGCCGGCACACTCGCCCGCACCGCCTTCGCCGCCGGGCGTCAGGGACAGCAGAAGTCGCTCGGCACGCCGTACGGGCTCCAGCCCAACGACACACCCACGCCCGAAGAGGACGTGACGAGTTACAACAACTTCTACGAGTTCGGCACGGGCAAGGACGATCCGGCCGCGAACGCGCAGGACTTCAAGACCAAGCCCTGGACCGTGAAGGTCGAAGGTATGGTCGCCAAGCCCGGCGACTATCAGCTCGAGGACTTCCTCAAGCCGAGCCGGATGGAGGACCGCATCTATCGGATGCGCTGCGTCGAAGCCTGGTCGATGGTGATTCCGTGGCGCGGCATCCCGCTCGCCGACGTGATCAAGCGCGCCCAACCGACCTCGCAGGCCAAGTTCGTCGAGTTCACCACGCTGCTCGACCCCAAGCGGATGGCGGGCCAGCGGTATCCGGTGCTCGACTGGCCGTACAACGAAGGTCTGCGCCTCGATGAGGCCCTCCACCCGCTCACGCTGCTGGCTACGGGGGTGTACGGGAAGGACCTGCCGCCGCAGAACGGTGCGCCGCTGCGGTTGGTGGTGCCGTGGAAGTACGGCTTCAAGGGCATCAAGTCGATCGTGCGCATCCGCCTCACCGACCGGATGCCGCGCACGTCGTGGGCGCTCGCGAACCCCGGTGAGTACGGCTTCTATGCGAACGTGAACCCCGCCGTGGACCACCCGCGGTGGAGCCAAGCCACCGAGCGCCGCATCGGGAGCTTCCGTCGCCTGCAGACGCTGCCGTTCAACGGATACGCCGACCAGGTCGCGTCGCTCTACTCGGGCATGGACCTCGTCCGGAACTACTGAGTGCCGCCGCTCGGGGGGCTCGCGCGCGAGCCGCGCGGCTTCGCGACGGCGTTGCTCCTGCTCACGCCGCTGCCCGCGGTCCTCTACGTCGCGGCCATGATCGGCGACCTCTTCTACGGGTCGCGGTTCCTCGGCACCGATCCCGTCAAGGCCGGCGAGCATGCGCTCGGCGAGTGGTCGCTGCGCCTGCTGCTCGCCACGCTCGCCATCACGCCCCTGCGCCGCATCACCGGCTGGAACTGGCTGGCCAAGCATCGGCGCAGCCTCGGCCTCTACGCCTTCGCGTACGTCGCGCTGCATCTCCTCACGTGGACGCTGCTCGACGTGCAGCTGCTCATCAGCGAATTCGTCGGATGGGCCGACGTGCAGAAGGACCTGCTCAAGCGCCCCTACATCACCATCGGCATGCTCGCGTTCCTGCTGATGCTGCCGCTGGCGATCACGTCCACCAAGGCCATGATCGCGCGGCTGGGCAAGCGCTGGCGCGTGCTGCACCGGCTCGTCTACGGCATCGCGGTGCTGGGGGTGGTGCACTTCTTCATGGCGGTGAAGAAGGACATCCGCGAACCGCTGGTGTACGCGGCGGTGCTGGCCCTGCTGCTCGGTTGGCGGGTCCGCGAGGCCCGGCGCAGTAGATTGCAGCGTGCCTCCGCGCCCACGCCCGCCTGAGTACGACGCCTTTGCCATCGCGGCGCCGGGACTCGAACCCCTCGTCGCGGCCGAACTGACGGCGCTGGGCATCGCCGCCACGGCGATCCCCGGCGGGGCGACCTTCACGGCCGACGCCGCCATCCTCGCGCGCGCCCAGCTGCACGCGCGCATCGCCAGCCGTGTGGTGGTCCGCCTCGCGGAGTTCCGCGCGACCGCGTTCCATGCGCTCGAGCGCGCGGCCCGGCAGGTCGAGTGGCCGCGCTTCGTCGCCGCGCGGCGCCACGTCCGCCTCCGGGTCACCTGCCGCAAGTCACGGCTCTACCACTCGGACGCGGTGGCCGAACGAGTGGCCGCGGCGATCATCCGGGCCGTGCCCACGGCCGTGTGGGACGAACAGGCCGCGAGCGACGACGACGAGGCGGATGGGGACGCGCAGCTGTTCCTGGTCCGGCTCGATCACGACCGCTGCACCATCAGCGCGGACGCGTCGGGAGCGTTGCTGCACCGGCGCGGGTACCGGCTCGCGGTGGCCCGTGCGCCGCTGCGCGAGACCCTCGCCGCCGCGATGCTCGCCGGCGCGCGCTGGGACGCCACGCAGCCCTTGGTCGATCCACTCTGCGGCTCCGGGACCATCGCCATCGAGGCGGCGATGCGCGCCCGGCAGATCGCACCGGGGCTGCAGCGCAGCTTCGCGGCGGAGCACTGGCCCGAGGCGCATGCCCCCGCCTGGGCCAAGGCGCGCGAACGCGCGCAGGCCGCGGTGCGGCCCGCCGCCGGCGTGGCGATCATCGGCGCCGACCGCGACGCGGGTGCCATCGAGGCGGCACAGGCCAACGCCGCGCGTGCGGGCGTCGCGGCCGACATCACCTGGCGACAGGCACCGCTCTCCGCGCTCGAGCTGCCCGAGGGGCCGGGACTCGTCCTCACCAATCCACCCTACGGTGTGCGCGTCGGCGAGAAGGGGCCGCTGCGCGACCTGTTCGCGCGCTTTGGTCAGCTGCTCGCGACGCGCGCGGTCGGCTGGCAGGTGGGCCTGCTCAGCGCCGACCGCGCGCTCGAGTCACAGATGCAGCTGTCGTTCGACGAG
>Ga0268299_1002848_pt1 | contig 18284 bp, 17 predicted proteins | sample NOBtaG_FD_193484 | JGI IMG/M metagenome (GOLD analysis project Ga0268299, IMG submission 193484) | Activated sludge microbial communities from bioreactor in Nijmegen, Gelderland, Netherland - NOB reactor | ecosystem: Engineered > Bioreactor > Aerobic > Activated sludge | place: Netherlands...
GGGGATGACGCTGTGAATTCAGCGATTTCGCTGGGGATTGCCGGACCGAACCTGGGGGTGATCACCGGGGGCGCGATCGACCCCACGGCACGTGCTCGCCACCAGGCATGAGCACCCCGGAGCGAGACCCATGGCCACGCTGAGCGTCCTGTATCCCACGCCGGCGGACACCGACGCCGTGCCGGGAGCGGCACGGTCCCCGGTACTCGTCGAGCCCCTGGAGGCGGTGGCGGCGGAAGCCCGCGCCGCCGGGCCCCGCCGGCCGTGGCTGCTGACCAACATGATCGCCTCGGCCGACGGGGCCACCGCTGTCGGCGGCCTGTCCGGCCCGCTCGGGGGCCCGGCCGACCTCGCCGTGTTCGGTGCCCTGCGGGCCGTGAGCGATGCCATCGTCGTGGGCGGCCAGACGGTGCGGGCCGAGCGATACCGCCCGCCGGGCGCCGGATCGGCCGAAGCCCGGGCCGCCCGCGCCGCCCGGGGCCAGCGTGCGCGGCCGTTGCTGGTGGTGGTGACGGCCAGCCTGGATCTCGACATCGATCTCCCCCTGTTCGCCGACCCGGCCTACCGGCCGCTGGTGGCCACCGTGGACTCCGCCCCCTCCGACCGTCGCCGGACCCTGGCCGCCGTGGCCGACGTGGTGACGGTGGGCGACACCGGGGTCGACATGACGGCGCTCCTGGCCGAGCTGGGGCGCCGGGGACACCGGGTGGTCCTGTCCGAGGGTGGACCGTCGCTCAACGCCCAACTCGTCGCCGCCGACCTGGTGGACGAATGGAATCTCACGATCGCCCCACTGCTGGGGGCCGGGCAGGCCAAGCGGCCGGCCCAGGGGGTGGAGCGCAGCGACGCACCGGCGGCCATGCACCTCGACCGGGTGTGGCTGGCCGACCAGCTGCTGTTCTGCCGGTGGCTGCGCGACGATCCCGCCCGCTGAGGAGACCGGGGCAACGCTCAGCGCGGCGCCGGCGCCACCCCGTCGGTGGTCTTCTCCAGCTTGATGAGGTGCACCTCTCGCTCGAAGTCGGCGATCTCGGTGAAGTCCTTGTAGACGCTGGCGAATCGCAGGCACGCCACCTGGTCGATCACCCGGAGCCGGTCGAGCACGGCCCGCCCCACCCACTCCGAGGTCACGTCGCCCCCCTCGAAGCGGGCCCGCTCCTCGACCTCGTCGGCCAGCGCCTCGAACGTCTCGGACTCGATCGGGCGTCCCTTGGACGCCGCCAGCAGCCCGTGGACGATCTTCTGGCGATCGAACGGCTCCCGCCGGCCGCCCCGCTTGGTCACCGTGATCGGGGCCAGCTCGACCCGCTCGAAGGTGGTGAACCGGAACGCGCACTCGGCACAGGCCCGGCGGCGGCGGATCGTGGCCCCGTCGTCCACGGCGCGAGAATCGACGACCTTGGTCTCTTCGTTACCACAAGCCGGACATCGCACCCACAAAAAGGTAGCGGGACGCCGGCCCCCTGCGGGGGAGGCAGCCGAAGCCACTCCTCCGTAGGCGATCAACCGCCGGTCAGCTCGGCCGGGATCACGACCTCCTGGCCGACGTCGAGGACCGAGCGGCCCCCGTTCGCCGCCACCAGCAGATCGACCACCGGCCGGGGGTCCCGATCCGGGGCGAGCTCCCGAGCGAGCCCCCAGAAGGTGTCGCCCGGCTGGGCGATGCGAACCTGGTCCCCGGGGCCGGCAAACGCCTGAGCCGGCGCCCGGGAACCGGACTGTTCGGCCCACCCGCCCGGCGGAGGCGGGTCTTGGGACACCCGCACCGCCAGCAGCAGACCGAACACCACCGCCACAGCTGCCGCGGTTCCCGCCACAGGCACACCTCGTGCACGCGACCGGCGGGGCGGAGTTTCCACCAGCCGCAGGTGTGATCGCTGCGCTGGGGCGGTGGATCCCGACCCGGCAGCGGCCCGGCCCCGTTCCTCCGTGCCCCCGATCCGGCCGGCCGGCCGGAAGGGTGAGGGATCCATCGTTGTCGTCGGTTTCAACAGTGCAACCATGGAGACAGTGTCCTCAGGGGGTGTGACAGTGAACGGCGGGCCGGCGATGCCGGGTGTCGTGGGATCTCCAGCCGGTCGAGTAGCACGTCCCGACTGGAGCGAACTTGTGTTCGTCACGATATCCTGAACAATCGTTCGAGGTCAACGTGTGATCGAACATTTGTTCGCTTATCCGAGGATGCTCCACCCACTCGTCGACAGGCCGGGAAAAATCGACAGCATCGAACGGTTGTACGTGATTCCGTGCCATAGTATCGACAAACAAACACCTGTTCGGCGTACTGGTGGAGCGGCAGGCGCTCGCCCGATCACGCCGAACGATGATCGGGAGGAGCCCCCAGGTGGGTGAGCACCAGCTGACGGATCGGCAGCGGTCGATCCTGGAGTTCATCGAGAACCAGATGCGGGAGCGGGGCTTTCCGCCGTCGGTCCGGGAGATCGGCGCCGAGGTCGGCCTCACCTCCCCGTCCAGCGTGCACGCCCACCTCGCCACCCTCCAGCGCTACGGCTACCTGGCCCGGGATCCGGCCAAGCCCCGCGCCATCCAGGTCCGGTGGGACGCCACCAGCGGTGCAGTGGACGTCGAGCGCCGCCCGGTGCGCCACGTGCCCCTGGTGGGCCAGGTGGCGGCCGGCACCAACGTGCTGGCCGAGGAGCACATCGAGGAGACCTACCCGGTACCGGCCGACCTCACCGGCGACGGCGACCTGTTCATGCTCCGGGTCCGGGGCGAGTCGATGATCGATCTCGGCATCCTCGACGGCGATTACGTGGTGGCCCGGGTACAGACCACGGCCGTGCCGGGCGAGATCGTGGTGGCCGGCATCCCCGGCGAGGAAGCCACGGTGAAGACCTACCGCACGGGCAAGGGCGGCCGCACCATCCTGGAGCCGGCCAACCCCACCATGGAGCCCATGGTGTTCGAGCCCGACGAGGTGACGATCTACGGCCGGGTGGTCACCGTGATCCGCCGGATCTGATCCGCAGCCGATCACGCGCTCCAGCACGAGCTGCAGTTGGGGTGGAGCCCGGACCTGAGCCCGGGCCCCACCAACTGGTCCCCCTGGAGCTCCCGCCTCACTGCTGGGCTGCTGCTGGTACACAGCTGCCGTCGCCAGCGGGGCGGCTCCCGGTCTCGATCCAGATGCTCCTGGTACCTTACCTTACGCGACGTGACGCAGACCACATGATCACGTCGAAGGAGGGGGAACGAGCAGCCCGGACAGGGCCCGATGGCATCGTTCCAGATCCAGGCGGTCGAGATACTCGCCGGCGGTGTGGGCCACCTCGGCGTCGCCCGGCCCGAAGTTCGTGGCCGGGATCCCGAGCTGGGCGAAGCGGGCGACGTCGGTCCATCCCAGCTTGGCCCCCACCGCCAGGTCGTTGTCTGCCACCAGCCGGGCCAGCAGCGGGTGGGTGAGCGACGGGGGGCAGGCCGCCGAGTGGTCGACCACGGTGACCGTGTCGCCGTCGTCGAGGTGGGGGGCCAGCAACGTCCGCACAAAGGCCTCGGCCTCCTCACCCGTTCGGTCGGGGGCGTACCGGTGATGGATGCGGAGGCGGGCCGAGTCGGGCACCACGTTGCCGGCCACCCCACCTTCAACCGACACGGCCTGGAGCGATTCCCGGTAGCGGCAGCCGTCGATCTCGGGCTGGCGGGCCTCGTAGGCGGCGATGTCGGCCAGGATCGGGGCCAGGCGGTGCACGGCGTTGCGCCCCATCCACGGTCGGGCGGTGTGGGCCCGGCGGCCGGCCAGGTTCACCTCGAAGCGCATCGCCCCCTGGCACCCGGCCTCGATGGCGGCCGAGGTCGGCTCACCCAACACGGCGCAGTCGCCGGCCAGGAGGTCGGGCCGGGTCGCCAGGATCTCGGCCAGGCCGCTGTGCTCCTGGGCCACTTCCTCCCGGGCGTAGAAGACATAGGTGACATCCACCGCCGGCTCGGCCACCGTGCGGGCCAGGTCGAGGAACACGGCCAGCCCGCCCTTCATATCGGCCGACCCCACCCCCCACAGCCGGTCGCCCTCCACCCGGGCTTCTCCGTTGCCGTTCACGGGCACGGTGTCGGTGTGGCCGGCCAGGATCAGGCGCTGAGACCGGCCGAGGGTGGTTCGGGCCACCAGGTTGTCGCCGATTCGGGTGGTGGCCAGATGGGGCAGGGCACGCAGCTCCCCCTCCAGCCAGTCGACCAGGGGACCCTCTTCGAACGACACCGACAGCCGGCCCACCAGGTCAGCGGTGAGGGCCAGGAGGTCGCACGGAGCCGTCTGAAAGGTCGAGGTCATCGCCGCAGCGTAGCTGCCGGCCGGGTTGGGCCCCGGCCGAGATGGGGCCCGGGGGCGCAGCCCCCGCAAGCGCACGGTAACCCGCTGGAACCAGGGCCGGGGGGTGGCGCTAGCCTGGAGCCGTGGCTCTGACCGACACCCCCTCCTCCGGGTCCGTCGACGTCCACCGCGGGTTCAGCCGGTCGATCATGGTGTCGGCCCTGCGGTGCACGCTGACCTACATCGTCCTGCCGTTCGTCACGCCACTGCTGCGGCTGGCGCCCGGTGTGGGGCCGGCCATCGGCCTCCCCCTCGGCCTGGTGGCGATCACGTCCAACGTGCTCAGCATCCGCCGCTTCTGGCGGGCCGACCATCATCTGAAGAAGCAGGTGACGGTCCTGCACTGCATCGTCATCGGCATGCTCTGCTTCCTCATCTACCGCGACATCAACGCCCTCGTGAGCTGAGCCGTGGAGGGCTGAGCGGTGCGAGCGCTTTGGCTGATGGCCGGGCTGGTGTGCGTGGGCGTCGGCGGGGTCGGCGTGGTGGTGCCCGGGCTCCCCACCACCGTGTTCTTCGTGGCCGCCGCCTGGTGCTTCTCCCGCTCCAGCGAGCGCATGGAGCGCTGGGTGCTGGGCCTGCCGGGCGTGGGCCAGCTCGTGGCCGACTACCGCAGCGGGCTCGGCATGCCCCGTCGAGCCAAGGTGGTGGCCATCGCCTGCATCGTGGCGGCGGTGTCGATCAGCGCCGGGATCGCCCTCGATCACCCGGCGGCCCGGGCCGGCGTCACCGCCGCCGGCCTGTTCGGCATCTGGTGGATCCTCAAGCGGGTCCCCACCCGGGAGACGGAGCTACGCGTTCGAGTGGAGCGTGGAGTTGAGTGAGCCCCAGCTGCCGGTGCGGGCCCGGGCGATCACCTGGCCGGTCTGGCCGTCGCGGATGAACATGATCCCGCTCCGCCCCGACAGCTCCTTGCCCCTCATCACCCCGTCGGGCGTCATCACCGGGGTGGATGCCGTCACGTAGAGGCCGGCCTCCACCACGCAGTCATCGCCCAGGCTGATACCGATGCCGGAGTTCGCCCCCAGCAGGCACCGCTCCCCCACCGTGATCGTCTCTTTGCCCCCGCCCGACAGGGTGCCCATGATCGAAGCCCCACCGCCCACGTCGCTGCCGTCGCCGACCACCACGCCGGCCGAGATCCGGCCTTCCACCATGGAGGTGCCCAGCGTGCCGGCATTGAAGTTGCAGAACCCTTCGTGCATCACCACCGTGCCCTCGGCCAGATGGGCCCCCAGGCGCACCCGGGAGGCGTCGGCGATCCGGACCCCGGAGGGCACCACGTAGTCCACCATGCGGGGGAAGCGGTCGACCCCGTGGACATGCAGCACCTCGCCGGCCAGACGGGTGCGGAGGCGCACGTCGTCCAGCTCGGCCACCGCCACCGGGCCCAGGTTGGTCCACACCACGTTGGTGAGCGTGCCGAACAGGTTGTCGAGGTTGAGCGTGTGAGGCCGGGCCAGCCGGCCCGACAGCAGGTGGAGCCGGAGGTAGCCGTCGGCCACCGAGGCCGGGGCGACGTCGACGTCGATCGTGATGCGGATCGGCTTGACCACCACGTTGCGCCGCTCGTCCCGCCGCTCGGCAGCGGCCAGCGCCTCGGCCATGGCCGGCTCGGCGGCCAGGGCGTCGTCGGTCAGCTCCCCCCAGCCGAACCACCGGTACCAGGCGTCGAGCACGGTTCCATCGGCGGCTTCGGTGGTGAGTCCCACTCCCCAGGCGTGACGTGTCATGGCGGGACAGGCTAGCTCGAACCCTACGGCCCGGCCGACCCGGGTCGGGCGACCCATCCGGTTTCCCCCACCGCCTCCGACCTGGCCAATTTGTTACAGCCGGCCATCTCCCCGTCCGATGGTTGTCGACGTGCAGCGTCGTTGGTTGATGTGGATCGGCTTTGCCCTCGTGGTGACCACGATCTACTTCGCCGTGCCCAACACCCCGGAATCGAAGCTCGTGCTGTACAACGGGCTGGGGCTCATGTCGGTCGGCTGCCTCCTGTATGGCGCCCGGGCCAACAAGGCCTCGCCCGTCGAGCCCTGGATGTGGTTCGCCGCCGGCCTCGGTTCGTTCCTCACCGCAGACGTCATCTACTACCTGCTGGAGCTGTTCAACCCCGACGGCCCGCCGTTCCCGTCGGCCGCCGACCCGTTCTACCTCGGCATGTATCCGCTGATGATCGTAGGCATGATCAAGCTGAGCCGGGCGGTGCGGCCGCCCGACCGGCGCAGCGACGCCGCCACGTTCATCGATGCCGCCGTGGTCGGCATCGCCATGTTCGGCGCCCTGTGGGTGCTGTTCGTGGACACCGTGTTCTTCACCGACTCGAGCACCACGGCGGCCCTCGTCACCCAGCTCGCCTACCCGGTCATGGACGTGGCCCTGCTGGCGGTGGCCGCCCGCCTGGCCGTGATCGTCCACCTGAAGCACCCCCCGTTCGCCCTCATGACGGCGGCCGTGACCTCCCTCGCCATCGCCGATGTGGCCTACGGCATCTACAACGCCAACGGGACCTTCCAGACCGGCACGTTCATCGACTTCTTCTGGCTCGGCTTCTACGTCCTGTTCGGCGCCGCCGCCCTGCACCCAGATGTGCGCCTGTCCGTCCAGGCCCCTGCCCCCGAGGACCGGCTGACCGCCCGTCAGCTCGCCATCATGTTCTTCGCCACCCTCGGGGTTCCCGTGATCGACCTGCTCTGGGGCACCCAAGAGGACCGGGTGGTCACGATCGCGGCGTCGGCCCTGCTGTCGCTGCTGATCCTGATCCGGGTGTTCGGCCTGATGCGGGCGATCCAGCGGGGCCAGGAGCGCCTCCGCCACGACGCCCGCCACGACGCCCTGACCGGTCTCACCAACCGGGTGCTGTTCGCCGAGCGGACGGCGGCGGCGCTGGAGACGCCGGGGGCGCACGTGTCGGTGATGTTCATCGACCTCGACGACTTCAAGAACGTCAACGACAGCCTGGGCCACGCCGCCGGCGACGCCCTGCTGGCCGAGGTGGCCGAACGCCTCCGGAGCTGCGTGGGGGCCGAGGACACGGTGGCCCGCCTCGGGGGCGACGAGTTCGCCGTGCTGCTCGAGCACACGGCCAACCGGCGGGACGTGATCGCCATCGCCCGCCGGGTGCTCGACACCCTGGGCGACCCCATCGACATCGGCGTCCGCAGCTTCCGGGCCTCGGCCAGCATCGGCATCGCCAGCTACGACGAGCACACCTGCGACGTGGAATCGCTGCTGCGCAACGCGGATGTGGCCATGTACCTGTCGAAGTCCCGGGGCAAGGGCCGTTTCGAGTTCTTCGAGCAGGCCATGCACTCCGAGGCCGTCGAACGCCTGGACCTCAAGGCCGATCTCCAGCGGGCCATCGACGACGGCGAGTTCTTCCTCCACTACCAGCCGATCTTCGACCTGGCCACCGGCCGGGTGGCGCTGGTGGAGGCCCTCATCCGGTGGCGCCACCCCACCCGCGGCCTGATCATGCCGGACCGGTTCATCTCGCTGGCCGAGGAGAACGGCCTGATCGCCAGCATCGGCGAGTGGGTGATGCGGGAGGCGTGCCTGCAGACCGCCCAGTGGCATCGCATCCCCGGCTGCGAGGACATCGGCATCACGGTCAACCTGTCGATGCGCCAGCTCCAGGACATCGGCCTGGTCAACGCCCTGACCCGGGCGCTCAAGGACTCCGGGCTGCAGGCCCACCACCTGGTGCTGGAGATCACCGAGTCCATGCTGGCCCAGGACCCCGACCGCAGCGCCGAGATCCTGGGGCAGCTGAAGACGATCGGGGTGAAGCTGGCCCTCGACGATTTCGGCACCGGCTACTCGTCGCTCAGCTACCTGCGCACCTTCGCCGTCGACTCGATCAAGATCGACCGGTCGTTCATCTCCGAGCTCCACCGCTCGGCCACCTCCACCGCCCTCATCGACGCCGTGGTGAACCTGGCCCGGGCTCTGGGGGCCTACACGGTGGCCGAGGGCATCGAGTACAGCGACCAGGCCGCCCTCCTGCGCAAGCTGGGCTGCGACCGGGGGCAGGGCTTCTACTACTGCCGCCCGCTGGCCCCGGCCGCCCTCACCTCGCTGCTGAAGGAGCACCGGAGCACCGACGCCGAGCCTCTGGAGGCGTGGCGGCGGGCCTCGGAGATCGTCCAGAAGCGGGCCTTCGACGTGCAGGTGCGCCACGGCCTGGCCGACATACGGGCCGTCAGCGCCGACATCGAGGCGTTCGCCGCCGAGCTCGAGCTGCCGGTGATGGCGTCGTGGCCATGGCTGCAGGCCTGGTGCGAGTCGTTCCAGAACTGGACGCCGATGATGGTGGAGCTGCGCTCGGCCGAGAACGGCCAGCTCGCCGCCTACGCCCTGCTGGCCAAGATGGAGCGGGCCCAGGGCGCGGCCCTGGTGGGCCTGGGCCACGGCAGCTCGATCCACGGGGCCCTCCCGGCCCGTGACGAGGCGGCCGCCAACGCCCTGGCCGGGGCGATCGCCGCCACCCTCGACGACCTGCCGGGCGCCTGGTCGTTGGAGCTGGAGCAGATCAGCGACCTCGACCCGGCCCTGCTGCGCCTGGCCGACGAGCTGGAGCACACCCAGCTCCTGCCCGAGCTGCGCATCCCCCGGGTGGTGTTCTCCACCGCCCACGGGGTCGACGAGGTGCTGACCAAGAGCATGCGCAAGCAGCTCCGCCGGGCCCGGGGCAAGATCTCGGCCGACGGGCTGGGCATGTCGATCGCCTTCGACCGGGGTGAGGCCATCACGGCCGAGCTGATCGACGAGGTGGAGGCGGTGCACGTGTCGCGTGACCGGGCGGCCCGGCGCAACAGCGACCTCGACCGCCCCGCCGAGCGGGCGTTCTGGCGCCGGGTGGTGGAGTCCTACGACGCCCGGTGGGAGGTGGAGGTGGCGTCGCTCCGCCTCGACGGCGAGCTGGCCGCTTACGTGGTGGCGCTGCTCGACGGCAGCACCTACCGGGTCTACGACGGCCGGATGAACTCGAAGTTCTCCGACTACTCGCCGGGTCGTCTGGTGGAGGCCGCGGCGCTGGACCGGGCCATGAAGGACCCCCGGTTCGCCGTGCTCGACTGGATGTCGGGGGTGGCGGCCGAGAAGCTGCTCACCACGAACATCGCCGAAGGCCGGGTACGCCTCGTCGCCACCTCCGGCAGCCGCTACCTCTCCCCCCTGGAATCCGCCCTGCCGGCCCGGGTCTGAGGCGGTGCTCTTCGGGGGCTCGCGCCCCCGGCGGTCGGCTTCGCCTCCCTCCCCCATCCCCCGGTGGGGCCCCACCCACCGGGGCGCCTACGGCGCTAAATCTCGAGGCCCACGCGTCGGGCGGCCAGCGCGATGCGGTCGTCGGGTTGGACGACGGCGATGCGGACGTGGTCGGTGCCCCGGGTGCCGTAGAACTCACCCGGGCTCACCAGCACACCGGCCTCTTCGGCCAGGCGGCGGGTGAAGGCCCAGGCGTCGCCGCCCGGGGCGGGGGCCCACAGGTAGAACCCGCCGGCCGGCAGCGGGGCGTCGGACCCGAACAGCTTGGCCACCCGCTGCATCAGCTCGAGGCGCTGACGGTACCGCTGGCGCTGCACGGCCACGTGGGCGTCGTCGTCGTAGGCGGCGGTGGCCGCGGCCTGCACCGGGCCGGGCAGCATGAACCCGGCGTGCTTGCGCAACTCGCCCAGGTAGTGAACGAGGTCCGGGTCACCGGCGTAGAAGCCGCACCGCACCCCGGCCATGTTGGACCGCTTGGACAGCGAGTGGACGGCCAGCAGCCCGTCCCGGCCGTGCTGCAGGATCGATTGGGGCGGGCCGTCCCAGGTGTACTCGATGTAACACTCGTCGGAGCAGACCAGCACCCCGTGGTCGTGGCCCCAGCGGGCGGCGGCCTCCAGGTCGTCGACGTTGCCCGCCGGGTTGCCGGGGGTGTTGACCCACAGGCACAGGGCCCGGGCGGCGTCGTCGGGGCTGATGGCGCTGAGATCGATCCGCCACTGGTCGTCCACCGGCACCGGCACGGCCCGGCACCGGGCCAGGATCGCCCCCATCTCGTAGGTGGGGTAGGCGATGGCCGGGTACAGGACCGTGTCCTTGCCCGGATCCCGCAGCCGCAGCCAGTGGGGCAGGCCGGCCACGAACTCCTTGGTGCCGATCGTGGCCCGGATGTCGGCCGGACCCAGAGTCGTGCCCACCAGCCGGTTCAGCCAGTTGGCGGCCGCCCCCCGCAGCTCGGGGGTACCGATCGAGGGCGGGTAGCCCCGCTCGGTGTCGGAGTGGCCCAGGGCCTCGACCACGGCCGCCGGCGGGGGGTCGCACGGGGTGCCGATCGACAGGTCGATCACGCCCCCCTCGTGGGCGTCGGCCACCGCCAGCAGCTCGTCGAGGCGGTCGTAGGGGTAGGGCGGCGGCACGAAGGAGGCAGCGCCGCTCATCCCGATGTAGGTCTCGCCGGTAGCGGCGGCGTCGGTCATGGCGTTCATCGTCAGCGTTCCTCCCCGGGTGGGCGCGCCAACGCTACCGGGAACCCTTCGGGTTCCTGTAACTCGCCTCCGGCGACTTACCGGTTCTCGACCAGGAAGGCCGAAAGGCGGCTGGCGGAGGCGGGCTCGAGGCGGGCCCGCAGCCGCATCCCGGCGTCTTCGGTGATCTCCACCAGCACCTCGCCCTCGCGGTGAGCGGCAGCCAGGGCGTCGCCCCGGCTCCAGGGGATGAACAGCTCGTAGATCGTCGACAGGGCCCGCAGCCGGTCGCCCACGGCGTTGAGCAGATCCTCGATCCCCTCCCCCGTCACCGCCGATACGGCGACGGAGCCGGGGTTCGCCGCCACCAGCCGGGCGGCGGCGTCGGGGGCCTGGTCGGCCTTGTTGAACACCAGGAGCTGGGGCACCTCGGTGGCGTCGATCTCGTTGAGCACCTCGGTGACGGCCCGGATGTGGGCGTCGGGGTCGGCGCCGGAGGCGTCGACCACGTGCACCAGCAGGTCGGCCGAGGCCGCCACCTCGAGCGTGGAGCGGAACGCCTCCACCAGCTGGTGGGGCAGCTTGCGGACGAAACCCACGGTGTCGGTGAGCAGGATCTGCTCGCCCCCGGGCAGCTGGAGCTTGCGGGTGGTGGGGTCCACCGTGGCGAACAGGCGGTCCTCCACCGCCACCTCGGCCCCCGTGAGGCGGCGCAGCAACGACGATTTGCCGGCGTTGGTGTAGCCGACGATCGTGACCGTCTTGAACGGCGAGCGGTGCCGGGCCTTGCGCTGGTTGGAGCGGCGCTCGGTGATCCGGGCTAGGTCGCGCTCCAGCTTGTGCATGCGGCGCAGGAGACGCCGCCGGTCCACCTCGAGCTGGGTCTCGCCCGGCCCCCGGGTGCCGATGCCGCCGGCCTGCTGGCTGAAGTGCTTCTTGCCCCGCAGGCGGGGCAGCCGGTAGCGGAGCTGGGCCAGCTCCACCTGGGCCTTGCCCTCGGCCGAGGTGGCGTGTTGGGCGAAGATGTCGAGGATGACGGCGGTCCGGTCGAGCGCGGTGCGCTCCAGGATCCGCTCCAGGTTGTACTGCTGGGCCGGGGTCAGCTCGTCGTCGAACACCACGGTGTCGGAGTCGATGGCCAGCGACGCCTCGGCGATCTCGTCGACCTTCCCCCGGCCCACGAACGTGGCGGGGTCGGGCCGGTCGAGGCGCTGCACCACCCGGTCGAGCACGTCGGCCCCGGCCGTGTCCACCAGTTGCTCCAGCTCGTCGAGCGAGGCCTCGGTCTCCTCCCGGGTCTGGCCGCCCCGGGTGACGCCCACCAGCACGATCCGCTCCCGGAAGCTGCGGTCCAGCAGGCCCCGGCTGGCGCCGCCGAACTCGCCGAATGCGCCGCGGTGGCTCTCGTCGTCGCGTTCGTCGCCGGCCAGGTCGTCGAGGTCGTCGAGGGGCCGGCCGTCGTCGTCGAACAGCTCGGTGATCCAGCCGTCGTCCGCCCCGGTGCCGCCGTTCGCCCCGCTCACGGGCGGCGCTCGACCTCGACCACGGCCACGAACGTGGCCGGGCCCGACAGCAGCACCGCCCCGTCGACCAGCTCCACCATGGCCATGCCGCCTGGCATGTCCACCGTGACCCGGTTGTCGACCAGGCCCAGGCTCTGGCAGGCCCACACCGCGGCGCAGGCGCCGGAGCCGCAGGCCTCAGTGATCCCGACGCCCCGCTCCCACACCCGGAGGCTGATCTCGGAGCGGCTGTTGATGGCGATCAGCTCGAGGTTGATGCCGTCCGCGTAGTCCTGCTCCACGGCCGGGCCCACCACGGCCAGGTCGATCGCAGCCGGGTCGTCGACCACGGCCACCAGGTGGGGGTTGCCGATGTCGACCCCCATCTGCTGGTGGATGCCGACCCCGAGATCGGCCCACCGGGACGACAGCCCGGGCCCGGTCCGGGCCTGGCCCATGTCGACCGCCACCTGGTCGGTGTCGGAGCCCCGGTTTGGTTGCACGGCCACCCGGCGCTCACCGGCGTCGGTCCGGACGTGGAAGGTCATGGCCTGTTGGCCGTCGTCGTGGTGCAGGACGAGGGCCTGACCGAGGCAGCGCAGCCCGTTGCCCGACACCGCCGCCCGGCTGCCGTCGGCGTTCCACAGGGTCATCGACCAGCGCGACGGGTCCTCCCCGAACCGGGCGGCGCTGATGAGGCCGTCGGCCCCGATGCCCCGTTTCCGGTCGCAGAGGCGCACGGCGTGGTCGGGGCCCAGATCGACGGTGGGGCTGACGGCGATGAGGAAGTCGTTCCCCAGCCCGTGGTGCTTGGTCAGCGTGATCGAAGCCAACGTGCAGCCGGATCCTCTCGTCCCGTGCTAGCGCCGCCCACCGGAGGCCGGGGCGCCCTGGCCGGCCCTAGCAGCCCGTCCACCACGCCTCGACCTGGCGTACCACTTGGGGATGCCCGGCATCGAACCAGATTAGGCGCGGATCGCGACGAAACCAGCGCTCCTGGCGCCGGGCGAAACGTCGGGTGCGGCGGATGGCCAGATCGAGGGCCTCGTCCAGGGTCAGGGTACCGGCCAGATGGGCGGCCAGCTCGGCGTAGCCCAGGGCCTGGGCGGCGGTGGCCGACAGGGGCCCGGCGGCCAGGAGACGGGCCACCTCGTCGAGGAACCCGGCCTCCATCTGAGCCCGGTAACGGGCCTCGATCCGCTGGTCGAGCGCAGCCCGGTCGAGCCGCAGGCCGATCTGGCGGAACGGGGTGGGCGGGTAGGCGTCGACACCCGGGCCGTAGCTGGAGAACGGCCGGCCCGACCCCTCGGTCACCTCCAGGGCCCGCACCAGCCGGCGCCGGTTGGTGGGCAGGATCTTGGTCGCCGCCGCCGGGTCGAGCCGGTCGAGGCGGTGCCACAGGGCCTCGGTGGACGGCTCGGCCTCGGCCGCCGCCCTGGCCTCGGGATACTGGCCGGGAAGGGTGAACCGGTCGACCACGGCCCGCACGTACAGCCCGGTGCCGCCGACCACGATGGGGGTGGCGCCCCGCCGGGCCAGGTCGTCGAGGGTGTCGGCCACCGCCGCCTGGAATCGGGCCACGGTCCAGGTCTCCGACGGGTCGGCCACGTCGATCAGGTGGTGGGGCACGCCGCCCCGCTCCGCCGCCGTCGGCTTGGCCGTGCCGATGTCCATGCCCCGGTACACGGCATAGGCGTCGGCCGAGATGATCTCGGCTCCCGGCACCCGCCGGGCCAGGGCCACGGCAAGGGCCGACTTGCCCGAGGCGGTGGGGCCCAGGATGACCAGGGGGTCACGGGGCGCCGGGGCCGGGCCGGTCACCGGGCGGGGTCCCGGTCCGGGTCCGCCGGGTCGGCCGGGTCCGCCGGGTCGGCCGGGTCCGCCGGGTCGGCCGGAGGCGGGGTGGGGACCGGGTGGAGCCGGTCGGCCAGCACGCTGATCAGCAGGAAGTGGTCGAGGCGGATCAGGTCGGGGTCGGAGCCGTAGGCCTCGACGAAGCCGAACACGGCCTCGGGCCCGAACTGGTCGGCGATGCTGCGGTAGGCGATGGCCAGGTCGAGGTGGCGGTCGGCCGGCCCGGCCCGGTGGAGCCCGGTGGCGGCGGCCAGCGCACCCCCGTCCAGGAACCAGTTGCCCACCGCCGGGTCGCCGTGGGCGACCACCTCGGCGTCCCCCGCTCGCCGGGCGGCGGCGGCCGACCGCTCGGCCCCCTCCCCCACGATCGCCGCCAGCTCGGCGGCTCCGTAGCGGCGGTAGGGGTCGGGCAGAGCCAACGGGTCGATCCGGCCGTCGCCCAGACCCACCGTGATCTCCGCCACCAGCGAATCTGAGGAGCCTGAGCCACCGTGACGGTGGTTCAGGCTCCTCAGAACGGTTGCGGGGTCCAGATCGTGGAGGCGGCGCAGGGCCGTGCCGATGGCCGACGGCACCTCGTCGGGCCGGGGCTGACGCTCGGGCTCGGTGGCCGGCAGACCGGCCGGCACCGTCGTCACCAACCACTCACCGTGGTGCAGCACCACGTCGGGGCACGGCAGATGGGGCCCGACGAGGGCCAGCCCGTCGGCCTCGGCCCGGGCCCGCCCCGATCCGGGCGGCGCCGCCCACACCCACCGGTCACCGACCGCCCACACCAGGCCGGGCCACGGCCGGGCCAACGGGACGGCGGAGGAGGCGGCGGCGGGCGCCAGGGCGCGGGCCACCGGCGGAGGGAACGAGGGTTGACGGGGCACGGATCAGGCTTCCGTGGCGAGGCAGCGCACCATGCCCATCAGGGTGGCGGCCACCGGGCCCGGTGCCACCACCTGGTGCAGGTGGTCGCCGGCCAGCCGGTAGCTCAGCCACCCTTCCCGGTTGGCCCGCTCCCCCGATTCGAGGTAGCCGGGGCCGAAGCACAGGAAGGCCCGGCCCACCGACGGGGGCAGCTCGGGCACGGGGCAGGCCTGGTCGAACCAGCGTCGCGGGATCGGCGGGGCCTCGGCGAACACCTGGTCGCGGGCGGCGGGGTCGACCACCAGGCCCTCCACCAGCGACCCCCACCAGCGGGGCCACGGGGGCAGGTAGTCGTCGGGGCGCACCATCCCGTCGAGCATGCCGGCGAACTCGGGCCGGTGCTCGGTGAACGCCGTGCCGTCGGGGAACCGCCCGTCCACGCAGATCATGGCCGTGACCGGCCAGCCGGCGTCGAGCAGCCACCGCACCGCCATGGGAGCCCGCAGGCAGGCCCCGGAATGGGCGACGACCACCACCGGCAGGCCGTCGGTGGGCGCCGGGGGCGACACCACGTGGCGGAGCCAGGGGGTCACGTGGTCGGTGTCGGCCGTGGTGGTCATGGGCGGATCGGCGATGAGGCACACGTCGCCCATCTCGGTGAGCACGTCGGCCACCCCCCGCCAGCTGGACGGTCCCAGCAGGGGGTTCGGGAGGAAGTACCAACGTCGCCGCTCAGGTTCCAAGGCGACCCACCCTAGGCCGGTCCGACGCGGTGCATCACGTCGGCCGCCCCCGCCGTCGGCTCGCAGCGGTGGCATTCGAGCTCCAGGGTGGCGTGCTCGATGCCGAACCGCTCGTGGAGCAGGTGCCGGATCCGGTCGCCCACCACCTGGGCCTCGTGCAGTGTCGGCTCGCCGTCCAGCACCACGTGGGCCGACAGCGCAACCGAGCTCGAGTCCAGGAACCACAGGTGCAGGTGGTGGACGTCCACCACCGGCGGCACCTCCAGCACGGCCGCCGCCACCCGGTCCCGGTCGAGGTGGGCCGGAGCCCCTTCCAGCAGCACGTGGGTGGTGGCCCGCAGCAGCCCCCAGGCCGACCACACCACGAGCACGCCGATGACGATCGAGGCCAGCGGATCGACCCAGTAGGCCGAGCCGACCAGCGCCGAGACGCCGGCCACGGTGGCGGCCACCGAGCCCGCGGTGTCCGAGGCCATGTGGAGGAAGGCCCCCCGCATGTTGAGGTTGTGGTGGCGCAGGCCGAACAACAGGTACACGCTGATGAGGTTCACGGCCAGGCCGGCCAGGGCCACCAAGGTGACCCCGAGTCCCTCGGTGGCCGGGGCGTCGCCCAGCCGCCGCACCGCCTCCACGATCACCCACAGCCCGGCGGCCCCCGTGAGCAGCCCGTTGGCCTGGGCCGCCAGCACCTCGGAGCGGCCGAGCCCGTAGGTGTGGCGCCCCGAGGGCGGGCGCAGCACCAGGGTCTGGGCCACCAGGGCGAGCACCAGACCGCCGGCGTCGGAGGCCATGTGGGCGGCGTCGGCCAGCAGGGCGAGCGACCCGAAGGCGATCCCGCCCGCCACCTCGGCCGCCACGAACCCCCCGTTGAGCAGGGCCACCAGCAGCAGACGGCTCCGCGCGGCGTCGGCCCCCGGGCCGTGGCCGTGGTCGTGGTGACCGTCCATGGATCAAGTATCGGCCCGGGGCCCCGGCTCTACAATCCGGGCCCGGTGGCCGGGCGTCACACCGGCGGCAACAGGATCACAGGGCGGTGACGGCCAGGCGGGTGCGGTGACGGGGCCGGGCGGTGACCTGCACCAGCTCGCCTGTCATGTACTGGTGGGCGGCATCGTGGACCACGACGGTGGCGAACGTACCGGCCTTGAGGGGCGCCGACGGGAAGTGGACGAGCTTGTTCTGGGCGGTGCGGCCGGTGAGCACGGCCGGGTCCTTCTTCGACGGGCCCTCCACAACCACCTCTTCGGTGCGCCCGATCCGGGCCCGGTACCGGGCCAGGGCCGACCGCTCGATCACCGTGCGGAGCCGGGCGTAGCGGTCCTGCACCTCGGCCGGATCGCAGAACCGGTCGGTCATGGTGGCCGCCTCGGTGCCGGGGCGGGGGGAGAACACGAAGGTGTAGGCCCCGTCGTAGGCGGCCTCGGCCGCCACGGCCAAGGTGGCGGCGAAGTCGGCCTCGGTCTCGCCCGGGAAGCCAACGATGATGTCGGTGGTGACGGCCAGGTCATCGACCGTGGCCCGGGCCTCGGCCAGCCGGGCCAGGTACCGCTCGGCCGTGTACCCCCGGTGCATGGCGGCCAGGACGGGATCCGAGCCCGACTGGAGGGGGAAGTGGAGGTGGGGCACCACGGTGGGGGTGGCGGCCATGGCCTCGAACACCTCGGCCGTCATGTCCTTGGGGTGGGGGCTGGTGAAACGGACCCGCCGGATGCCCTCCACCGCGCCCACCGCACGGAGCAGCTCGGCGAAGCGGGGCCGCACCCGGGTGGGGTTGCCGGCCCGGCGGTCGGCCAGGCTCAGGTCACGCCCGTAGGAGTTCACGTTCTGGCCCAGCAGCGTCACCTCGGTGACGCCCTCGGCGGCCAGGCGTTCCACCTCGGCCACCACCTCGTCGAACGGGCGGCTGATCTCCGCCCCCCGCACGGCGGGCACGATGCAGAAGGCGCACGAGTTGTCGCAGCCCACCTGGATCGTCACCCAGGCGGCGTAGTCGGTCTCCCGGCGGGCCGGGAGCACCGAGGCGAAGGCGGCGTCGTCGTCGGCCTCGTCCCAGATCTCGGTGAGCGGGCCCCGCTCCCGGGCCTCGGCCATCAGCTCGGTGGCCCGGTGCACGTTGTGGGTGCCGAACACCACGTCCACGTGGCCGGCCCGCTGGCGGATCAGGTCCCGATCCTTCTGGGCCAGGCAGCCGCCCACCACGATCTGCAGGTCGGGGTTCGCCTCCTTCAGCCCCTTGAGGTGGCCGAGGGCGCCGTAGAGCTTGTTGTCGGCGTTCTCCCGGATGCAGCACGTGTTCAGGACCACCACGTCGGCCTCCTCCGGCCGCTCGGTGGGGCGGTACCCGTCGGCCTCGAGCAGCCCGGCGATGCGCTCGGAGTCGTGCTCGTTCATCTGGCAGCCGAACGTGCGGAGGAGATAGTGCTTGTCGGCACCCATCCCCCCAGGCTACGGGGTCGGCCGGGGTGATCCGGCGGTCGGCGGCCACCGGGGGTGCACCGCGCCCGCCGTCGCGCCTGGCACCCTGGAGCGGCGTATGGGAGCCAGAGCCGTGGTG
>Ga0268299_1002849_pt1 | contig 18282 bp, 12 predicted proteins | sample NOBtaG_FD_193484 | JGI IMG/M metagenome (GOLD analysis project Ga0268299, IMG submission 193484) | Activated sludge microbial communities from bioreactor in Nijmegen, Gelderland, Netherland - NOB reactor | ecosystem: Engineered > Bioreactor > Aerobic > Activated sludge | place: Netherlands...
GTGGCTGAGACGCAGCCGCGGCGAAGACATCAATACCAACGGCGAATCTTCTTTCGAGAGCGGCTGGGGCGATGACCCCAATACCATCTTCCAGCCCGGCAAACCGCCGCCGCCTCCTCCACCAGGATATTCACCTCTGCCTGGTTTGGGAATTACTCCCTCGATTGCACCTTCAATCGTTTCGCCAGGTAAGCCGAGCAACCCTAGCCTGGCTTCGTCATCGCAGCCGGCTCAAGTTGCACCCGCTCCGCCCGCACCTCCGGTGCCTAAGGCAGCACCACCGGCAACACCACCATTGCCAAATCCTGCCGCCCAACCTCGACGCCCCCTTGTGCAACCACCAAGCAAAGGCGGACCGGCCGTCCCTCCTGTGCAGAAGACTGGAGAACACGTGGCGCAACCCGGCGCGGCCGTTGGGCAGTCCCAGCCGCCAGGCATGCCGCTTCAACCGAATGCAGCTCCGGCAGCACCGGCCGTTCGCCCTGCCGCACCGCCTGCAGGCTCTCCTCAACCGCAACGCATCGGTGCCGGTCCACAAGGACAGCCACCGGCAAGACCAACGGCGCCCGTCGGGCCGCAAGCGCAAAAGATTGGCGCCACGCCGCAAGCCCAGAGAACACAACCAATGGGTGTTTCCGCTCAGGGAGGTCCTGGCATAGCACCACCGGCAATACCATCTGCGGCCGGACAGCCCCCTGCAGGTGCACCGGCAGTGCCACCAGTTAAACCTGCAAATGAAGTGTCCGATGCAATGAATCGCATCAATTCCGCGCTCCAACTGAAATTTGGAGAAGACGATGAAGACGATGATGAAGCTGCTAAAAATCAGGTCGCCGCTCCGTCCAAACCGGCTGCAGCGATGGCAGATAGGAAGCGGGCGGATCAAACACTGATCGAGCCGGTTATAAGCGAAGACGAATTGCTGACCAAAGCTCCTCGCGACATCGCGGACGAGCTTGCCGCTGCGACACCGCCAGTGACACCAGCACCGCCAGTGACACCAGCACCACCAGCACCGCCAGTAACACCAGCACCGCCGGCACCGCCAGCGGCTTCCAAACCACTGGATGAAACACTGAAAGAGCGCGCAATCACTGACTCCAGACCTGTAGCGAAAGTTCCCGAACTGCCTAAGAAACGTCCGGATCAGACTATCGTTGAAGCACCGCCTATAAGCGAAGATGAACTCCTGACCCGGGTGCCCAATGACGTGGCCGATGAGCCTGTTTCAGCAGCGCCACCACCACCTCCTCCACCACCTCCTCCTCCACCACCACCTCCTCCTCCGGCACCACCGGCACCAGTCAAACCGCAGGAAATCAAACCGCAGGAAATCAAGCCACAGATTCCCCAGCCAAAAGTTCCCTCTGGCGCTTCCGATCTTTTGAAGCCGAGAAGGTCTGACCAGACGTTGATTGAGGCTGCGATCAGCGAAGATCAACTGCTGACTCGAACGCCTGAGGATGTTGCCGATAAGCCAATTCAAAAAACGCCGGAAAAGCCTGCTGAAAGAACGCCTGAAAAACCGGTTGAAAGCTCAAGCAGCTCTTCAAGAGATTCTGCTGCCGCACCGGCCAAACCGGCATCGCCAGTGCAACCTGTCAAACCGGAAGTAAAGTCTGCGCCAAAATTTCCTGACACCGGGCGACCGAGACGTCCGGATCAAACATTGATTGAAGCTGCGATCAGCGAAGACGAGCTGCTCACGCAGGCACCAAAAGATGTTGCTGATGAGAGATTCGAGTTTGAAAAGTCGGACGCAGAAAAAGTCGTCTCCGACTCGAATGATTTTGTTTCCAACTTCACGCCTGGCGGCGATGAACAAAAATCGAACATGTCCGAACCACCGGCCGCGCAAGCTTCTAATCAAGGAAGCGAAGGACTTTCGCTTGCAGAACGTATGGCTCAGGCCGCCGGCAAGCCAAAATCTCCAACAGAGGATGAGCCGAACAAAGCGCTGTTCAAAAAAATCAATGAATCGCTGAAGGAAAAAGAATCGCAAAGTGAGACGGCTCCGCTTCCCGAGGCGGACAGCTTTGGTTCCGACTTGTCGGATGCCAAACCTTTATCTGCGCCCAATGACTTATTGAGCAGCGCCGCCTCCAATTTCCTTAAACAGAGCAACGAACCTGAAAAATCCGCACCGGCGTCCGGTAATGACACGGCAAAAGACAAGCCGGGTTTGTTTCCCCAGGCGTCCAAAACCGGGCTGGGAGCGTTGATGGCGGCTAAAAATGCCGGTCAAACGGATGACACCGCAATCGAGCGGCAGGAAAAATTGCCGGAAAACCCCCTGAAATCGAACTCAGGTATGCAATCGCTCGATTCTGCTGCTAAGCTTTCACAAACGGACTTGCCGGCGCAAGACCGCAAGCCTGAAGTGAAACCCATGGAAACACCCACAGAGCCTACACCTGCCGACGTTCCGGACAAAAAACCCAGCACGGGTTTGGGCAATCTTTTGTCGGCAAAATTAGCACAGGTTCAGCCACCTAAAGAAGACGAAAAAGACAACGACGAGAAGAAAGGTGGTCTGACGGGCAGTGGCTTGGGGTCAAAATCCAGCAGTTCTCTGCCTCCTGCTAAGCCGAGCAATTCCATGACGGGAATGCCGGCTGCCAAACCGGCCGAATCTCAATCCAATCTGACTCCACCGGCAGCTCCCCCTTCCGAGAAGCCCAAGGCAAAGACGTCAGGATATTTCAGTGCCATTCAGTCGCGTACCAACATGCCGGCGCAAAGCGCACCGGAAACAAGGCCTGATCCGCCCAAGAAATCGCGCACAGACATGCCCGCACAATCGTTCGAAGGGGCAGCAGCAGCCAGCTTCACTTCGGATTTCAACGCTTCTACCGGCTTCAATTCCGACACGGGATTCAAAGGCGGCGGCGCTCAAGACAGGCTTGCGGCGGCAACCGGCATGTCCTCAGGGGCGCAAGCCGAACAGCAGCCCCCTTCATCGGGCGCTCCTATGGGCGATGAAAAAATTTCATCGGCTGTCAGCAGATTGATGGAAGCAGCTAAACGCAAGGAGCAAGACGGATCAACCAAGAGTGGTACTTTCGCTTCCAGTTCTTCTCCGTCCTTGCAGTCCGGCTCGATGACTCAGATTCCATCCGGTGCTATGCCGTCCACTCCGGAATTGGGTTCGGCGGCAAGCCGTCTGGCTGCAGCCAGTGGTGACGCCAACGATGCTCTGACATCCGACTTGATGAATCGCTTCCTTGAAGCAGCAAACCGCGGCTCCGAACTGAAGAAGAAAGCATCGGATGCCAACGCTGCCCGCGGCGAAGCGATCAATCGCGAACTGTCGACGCCCAATGCGCCTGCCAGCCAGCCTTCTGTGGACAATGCTCCACAAATCGACATTGCCGAACAAACGCAAGAACGCTTGCGCATGGCGATGGAATCGACGACAGGAAAACACGCAGCCCGACCGGCTCCACCCAAGATGCCGGATATGTCTTCCATGCGTCCTTCCGATTTGCAATTGCATAATCTGACGCAAATGAGAGGCGGCGGCGACCTGGAGATCAATCTCGATGCACCGGGCTCGAAAAAGGACAGTCAGACGCGCAGCCGCATGCGCAGTGCTTTCAAGAATCAAGGCATCGACATACGCTGGATAGTTTTGACAGTCGCTGCATTAATCGCTTGCGGTGCGGGTTATTGGATCTGGCTCAAACCAGTCATGGACAAGCCCCCGGCGCCGGTCGATCAGACCGCCGTTCAAGCTCAGCATAATTTCGATTCCGGCAAGTATCCAAAAGCCATCGAGCTTCTCGAAAAGAAAGAGAAGAAAACACCTCTTTCCAACGCTGAAGAGGATCTTTTGAATCACTCGCGCTACAAGCATGCTGAAGGCCTCGCCAAGAAGAGCCGCTTCACCGAAGCCAAGAAATTGCTCAAGAAAATTCCTGAGGATTCGGTCCATACAGCCAAGGTCAAAGACCTGATGAAAAAATATCGCAGACTGCGTAAATAGAAGCATCGCCCTTGAGGGGGATGGTCTGGGACGAAGTGCATTTTCAGGACGTTGAAACCCGTGCTTACATGGTGCTTAGAGTCTTACGCCTGCGCGCGCGATAGTAATACATATCTGCGTGGGTAAAAAGATACAGAGACCTGTTTGTTCGTGTCCCATGAAGCTTTGCCTCAATTGCCATAAACAATTCACCGACGAGGTCGAATTGTGCCCGCATGAGGGTTCCTTTCTCGTTCCAGTGCCGAACGATCCGCTTTTGGGCGCGCTCATTGACGAGCGTTATCGGGTCGAATCTTTGATTGCAAAAGGCGCCGTAGGCAGCGTCTACAAAGCAAAGCAAGAATTGCTGGGCAGACAGGTCGCTCTCAAAGTCTTGCACGGTTACTTAGGTGCAGACCCGGAATCGCTGGTTCGTTTTCACCGCGAAGCCAAAGCGATAAGCCGGTTGGAGCATCCGAATCTGCTCACGCTCTACGACTTCGGGATGACTTCGGACGGTCAGCCCTATTTCGTTATGGACCTTTTGAACGGAACAACACTGGCGAAAGTCCTCACCAGCGAAGGCCGCCTAGATGTCCGGCGCACTCTCAGCATAGTCAAACAGGTTCTCGAAGCTTTATCGGAAGCACACAAGAAGGGCATCGTACACAGGGATATCAAACCGCCAAACATCGTTTTGATTGATAAGGAGGAAACGAAAGAGTTCGTCAAACTCGTCGATTTCAGCATCGCCAAGATGGCCGATAACTCGACGGTAGATCCGGTTCAACTGACTGTCGACGGCATCATATGCGGAAGCCCCGCTTACATGAGCCCTGAGCAGTGCCGCGGCTCGGATGTCGATGGACGCAGCGACATTTATTCGATCGGCATAGTGCTTTTCGAAGCGCTCACGGGCAAAAGGCCGTTTTCGGCAAAGGATCTCGTCAGCTTGATGTATTTGCATGTTAATGACGAACCGCCGAAACTATCCGATATCGAGCCGAGCTTGCAATTTCCTGTCGAACTGGAAAATCTTGTTTCCAGCACGCTGGCAAAAGATCCGGCTCAAAGACCGCCAAACGTCGAGGCATTGTTGGCAAAGCTCTCGAGCATTCTAGAAGACTGCTCGGACACACTGGTCGCAAGCCCGGCGCCTGCGACGTTCAACGCCGCCGTTAGCAACGAGGACATCTCGCCGCTTTTCACAAACGCGAAAGCAAATCATGGTGCCAGTTCCGACACCCAAGACGTATTCATCGGGGTGACGACAAAGCCGAAAGCAGCGAGCAAACAGGATGTGCCGGGCTGGCAGCACCTGGAGAAAACTCTGCAGGAGATGGCGGATTTTGATGCGACACCGGGTGGCGGATCAACCGATACGGCGGACAATTTGGATAGCGCGGCCAAGCCGGCGAATGCTGCTGCCATCTCTCAAACTTACGACCACAGCCGAGAGGAATTGCTTTCACCCAAAGCCAGTACTTCTTCCTCATCGCTGCCCCCGCAGGCACCACCAGCAGTGCCCACACGACAGGAAGACCACAGTGAGCCCGGGCGCGAGATGCGCAATACTGGCGCGTTCGCGCCAGAGTCCTCCTCGCTTTATCGCAATGAATCGGAATGGGCTCCCAATCCGCTGAAAATGATTTTGCCCTTGATCGTCATTCTTGTCGTAGGTGGCATCGGTGTTCTCAAAATCTGGGACATTGCAACTCCTGATACTCCGGCCGAGATGCTGGTGAGAGGGCAGACGGAAAAAGCAATAAGCGTTCTGGAAAGCCGTCAGCACAGCCGTCGTCTGAGCAATGACGAAGTTTCCACCTTGCATACTGCGTATTTGAACTTGGCAAGAAAGTACGCCAATCAAAACAAATTGCAGCAGGCTATCAACACGCTGAAAAAGGTTCCAGCCGGATCGCCGCTTCAGGACACAGCCGGCAGATTGCTGCAGGCATATAAACGCCAGCTTTTCATGTCGAGAGGGCGTTAAGTCATGAAACTCTGCAACACATGCAACGAACTTTTCGAGGATGACAAAGAACTCTGTCCGGTCGACAGCGTGCGCCTTGCCGATGCCGGAAAGAGCCCATTCATAGGCAAATACATAGACGACCGTTATCGCATCCTGGCTTTTCTCGGACAAGGTTCGATGGGAGCGGTTTTCCGGGCCCTGGATGAAACCACGTCTCGACAAATGGCTATCAAACTGCTGCACGGCAGTCGTGTTTCCGATCCTAATTCCCGCCGCCGCTTTCTGCGTGAGGCAAAGACAATCAGCAGTCTCAACCATCCCAATATCGTCAAGCTCTTTCATTACGGCTTGCTTGGCGAAGAGCAACCTTACATCGTCACAGAATTTCTCAAAGGCGAATCTCTGGCCCGCCGCATTCGCGAAAAGGGTCACATCCCTATCGAAGAGGCACTGCCCATCATGCGGCAAGTTCTCAGCGCAGTGGCAGAGGCTCACAGAGCCAAAGTCATCCATCGCGACTTGAAGCCGGAGAACATTGTTCTGGAAAATGATGTAGTAAAAGTTCTGGACTTCGGCGTTGCCAAATTGATGTTCGAACGCAACGAACAATCCGGCTCACTGACGATGGACGGGAAAGTCTGCGGATCGCCCGGCTATATGAGCCCGGAGCAATGCCGCGGAGAAGAGCTGGATATACGCAGCGATGTCTATTCGCTGGGCGTGACGATTTTTGAGATGTTGACAGGCAAACGTCCTTTCTATGCCGATGACGTAATGGGCTTGATGTTCATGCACGTCAACCGCCCGCCGCCCAGCTTGAATGCTATCCGCGTCGATTTGCCGTTTCCTACTGGTCTCGAGACTGCAGTCCGCAAGGCGCTCAGCAAAACGAAGTTCGAACGTCAGAGCAGTGCTGAAGAATTGCTCGATGATATTGAGCTGTCTCTTTCCAAGTTTGAGAAAAAGAAAGAGGCGGGTGCGCAAATGTCATCGGGTTGGATTCCTTTTGACGAATCATCAGTAAAAGCCGTCAATATGGCGCTGAAAGACAGTCAATTCGCCATCACCACTCCGCAGGAAGTGCTGCCCGCTTCCGGCATCCTGACGCACGATGAGATTGCTCAGAGCGGGAAAACACACGGCAAGAAAAATATTCTATCGGCCGGTGCCAAACATCGCTTCAACGTTTTCGTCTTTACCCTTGTCTCTGCGTTCTTGATGTTCTCCGCGCTCAAACTGGTTTTTCCAGAACAGCCGTCTCCCCAATTGCCGGATGTCGAACAATTGATCTCGCAGGGAAGAAACGTTGAGGCCTTGCAGTTGCTAGATAAAATCAAAAGACAGAAATTGAAACCGCACGAGCAATCATACGTCGATGATATGCTTTTCAATCTCGGAATCAGGCTCGCCCAGGCGAAGGATTATCAGAGGGCCGCAGATTCGTTGCTGCGAGTTTCCAAGAATTCGGATCACTTCAGCAAGGCGGCCAATCTTGGCAAACGCTATCGAAAACTTGGTTCGGACAACTAAAGAAAGACTGGAGTTTGAAACGTGATGGAACCGATCAAGGTCGTGATTATCGAAGATCACCAGGCTACCCTGGATGGTCTGTCCATCGGACTGTCCCAGGAAAGCGACATTCAAGTCATCGCCACTTCGCTGGACGGCGATGAAGGCTATGCCATCGTCGAAGAGATGAAACCGGATGTGGTGCTGCTCGATTTGCATTTGCCCGGCAGCGCGGGACCGCGTTCTATGGTGGAAAAATTTTCTCAGTTGAAGAGCACCAAACTCGTCATATTCTCTGCCGAGAGCCGCATGGCATTTATTCAAACAGTCCTGGCGATGGGCGTGCAAGCATATTTGCTCAAGTCCGAACGAGTGGCAAAAGTTTCCGAAACCATCCGTCGAGTGATGAAAGGAGAGACCGGCATCGTCTCCGAACAGGTGAAAGGCAATTGGAAAAAACTGACGCGCAGCGAAGACGAAGTATTGCGCATGATGGCAAAAGGAATGAAGTACCAGGACATCGCCGATGCCAGAACGACGTCGATAACAACCGTTCGCAAACAGTGTGAGACATTGCTTTTGAAATTAGGTCTGGACACGAGAGAACAGCTCATTGCTTGGGCGGTCGAGAATGGCTACGGAAGCGTTGATTTAGGTGCAAGAGGCGTTTAGAGCTGCTGTGGTCAATTTCCCTTTTGATGCTCGCAAACTGGCAAAATTGCTGTTTCCTTCCAAGACCGTCGAAGTAAAACGCGCTCTCCCGTCCGAGCAAAAAGCAAAACCGGCCGCCATTCAAGAAGATGATGAAAAGCAGCTTTCGCGCATTTGCGAGGAGCTCATGGACAGTCTTTTCGACGCGCTGCGCCATCGAGTTGAAACTGAAGAAGATAAGCAGCGCTTCAAAGATCTGGAGCTGATTTCGCCAAAGCATGTGAAAGAGCCGGACAGCCCGCCGCAAATCAAGGGTCTGGTCACAAAGAAAAACATGCCCAAAAGCTTCTACCGCTTCCGCGCCCGCAACAGCGAGCTTTGCCTGTCTGTAAGAGGAACTTCCAGAGCGATCGAGATATTTGTAATTCCGTCGCAGGAAACGGTTTTCCTTTCATATGCCGAATTCGACACACGACTCAAAACGCGCCTTGACCTTGTCACTACCAAACACGGACATGCCTGGTGCAAAAACAATGAGCGGATTCGCGTCGAGGAAATTCTCTTACTTCTCGACCGCAGCCTTTCTTTGCTGTATCCGGAAGAAGATCGCGACGGCACCAGCGATCCGGCACTGCATCGCCATGTTCCAGCCAAAGATCCGATCTTTCAGCGCCCGCGCAAAGTCGACCCGCACAAATTGGAAATGCAGAATCTGGCGTGGAAACTCGTCCATCAGCAGGAAGAGACAAAACGACGAGTGGCGCGCGATTTGCACGACACGGTGATAGCCGATTTGCTGATGCTCAAACGCTATATGTCGGGCGACCGAGCATTGACCAATGAAGAAGTATTGGAAACGCTAGATGAAATAGTCGAGAAATTGCGCGATGTTTGCAACGACTACGCACCGCGCAACTTGCAAGATTGGGGTTTGAAAGTAAGCATCGAAGGGCTTCTTGAGCGCGTCGAAGAAAGATCCGGCATTGCTTGCCAGCTCGATGTCGAGACAGAATTGCCTCGCTTGCCGGAAATGATCCAGTTGCACATTTTTCGAATTGTTCAAGAAGCGCTGAACAATGCAGAAAAGTATTCATCGGCTTCGCAAATCACTGTAAAAATCGAAGAGCCGGCCGATCATACATATGTGTTCACCGTCAGCGACAACGGCGCCGGTTACGACGTTTCGCTTTTGGACGAAGAGCGCAGCGAGTCGGGAGGCATGGGTATGACCAGCATGCGCCAGCGAACCGAAATCATTCGCTCTCTCTACTTGAGCGAACTCACGTTCAAGTCCAGACCCGGTGAAGGCGCTGAGGTTCGCCTTGAAGTGGCTGTTAAATAGTCTGGTAATCTATACCGGCTCCGGCAGTTTGAAGAGTTTACGCGTATTGACCATTGCTGCCGTGGCGATGCTCTCCACTGTCGAGCCGCGCAATTCAGCCAGTTTTTCCGCGACATACCAGACATAGCGTGGTTCGTTCTTTGAACCTCGCACCTTCTGCGGTGCCAGAAACGGGCAATCGGTTTCCACCAAAATTTTGTCTTCAGGCACCTGCCGAGCGGCTTCCTGTAACGCTTTGGCATTGGGGAAAGTGACAATTCCGGAGAAGGAAACATAAAAGCCCAGCTCGGCAATCTTGGGCAGATGTTCGGGTGCGCCTGTAAAACAGTGAAAGACGCCCTTAAGTGAATCATCAGAAGTTCCCGCGCCCGATTCTTCGAGTATGTCGAACACCTCCTGCCAGGCGTCTCGGCAGTGGACAATCACCGGTTTATTCAAGCGTTTTGCCAATTCGCACTGGGCGGCAAACGCCCTTTTCTGACTGTCGTGGTCGCTGTTGTTGTAAAAGAAGTCCAAACCACATTCGCCCACTCCGACTGCTTTCGGATGCTGCGAAGCCCTTTCGATTTCTTCTGCGCATTTATCGGTCCAATCTTTGGCTTCATGCGGATGCAAGCCTGTTGCAAAAAACAGGTTGGCATGCCGCTCGGCAATATCTTTCAGCTCGTCCACATTATCGAGAACCACACCCGGGTTCACCATCTGCACGACGCCGTTTTCAAAAGATCGGCGAATGACCTCTTCTCGCTCCTCGCCGAAAAACTCGCTCACCACATGAGCGTGGCTGTCAATAATGCCGCAGTCTTTCCTCGGCAGCTCTTTAGTTTTTTCCATGGTTCCTAGATTTATCCAATCGATTAAAATTGGAGGCGAATTGGGATTTTTATCTCAATCCTTTATTAAACACGCAGCTTGCGTGCCTGTCCCATTAGTACTCTCACGTAGTCACATACGGCGATCCGAATTTACTTTTTTGGGTTTTAGAGTAGAGTACATATATGGAATCCTGACAACCCACTTACCACTCAGTCTTTGCTGCCATGATGTCAACAAACTCGTCCTTTTCAGATGTATTTCGCAAATTGACGACATTAACTCTGGCGACTGCCTTTGCCGGACAATTTTTTGCCATGCCGTGCCTGGCAACCCAAGCGCCGAAGAAAACCTTTCAATTGCGCGCCGGTCAGGATTTTATTAAACCGGAAGACAGCCCTTCTTTGTCCCGCAGCGACATGAATCGCGCCGGCGACCCCTTCGACAGCAGCGGCAGCGCACAGGAAGATACTTTTCAGCCTCCCCCCGGCGCATTTCAGGTTCAGACAGCTAAGACCGGTATGCCGGATCAGCGCGGTTTTCCTCTCAGTGCCGAGGATTCAGGTGAATTCAACGGACAGGGCATGCCCGGTATGGGCGACCAGATGCCGCAGCAGCAACAGCCGCGCCAGCAGATGATGCCGCCGCAATTTCAGCCGCCCACGCAGATGAATCAGATGCGCCAGAATCCCAACGACCCGGACGGCGAATCGATGAGACTCGCCTGGGACGAATGGCACCGCCGCGTAGCTGAATGCATATACAACCAGATCAGCACCTATGCCAAGACATTTTTGAAAAACAGCAAGCCTCTGGTTTGTGTTATCAGCTATACGGTTACACGCGACGGACGTGTTGTTAATGTCCACATGCAGTCGAACAGCAGCAGCCTTGTGTACAACGGCATGGTCTACGCCACAGTGAGCAGGATGTCGGGCAACCCGGTGCTTGCATTCCCTCAAGGCAGCAAGCGTATGACCGTGGAGAAGCTTTCGACCTTCGGTCATAATAATGGCGGTCCGCAGGGATTCCGGTCCATCGTGGGCGATCAGGAGACTGTGAAAGGAAGATAAGTGCCGGATACGGCAGCCGATTCGATTAAATCGCTGGCTTACGAGCTGGCAAAAGTTGTCGGAAAGAACTACGTCCTTTCCACGCCGGTTTCGCTCGCGCTCTATGAATGCGACGCGGAAACCATGGATGTGGCGCGTCCGGATCTGGTCGTTCTGCCCAGATCTACTGAGGAAGTTCAAAAGGTCATTCAACTGGCCAATAAGTATTCGGTGCCCTTTACCGCGCGGGGAGCGGCAACGGGACTTTCCGGCGGCGCCACGACGATCTATGGCGGCATCAGTTTGGTGCTGACCCGCATGAATCGAGTTCTAGCCATCGATCCCAAAGACATGATTGCTGTTGTGGAAACAGGTGTGACCAACCTGGCCGTTTCCCATGCCGCGGCACCATTCGGTCTCTACTTTGCGCCTGACCCATCCAGCCAGTCTGCGTCAACGATTGGGGGCAATCTCGCCGAAAATTCCGGCGGACCGCATACTCTTAAATATGGCATGACAATTCACCATGTTCTCGGAGCAAAAGTCGTTTTGCCTGATGGCAATGTCACCGTATTCGGTGGCAAAGCCAAGGACAAACTTTCACTCGACCTGCTTGGTTTGATTGTCGGCTCAGAAGGAACATTGGGCATCGCGACGGAAGCGACTGTGCGCCTTTTGCCGAGATCTCGATATGTCGAAACAATGCTTGCCTACTTTCCCAGCGTCGCTACCGGAGGACAAGCCGTTTCCGATATCGTCGCTCACGGTGTCGTGCCGGCAGCGATGGAAATGATCGACAGCCTCACTCTCAATGCCGTCGAAGACTATTTGCACATGGGGCTGAATCGCGCTGCCGGCTGCCTTCTCGTTGTGGAATTAGATGGTCCGAAAGAGAGTATTCATGTGCAACGGCAAATTGTCGAGTCTGTGGCCGGAGAAAACGGTTCTATTTCATTGCACTGGGCTAAGGACGACAAGGAGCGCGCGCAAATTTGGAAAGCCAGAAAGACATCTTTCGGCGCCTTAGGTCGAATCGCGCCTCATGGTTACGTTCTGGACGGAGTGATACCGAGGAGCAAGCTTAAGGAGGCAATTGAAAACATTGCCGCCATAGGCGAAAAGCACAATCTAACGATCGCCAACGTTTACCATGCCGGCGACGGCAACCTCCATCCATGCCTACTTTATCATCGCGAGAATGAAGACGAAGTCAGGCGCGTAATGCTTGCCGGACGTGAGATTCTCGAGCTTTGCGTGGAACTGGGCGGAACATTATCAGGCGAACACGGCATCGGTATAGAAAAGGTGAGCGAAATGCCGATGGCATTTTCCGCCGTTGATTTAGAGTCTATGCACTGGGTCAAGAATGCCTTCGATCCGCGCTGTATCTGCAATCCGGGCAAAATCATCCCGCAATTGAAGTCCTGCGGAGAGTCAGGGATGCGCCCCCTTCTCAGGCACAAGCTTTTGAGTGGCTGCTGACCCCTCTGCTTCACCCTCGCTCGGGTGTATTGACCACCACCGACCGGGCATAAAGAGAGAGCTTATTACTATAGAGCTTTAGTTTTGCGGACAGAATCATGGCCAAAATTCTTCTTGTAGAAGACGATCAAAACCTGGCGTTTCTTTTGCAAATGCAACTCGAGCATGAAAAGCAAATGGTCGATGTCGTGCATTCGGGTCTGGATGCTTTGCAGAGTCTCAAGGACCACACTTACGACCTGGTGATTATGGATTGGATGCTTCCGGACTTAAGCGGCGTCGATGTAATTTCAAAGTTCAGAAACATCGGCGGTCGCACTCCTATCCTTATGTTGACTGCCAAGGGCGCGCCTGAGGACATGGCTCAGGGCTTGGACGCCGGTGCCGATGACTATCTTGTAAAACCCTTTCACCCAACCGAACTTGGTGCTCGTGTAAGAGCATTGATTCGCAGACCGGCAGCCTTCGCCGGTCGTCTGCTGCAGATTCAGGATTTGGAATTGGATACTGTCACCAATCGCGTTCAGCGCGCCGACAAAGAAATCGAGCTGACAGCTAAAGAATTTTCGCTTTTGGAACTTTTGATGCGCCATCCCAATCAAAGTTTTTCCCTGGAGCAGATATTGGATAGGCTGTGGCAAACTGATTCTTCAGCATCGATTGACACGGTAAGAACGCATATGAAAACGCTCAGAAAGAAACTGGGTGACAGCGAAGACAATTCGATCATTCGCACCAAACGAGGCTTGGGATACAGGATCGTCGATTCCTAAACGTCCCTCATCATAGGATTCAAAACGGCTAAATGGAGCAGGCTCCCAATAAGAATCAAGGCTCAAGCGGCTCACTGACAGTCAAAGCTGCCTTTGCCGTGCTAGCTACAGCTCTGGTCTTGCTTTATATCGGGGGTGTTGCAAGCCAGCAATTGCAGCCGGGAGCGAGCAGTGTAATCCCTCAAGGTCAAGAAACTCTTTTTGAAATCGAAGAAACAATGACTGCTTACTCGGACTTGCGCAGCCATGAAGTCGCTTATCTCATTGAGGGAGATGCGCAAACGCTGCCGGCAATAAATGATGCGATATCGCGTCTGAATGAACACTCGGAAAAACTTTTGAAATTGACCGCAGGCAATCCGAGTAAAGATGCATTCGAGGCTCTGAGGATAAACATAAACGACCGTGTCGGGCAGAATACCATTCTTATTGAAACCAGAAAAAAACGTGGACGCGCTGCGGCCGCTCCACTTCTGGAGGCTCCGGATTTTCGCAAACTGACAAATTTAATCGAATCGCAACTGATTGATTTGAGAACGAAAGAAAAGCAAAATCAGCTTGCCGTCAACGAAAGCATAGGCAACAACAACCTGCAAACACTGGGCGCCATCTGGATAATGATGATGGCTGCGTTTCTAATCCTACTGTCCATGCTCTTCATTCTCAACCGTTATGTCGTCGAAACGCGTGAAGCAGAGCGCAAGCTGGCCGAGCGCGAAGCGCGCATGCGCGCGATAGTCGATACTGCACCGGATGGAATTTTAACGTTTTCCGATCAGGGCGAGATCGAATCAGCAAACGAAGCGACGCACAAAATGTTCGGCTATGCGGCAGGAGAACTGCTCGGCATGCAGGTTATCGCCATCATGGAAAATATTCTTCCGGAGAGTCGTCCGCACACGAGTTCAACTTTCGGCGAGAAGCAAACCGTGGGAACCGGTGAAGAAATTCGCGGACGCAGAAAAGACGGCAGCACATTTGCAGTCGAAGCGGCTCTGTCGGTGCTGAACCTGGGAGATCGCCGCATTTACACTGGTATCGTTCGTGATATCACGGCCAGAAAGGAAGCAGAAAGGCGCGTCAGTGAATTTTATTCAACAGTCTCGCATGAATTGCGCACACCGCTGACATCAATTCGCACAGCGCTGGGGCTTATGACCAGCGGCGCGGTTGGAGAGCTTTCCCAGAAAGGCGGACATCTGGTGCGCATCGCCGGTGGTGAATGCGATCGTTTGATCAGATTGATAAATGATATTCTCGATTTCCGAAAAATCGAAGCCGGCAGACTGATGTTGAAACCGCAATTGACCAACCCTCAGTCGCTTGTAGATACGACGTTTCAAGCTATCAAAGGCCTGGCGGAAGAAGCCGGAGTGGAACTCTCCAAATCAATCGAATTCAATGAAGCTTTGCACTGCGATCCGGACCGGATTGTGCAAGTGCTGACAAATCTGATATCGAACGCCATCAAATTTTCCGAGCGCGGAAAGGAAGTTCGAATCAGAGTTACGGAAACTGAATCGGGACGCGCTCGATTTGCCATCATCGATCAAGGACCGGGCATCCGCGAAGATCAGATGAGCAAGTTGTTCGCCAAGTTTCAGCAGCTAGATTCTTCCGATACTAGAAAGAAAGGCGGAACAGGACTTGGACTGGCAATTTCCAAGGCAATCGTCAGTCAACACGGCGGTGAAATCGGCGTCGAAACTACGGCGGGCAAAGGTTCGACTTTCTGGTTCGAATTGTCGACGGGTGACGTGCTTCCGCTGGCTCCGGATGAAACGCTCACCTTGCACCGACTGAGAGTAATGCTGGTGGCGGACGATGAGAGGCTCGCCGAGCCATTGAAAGAACTGCTGCAAAAATCCGGCTTCGACTTGCTGAGAGCGGCGACTCTGGCCCAGGCGGAACGCATCGTTGAAAAAACTTTTCCCGACATCGTTCTTGTCGATGTCGAGCTGGCCGACGGCAGTGGATTGGAAATAGTCAAACACGCCGGAGGCGCTCTTCTTTCTCACGCGGTACCAATGATTATCTTGGGTGGCTGGAACGAAGAAACCGGCACAATTGCAAACCCTGTACTTCTCGACCTGCAGAAAAATCCGTTCGATTGTCTTCGCTTGCGCAGGATTGGCAAGCAGGCAGGCGTTGTCGCCGCAGAAAGCAGAGTTCTCGTGATTGAAGGTGATTCAGCAAAAGCGAATCTGTTAAAAACTGAAATTAAGCGCGGCGGCTTTCAAGTTATCGATGAGATAGACCAATCGGTTTCCGGGATGATGAGAGAACTCGAGCCCGACATCATTGTTCTTGATCTGTCTGTTTCCAATGAGCGTTGCTTTGAAGTTTTAGCCGGTCTGCGCCAGGGCGAGGAGCACTCTTTACCCCTCGTTGTATATAGCGAAGACGGTATCGCCACAGCGGACATAAATAAGATGACTCTCGGCCTCACCAGACATTTGAAAGGCGCTGGAATTTCAACCGATGAATTTTGCGAGTCAGTAAATAGGTTGATGCAAGGAATAGTAATGACGTCTACGGAAAGCCAGCGTCCGCTTGAAATTCCGAATAGTCAGGAGGTTCTTTCCTGATCGGCAGCCCGTCCTCGCCTTTTGCGCCAGATTAAATATCCGTGAATATCTGTCACTGAAAGGGTATGATTCGGGTGTGACACTACTACGTGGCGTAAGCATTGCAAATTCCCCAACAAACATTCGGCGGGCTATCAGGAGGGCATATCTGATTGCACGGAAAACTTGATCTTGGCAAAGCTAAAGGACTGAAAAAGTCTGAGATTAAACAACTAAACCGTATCCTGCAGCAAAGAATTCCAGCAGGTAAGTTGCTGACTATCGACCTGGCTGAGAGTATTTCCGAGATCTCTGATTCGACCGGTCATCCGGTTTCTGTAGTCGTTAATCGGCGCGGACAGATCGTAAATATCACCCTTGGTCATCCCTCGGAAGTGAACATGCCCGAACTGAGAGGCGTGAGAGTAGGTCCGGGAAGACTTTGCGGTCACCGAATCATTCACACCAGCCTGGACACAGGCAAAGCCGGACAGTCCAACAAGCTTTCTTTCAGAAAAGAAGATCTGCAATGCCTGCTCAAGAATCGGCTGGATGCCATTGCTCAGATCACTGTCAACACCGAGGGCAGCTTCAGCCGCTCCAAAGGTGAACATACAAGATTTGCGGATGTAGTGCACATCGCCCACATTCTTCCCGGTCGCGATTCGGAAGGTCAGCTCTGGAAATTATTCCCACCGATGACCGCAAGACGGGCTCAGGAAGAAGACTTCGAAGAGTTGATTCAGGCGCTGGAAAATGAGTTCAGGAGAGAAGCGCCCGGTCTTCAGGTCGCAAAAGGCGAAGAGCGCGCCATTCTTGTGGGATTGATCTCGGAAGGACACGACGCATTTCAGGTCGACGATGATCTGGATGAAATGTCGTTATTGGCCAAAACAGCCGGTGCTACCGTTTGCGGACGGCTGACGCAATCACGTTCTCAACCCGATCCTAAGTATTTCCTAGGCTCAGGCAAAGTGCAGGAATTGGCACTGCTCGTTCAGGAAATGGGGGCAAACATCGTAATCGTCGATAAAGAGCTCTCCGCAAACCAGCAGCAAAACCTGGAAGACATCGTCGCCGTAAAAGTGATCGATCGCACCGAGCTTATTCTCGATATTTTTGCTCAGCGTGCTCAGACTAAAGAAGGAAAGCTTCAAGTCGAACTGGCGCAACTAAAATATCTCTTCCCACGGCTGGTCGGCAAAGGCACTGCCTTGAGCAGACTGGGCGGCGGCATCGGAACAAGAGGTCCCGGTGAAACCAAACTGGAAGTAGATCGTCGTCGCATTCGCGATCGCATAACTTTTCTGGAGCGCGAAACTCAGCGAATCAAGAATTATCGTGATACGCAACGGCGCAAACGCACGGATGAAAATCTTCCCGTCGTTGCACTCACCGGATATACGAACTCGGGCAAATCAACTCTTTTGAACGCGCTGGCAAAGTCCGATATGGTCGTCGAGGACAAGCTTTTCGCTACTCTCGATCCAGCGACCAGAAGAACGACTTTACCGGATCATTCGCCGGTATTGCTGACAGACACAGTCGGATTTATCAAGAAATTGCCGACATCTCTGATTGCCGCATTCAGAGCGACGCTCGAAGAAGTGGCGGTGGCAGATGTTCTCATGCACGTTGTCGATGCAAGCCATCCGAACGTGATGGAACACATGAGTTCCGTCTATGATGTCTTGAGCGAGCTGGGCGCTGTAGATAAGCCTATCATCACGGTTTTGAACAAGGCCGACAAAGCACGCAAAGAAGACCTGGAATGGCTGGCTGCGCAGGTTCCGAATCCTGTAATGGTATCAGCGATAATGCGCACCGGACTTGGTGGCTTGCTGTCGAATATTCAAACAGTGCTCGAAGAAGTTTGTCCAACTCGTCGTTTGCACAGCGCTTAATCGCGCGTCCTATTTCTGCCACTACATTCGGTGCCAGCTTCCAACGCCGCCGTTTCATCTTCGAATTTGAAAACTTGACCGGATAATTGAGATATACGGTAGTTTCAAGCGAAGGAAAGATTTGTCTGTTAATGTGGCAAATATAGGTGTGTACCCCTCGATGAATGAGGGAGCCCAGGGGCTCAGAGGAGCAACATTCAATGGCCAAAACCGAGCAGATTTCCAAAGTGGACGACCTGTACGCTCAGGG
>Ga0268299_1002850_pt1 | contig 18267 bp, 11 predicted proteins | sample NOBtaG_FD_193484 | JGI IMG/M metagenome (GOLD analysis project Ga0268299, IMG submission 193484) | Activated sludge microbial communities from bioreactor in Nijmegen, Gelderland, Netherland - NOB reactor | ecosystem: Engineered > Bioreactor > Aerobic > Activated sludge | place: Netherlands...
AACGGCATCGGAAACACGCAAGATGTTGGTGTAACCGACAAGCGTGCAGTTTTGATGTTCCGGATAGAAAAGGCTCACTCTTCTTGTGGTGTTCACGTCGTGTATTTCGGTGGCGCGAGTACCCTCACCCCTGGCCGGTGGTGTCATATGCCATCTGTAACTGTATCCGGTGGCATTGTTGAATTCGATATCGGCAACGAAGCTGTAGTCGCCGATGTGCTGCCACCTTGTGTCGACACCCTGACTGATAGGAAAGACAACGCGCAAATCTTTGAACATTGTCAGTTTGTCCGTCAGGTCTTTTTTGGGTTTGGGCGCAGCGGGAATGGCGCTGGCGGCAGGTTGCGGCGCTGCCTGGGGCCGGGATTGTGCACCGGTTGCGCTTGAACTGCCCGGGACCGGTGCGGATTGGGGGGCTTGAGTCGTTTGGGGCGCGGTTGCGGGTCCAATTGGAGGCGCAGGTGCCGATTGAGCAAAACCGCCAATGCACGCGTAAAGGAAACACAGGGTGATGAGAATAGTAAGCCGGGTCGCCTTCAACTTGGTCTCCTTGGTTCGCACGAAAGATTCATTCGTACTTCTTATATAGCTGCATCAACAAACCGATACCGCTGATTATTTCAGATAGGTCCGGATTTCAAGCCCAAGCTTAGTTATCTATAGCCCCGTGCTTTGAATAGCTTTACAACAACCCCGGACCGGCCGCTGCCTCTGGGCTTATCTGAGGACGGAAACACCGCACTGGCCAAGGTTTGACGAATTAATCCGGCAGGTCGAAACCGCCGGGCTTGCTCTGTGTATCACAAGTAGACCGGGAGGTTCCTGATGAGAAAAGGTCATGAAAGCGCAAGAAAAGAAGTTTTTGCTTTTGTCCGCGGCGGTCCTGATACTTTTGGGACAGCCGGCATTTGCACGAGGCGGAGGATTGGGGGGCGGTTTTGGCGGTGGATTCGGCGCAGGGCACGGTTACGGAGGACTGGGAGTGCATGGTTTTACCGGTGGATTCCCGCATCAAGACGGCGAATATGGAAGCTCAGGCAAATCAGCCGAGCGATCAGATGGCGGCGAGCCTAGCGTGACACCACCGGCGGTATCGCAAAAAACTAATGCCGACAGTGCATCAACCTCTACGCCCACACAGGCAAAGTGACGACAAAATCTATCTCTGATTTGAAAGTTAGCGGCTTACCAGGTGTTCTGCTCTGAAATATAAGAGCTCTTCAATGCCTGATAGGCAATGTATCCGTATACGAGAAAGAGCAGAACAAAACCGACCAAATAGAATTTGAAACTGAATTTCAGCAGCGGTCTGACAATGAAGTCAATTAAAAGTATGCCTGTACCGGCGCCCATGGATGCGGAGCCCCAATTAAAAGAGAGAATATATTTTCGACAATAATGACCAACCGCTGATCATAAACTGACACCGCATTTGACGTCACAAAAAACAAGATAAAATCTTTCGCCTGACAACTGTTAATGTTCGAGAGAAAGACTCGAATAAGCGTCTGTGCAAAGATTTCACGTCTTTTTGCTCGACTCGATTGAGCACCACATCAGGTGACTGGCGGGCGACTTTGCAACTAATTCGATCACTTTGATGCCAGGATAAGACAAGAACATCGCGCACTATCAGCAGCTTTCCGGATATGTTCTTAGTGGACTGGATAGCGGTCTAGTTTTCTGCAGTCAGGGACGGTCCGCATTTAATAAAGCCGAAAAGCGTTTGTCAGCCATCTCTTCCGGCCTTATGGCAAGTCTTTTTCCCAATCGATTCTTTGGAAATTTAGTCCGTCAGGCGAGGGTATTGCAACCAGAAGAAGGCAATTTTCCGGCAGCACTTGCTTCAATGTCCTAAGGTCTGCCTTTTTCCAGTTGACAGCGGAAAGCTTGAGCAGTCGAAGATTCTTGAAGGATGCCAGGTCTTGTGTGCATGCCGGAGTGATGGAAGTTCCCAATAGTTCCAGATCAATCAGTTGAGTATTCTGAGCAAGCCCCTTAATGCCTCTGTCCGTCACTTTCGGATTGAGCATAAGATCAAGGCTGTGCAACGGAATTTTGCCGAGCTTTTCCAAATCGCTGTCGTCCAAATCTGATTTCGGCAATCCCAAAATGCGGATATTCGGGTTGAGAAGACAGTCGGCGATTGCTTTTTTTGCTCCAGTAATGCCACCGATACGAAGCATTGTCAGTATCTTGTAGTTTTTGATTTTTCGAAGTGCGTTAATCGAAGCTCTGGATTCGGTAAGGTCCACCGCGATCAAATTGGGTAAGCCCTCGAGCGCCCCAACTCCCACATCAGTGACCGGTAAGCCGTTGAGAATCAGTTGGGTAAGGCTTGTATAACGGGAAACGTAGGCCATCGTCGAATCGATAATCGGAGAAAGGTTATCTTCGTAACGACCTATCTTGGTAGAGATTATCGTCAAGTTTGTAATGTCGTTTGGTCCAAACAATCGCATTGTGTTTGTGCGCTCAGCGATCAATTTGTCATCTGTTTCAAATTTGGTTTGAGCATTCAGAGGCACAATCACTTCACCCTGAGCGTTCTGCTCGATCCATTGAGCTTTGGTCGCATCGAAATAACCGAATTTGCCCAGGCTGATCGCCGGAAAATGAAAGACGCGTTTTTTGTTGGCACCGGTTCCCGTCTCTGTGAGAAACATGCTGCGCGCCGTGGCAAGGTCATTTATATAGTCGTGGACATCGGACTGAAGTACCTCTTGCTTGGTGTCTTGATGCAAAAAATGCGTCATCAGAAGACTCGTCAAAGCGATTGAAAAGAAATTTGTAAGTATGATGATCGCTAAAAATCTCAGGTTCGCAGTTGGTTCCAATTCGCCTTCTACTGCCGTTTCCTGAGCGTTGAGACGATTATCACTTGTGCTTATTCGACCTGCCGACTGAGGATGACGCAAGGCTAGCAGGTCGTTAGCCAGCTCGATGCAACTCTGATATCTTGCTCCCGGTGTCTTTGCCAGAGCTTTAGAAATAACTTCATCGAGTTGCAACGGATAGTCGATGCCCATTGACGCTTCCTTCAAGCTGGGGGCATTTTGTGATTGATGTTTGCTCATTACATTGAGCGCCGTCTCACCATGAAATGGTGGAGCACCTGTCAGCGCCTCGAACATAACGCAACCGAGAGAGTAAATGTCTGAGCGGTGATCTTTCCTTTTGCCCATGCACTCTTCAGGGCTCATGTAGAGTGCCTCATTCAGCATCTCTTTGGGGTTGACCTTGGCATTCCAATCGACAGTTGCAGCTTCGGCATCAAATCCTTTGAAATCGACTAATTTAGGAGTGTGCGAACCACCGCTCTGGGTGGTGTCCAGAACTATACTGGTCGGCTTAACAGAACCGTGCAATATACCGTTTGAATGCGCAAACTCGAGAGCATAACAAATGGGAATAAAAATCTGCAGCACTTCATCCAGATTGAGAGTGCCTGAATGTTTCGAGTGTTCATCTAAGTTAGGACCTTGCAAAAAATCCATGACGTAAAAAGGTCTGGCAGTTTCAACATTTCCTGAATCATGAGTTCTGATTAGATTCGGATGTGAAAAAGCCATAGCCGACTGAATTTCTTTTCGAAAGGCGACGAGCAATTTTTCATCAGGCCGAGTTTGCAAAAGAGTCTTTAGAGAATAGATCTTCCCCGTTGTTAGCTGTTCGACTTTGTAGAAGGCACTTACTTTTCCCTTCGTGAGCAGGGAATGTACACGATAGCGATCGTCAACAATCGTTCCGCTTTTCAGCAGCCCTGTCGAATCAGCATCTTTTGCTGGGGATGGAGGTGAGAAGTCTGAGTCTTTCACTCGGTTTTCGTTCTCTGTGTCCGTCATATCTGTTGCAGGATTGTATTTATGATTCTAGACCAATGATTCTAGTCCAATGATTCTTTTCTACCATCCCCGGCGGGATTTAAGCGTAAGAGCCGGCGCAGCGGCGTCTATCCCGGGTCGGCAACACCCTCGACCTTCAATTTTTCACCTTGCTCGAAAATCCAGGACTCGACGATTTGCGCTGTTCGCTGGTCGTACTGACCCTTCTCGAAAATTAGATGTTCTGCATGTTCTATGAGAACGTATTTTTTATTGGGAGTTTTTAGCGCGTTGTATAGTCTAAGAGTGCCGTCTTCTTTGGAGAGCTTGTCTTTTCCTCCCTGAAGAATCAGAACCGGTGCAGTTTCGATCTGTTTTGCCAGGTCGTCACTCTGATTCATAAACGTTGCAAACTGCGCCATTTGTTTGGGCGTCATTTCCAGCTTGGCACGCGGGTCTTTTAGCCAGTTTTCACGAAGCCTCTTGTCGCTGGTTGCTTTCTCGATCAATTTTTCGCCGACATTGAACTTTGAATTCGGGCGCACCATCCGTAATGCCACTTCCATAGCAGCTTTTTTGCCGCCATAGTATTCCGAGCCGGGAACGGAAGCTATTACGCCTGATACGCACTCGGGAAAGAGGGCTGCAGCCTGCAATGCGATTGCGCCGCCCATAGATTCACCCAAAAGAAAAATTGGCACTTTCGGGTTCATCGTCTTTACCCAGTATATTGAACTGCGCAGATCCATCATTGTCTGGTAGAAGTCCAATTTCTTGTTTTCGCTCGGGGAGTCTTTCCAACTGCCAAAGCCACGAACATCAATCGCGTATGTTGATATGCCGCGTCCGGCCATTTGATTGGCAAAACCTGCAAATGATTCTTTGTGCAGTCCGAATCCATGAATCGATACTATCGCTGCTGTCGGTTTTCCGTTTTTCGCGGGCCATGAAGCAAAGGAAGTATCAAAGGACGGTTTGCTTGCAAAAGGCACGGAAACAGGGGCAGGTGGTGTAGGTTTTACCGGCACGGAAACAGGCGCATGTGGTAACGGTTTTACCGGCACGGAACTGGGCGGGCGAGTGTTGATCTGAAAGTCGGAATGCAGGAGCGGCTGCGGACGATGAGACGATTTATCCGCAGTGAAAGAAGGCGGGCAAAACAGGCAGGAAAACATTAGGCACGTTGTCCCTGCACAGGTGAGCTCGAATACTGGTTTGCTCATCTTGGGAATGACTAAATCTCTTCTCGCCAGTTCCACTTCGTCATGCGATTGTTCGCGTCGAACTTTCTTGTCTCTATAGTTACGTCTGGAAGAGCGGCTTCTAGGTTTTGAACATCCTTTGCCGTCCACTTATCTTTGCTGATTGTAAGAAGAATGAGATGTGGCATTGTTTTCAAATGGTCGGTAATTTCCGGGGTGACACCCGTGCCTGCAATGCTCAAACTAATGAGGTTTTTGAAACTCTTGATGCCCTCGTCGGTGATATCCGGATTGGAGTCGAGAAACAAAATTTGCAAACTCTGAATTTTGCTGAGTTTTTGCAGATCGAAATCGGTGATGTCGTTTTGCGAAACGTTTAAAATTCTGAGTCGTTTGCTGGTGACCAACTTGTCGATCAAGGATTTTGCACCCCTGGTGTTCTTAATACCGAGGAAATCAAGATCAGGAAAGTTCTTCAACGTTTGCACGCCGGCGGCAGTTACATTGGTGTCGGAAACGTCTATAGACTCGAGCTTCGGTAAGTCTTTTATAAAATTGAGACCCTTGTCTGTTGTTCCAGTGCCAAAGACAAAGAGTTCTTTCAGACCTCTTAAGTTGGAGCAATGCGCAAGACTAGTGTCGTAGACAAAGCTCAGATCCTCGACCTTTTCGCCGACATCCGCGACGATGTGAAGGTGCTGCAGATCGCCAGCCTGAAAGCCCCTTAAAAGGTGAGGATAGGTATAAAGCTTAGCTGCCGGAACACGCAGGTAAGTTTCAGCTTGCAATGGCACGTTAATGGACCCTTGAGCCGGACTCCAGTTGTCGGTTTTCACCGTCTCATGGGTGTATTTGAAAACGCCAATATCGAAGGCTCTGGGAAACCGGTAGATTTGGACCGGTTGCGAACTCAAGCCTTCGACGTTCAAATAGCGCGTATGTCCGACATTTATCGCTTCTTCCAGTTCTTTCTTTGCGGTTTCAGCCTGGGCCATCGCCAGCTTGTCCGGCTCTGCAGTCGGTTTTGGCTTTGGAGTAAGGAAGGTGTTGAGCCCCATTCCCAGCCCAACTCCACTGATGAGAATGACTGCTCCAACGACGCCGGCGACAGGAGTTGCAATTGCCTTGCGCTCTTTTGCTTGCTCCGGCTTGGAAGTGACGTACAACGAGGCGGGAATGTCTTTTACTGTTTTTGAAAATGTTTTACTGAGCGTCTTTTTCGAAGCGGGAGATGACAGTTCTTGTTTTAAAATCGCCAGTTCGCGCGCTAACTCGAAGAAACTTTGATAGCGAGCATTAGGATCTTTGATAAGCGTCTTTGCGACAATCGCCTCCAGAAGACTGGGAAACTCCCGTCCCATAGAGGCTTCCTTCAGGCTGATTGGAATCACGCTCTGGTGATTCATCATCAGATTGAGAGCAGTGTCGCCATGAAATGGCGGTGCACCGGTCAGGGATTCATACATGACGCAACCCAGAGAGTAAATGTCCGATCGATGATCGACTTTCACCCCGGTGCATTGCTCAGGGCTCATATAAATGGGCGTGCCGAACACCTCACCAGTGCGAGTCAGGGTAAGGGTGTGCCGCTCTTCTGTTTCTGTGAATTTAGCGATGCCGAAATCCACGACCTTCGGAATGTAGCCGCTTGCTTCTTGAGGAGAAATCGCCAGCATGATATTGCCCGGCTTTATGTCCCTGTGAATGACTCCCTGCTCGTGCGCATAGCCCAAGCCAAAGCAGACGGGAATGAAAATGTCGAGCACTTCATCAATCGAAAGCGCGCCGACTTTTCTTGAATATTCCGATAAATTTTGCCCTTCTACCAGGTCCATAACATAAAAAGGTTGCTGGTTTTCCAGCACTCCGAAATCGTGAGCGCGGACAAGATTGGGGTGCGAGAGCTTACTGGCGGCCTGTGCCTCTTTGTGAAAACGTCTTATGCCTACTTCGGTCAATGCTTGACCGTGCAAGGTCTTGAGAGCGAACATCTGCTTCAAAAACATTTGTTCGACTTTGTAGACGGCGCCCATGCCTCCGCAGCCAATCACGGAAATGACGCGATACCTTTCGCTTATCACCTGACCGACATGGAGAAGGTCTTGCTTGCCTGCGCCGCTTGCACCGGATTCGGTGATAAGCGTCTTCGGCAAATCTAATTCATGGCGACCTTGTTTGGGTGTGTGAGAACCGGAAGTATCCATGATGTCCAATCTAGGAATCTGATTATTATGTGGAAAAACGGCACTTTTTTAGACTATAGCTGTTTTTCCGTCATGTGGGTGTCCGCGTCCCGCGGTAAATAAATTTCTGATTGTGACCGCCAATACTAGCAGGGAAAGGTTTTCGACAATATAACGGCAAATTGGTGAATATATCTTTTAGATATCAACGTCATATAAATACGACACTCCGGCTATATCGAATTTCTATATTCGTTCCGATTCTTAAGCTGGCACCGCGGGCAGTTAACTGGAAGTGCCATCACTAATGGTGCACCAGCCGATCCTTACTTCGGATATAATAGTAACCATGGAACTCGATCGTGCCACCGAACTTGCCACCACGCTCATGAGCATTCATGGTCTTTCGGACTGGCTCTTTCGCTTGAATAAAAGCAAGCGCTGTCTTGGTGTTTGCAAATCCGCGCAGCGTACGATCGAACTTTCGACCGCATATGTTTTTCAGAATTCTGAAGAACATGTTCGCGATACAATTTTGCACGAAATCGCTCATGCTCTCGTGGGCATTCATCACGGACACGATAATGTCTGGAAAGAAATGTGCAACTTGATCGGCTGCCTGCCGAAGGCTTGCGATAATACGGCCGTTCTTCCTGAAGGCTCATGGCAGGCTGGTTGTCCGTCATGTCTGACCTCTTTTACACGGCATCGCAGACCAGAATCCGTGGCCGGAATGTATTGCAGAAAATGCGGACCGGAAAAAGGAAGACTGCTATTCAAAAATTTGCGCAAGGATTCATTCAAGCAAGTAGATCCGATCCGCTCGGCCAGGCTAAAACAGCCTCGCCAACTGACATTACCTCTGGGTGCGATGTTCGGAACTTAATTCCAAGCTCTCAAAACGTTCTTCTTTCCATAAAGCACATCTGCGAGTTGATGCCGGCTTCGTGAACCGGCGCGCGCATGTAAGTGCCGTCAGGAAGCATGATCCTTGCTTTTACCGTATCGCACAAATAGGCATTCAGAACTTCGTCTCTCAAATATCGTGCATTCTTTTTGTCATCGATCGGAACCAGAACCTCGACCCGGCGATCTAAATTTCTGGGCATCAAATCAGCGCTGCCGAAATAGATTTCTTCATCCCCGCCGTTGCGGAAATAATAGATGCGACTGTGCTCGAGGAAGCGACCAACAATGCTGACCACTCTTATGTTGTCGCTTACGCCCTGAATGCCTGGCTTGAGGCAGCAGACGCCGCGGACGATAAGATCGATCTGCACGCCGGCCTGTGAGGCTTCATACAAAAGTTTGATGATCCGCTCGTCTACGAGAGCATTGGTTTTGAAAATTAAGTGTCCGGGCTTGCCGTTGCGATGATTTTCAATCTCGCGGCGAATCATGCTTTCAAATCTGTCACGCAAATTGATCGGCGCGACGATCAGTTTGCGGTAGTCTTTCTTGCGAGAATAACCGGTCAGATAGTTGAACAAATCAGCGACATCGGCGCCCAATTCTTCATCGGCCGTAAGCAGTCCGAAATCGGTATAAAGGTGCGCGGTAACCGGATTATAATTGCCCGTTCCAAAATGCACATATCGCTTGATCCGATCGCCTTCTTTGCGAACAACAAGCGCAACTTTGGCATGCACTTTCAAACCGAGCAATCCGTAAACAACGTGAACGCCCTGACGTTCCATGGCCTTCGCCCATTCGATATTGCTCTTTTCGTCGAATCTTGCTTTCAATTCCACGAGCACGGCCACTTGCTTTCCGCGCTCAGGCGCGCGAATCAGTGCATCAACGATGGGCGAATTGTTGCCCACTCTGTACAGTGTCATTTTCATCGCCTGTACGTTGGGATCTCTGACTGATTGAGTGAGAAAATTGACGACAGGTTGAAATGAGTCGTAAGGATGGTGCACCAGCACATCGCGGCGCTTCAAAACGCTGAACAAATCCTCGTCTTGAGAATCCGGATTGAGCGCTTGCGGAATTGCCGGCAGGAAAGATTGATATTTCAAATCAGGGCGATCGAGCACGCAAATGTATTTGAGCATGCTCAGCGGCAAGCGACCTTCCACCCAGTAAATATCGACAGGTTCGATTTCAAGATTGTCTACAAGAATTTCCAGAACGCGATTAGGAATTCCGGGGTTTACTTCAAGTCGGACAACATCGCCAAATCTTCTCTGGCGAATGCCTTCTTCTGTGGTTTCCAAAAGGTCGCCGGCTTCCCATTCTTGAATTTCCATCTCCGCGTCTCTTGTGACATGGAAAGGATGCGACTCGACAACTTCCATACCGGGAAAGAGGAAATCCAGGTGAGCGCTGATCAGTTCATCAAGCCAGATAAAAGTCTGTGTTTTTGCAGTTTGAAAATTGCGCCTTGATAGCGGTGATGCCGGATCATCGACGCGGATCAACTGAGGCAGACTGTCCGGAACTTTGACACGAGCAAAACGCTCCTCGCCGAGATTGTCTTTGATAAGCACAGCCAGATTAAGGCTGAGGTTCGAGATATGAGGAAAAGGGTGGCCGGGGTCATAGCCCAATGGCGTGAGAATCGGAAAGATATTCTGGTGAAAGTATTCTCTGATCTTTGCTTTCTGGTTCTCATTCAATTCGCTGTATTGAAGAATGCTGACCCCTGCATCCAGAAGCGCAGGTGTAATCTCGTTCTTGTAATAGCGATGAGCGCGTTGCAGCAATGCGGCCACTTCAAAGCGGATTGTTTTGAGCTGGTCGCTGGGGGTAAGTCCGTCTATACCGACAGCAGTATTTCCCGCTTCCACCTGGCGCTTGAGACCGGCGACGCGCACCATGAAAAACTCGTCCAGGTTTGAACCGACGATTGACAAGAATTTGACCCGTTCGAGCAACGGATTGCCCGGGTCTTTGGCTTCTTCCAAAACACGAGCCTGAAAGGAAAGCAGGCTTAATTCCCGATTGACATATAGCTTAGGATCGTCAAGGGAAGGTAGTTGGTTGGCATAATCCAGTTCCGGAAACTGCCCGGTCGACAGCGAACTAGACGGCGCCGGCTCGACATCGGCTTTATTTTTCAGATTTTCAGGCGTCATATCTAAATTGTAGAGGATAGAGCGCTAGGTCCATATACTTTCGTCTTGACTTTCCTTCAAAAAAGTGACGATTGGCACCCCGGAAAAGGTCCTGCCACTTTACAATAGAAGAAGTCAATTGACTCCTCAGCACGGTCGGTTTTTGAGTTTGTACCGGTGGTGAGGTCGAAAACAAATCCAAGTGAAATTCGAGGACTGCGTCCTCAACAGGCCCGGCTTCACTAGATGAAGCCGGGCCTGTCTTTCAATATGATTTCTAAACCGATATCGGTTTAAGTTTCAAAAATCACTCAAACTGGCTGCAAATTTCGTATTCGAAGCCGCCGTTTTCGCGCCGGTCATTGTCAACAGCTCGCACCAGAGCCCGAGCGCGATTTCGATGGCGGTCAATTAATAAAGCGTTAGGAAGGTCGGTCGATTCTACCTTGGCAATTGCCTCTTCTCGCGTTCTGCCACCGGAAACATGGCGCTCGATTAAGCGCGGGTGAATGGTTTCCAGAGAAACGTCCAGAAACCAGGAGTCGTCCAGCAGCCCCAGAATCCTCGCCCATTCACCGTTTTCAAGCAAAAGATAATTGCCTTCGACAATCACTACTTTCACATCCGTGCCTATGCTGATGGCGTTTTCAACGGATCCGTCTATTGAGCGGTCGAACGCAGGAGCATGCACCACCTGGCCCGGACTGTGCCTGACTTTAGTAAGCAGCTCGACAAATCCGCCCGCATCAAAGGAATCCGGAATGCCTTTCAGCTCCCTCAAGCCGAGTCGGTCCAGCGTTGCGTTTGGCAGATGGTAACCGTCCATTGGCAAAATTTGCGCTCTTTGCCAGGACGGCAAGCAGGCATTCAGGGCCGCAACCAATCCCTCTGCAAGGGTAGACTTGCCGGCACCTGGGTATCCTACGATTCCGACTATGTACCGATTATCGGCGGATGCCTCTGATAATCCCGCAATGGTGCGCTCTGTGAGTTTTTTCAATACATTTCTCCTGTCGCCAATTGCGGACTTGTGTCAGAAAAGTGGTATACACAGAGTATGGCGGTTTCCCTGAATACGTTTGTTTTTGAAAGCGTACTCAATTAGTTTGCTTTACGTATTCGAGGGATTGGTATCTTGATCAGTCTGAGGTGACTCACCGGTGGAAGCCCCAGCGGAAAATACTGGGCAAGAAGTTCTTGGATCTATAGGTTGGTTGATTGATAGAACCAATCAGCAGATCCTCGGCTCGGTATGGCTGGCTGATAACTCGAAAGCGATTACATGCGCGCATATCGCTGTTCCTTTTACGAATTTTCCGGAAGCATTGCAAGTGAAGTTTCCGGCAACTGGAATCGTATGTGGTGTCAAAGAAATTGAATTCCATCCTGATTTCGATCGCTGGATGGCAAAACGATTTGCTGGTCAATCACAACTTGTTCCAGCCTTCGAATTGATTTCACAAGCACAGAACGTTGCTGCTCTAAAACTGGTTGGTTCTCTCAAACAACTGGATAGAGATCTGCTGCCTCGCGTCAATGCCGCTTTGAGCGTTCCGCCGCCACAGGGTGAAACAATTGTCTCCGGGCAAGCCGGCCGCATTGAGTTGACCTCTGTTTTGCAGACGTTGGTGAACGCCAGAAATTTCGGCACTCTCGTTCTTCTGGACGAAAGAAACCACATCCTCGCTCGCCTTTTTCTTGAAGATGGAAAATTGACTCACGCGCAATTCCGCAATTCGCGCAATGAAGAAGCGATTTACCGGCTGATCACATCCGATATCGAAAAATTTCCATTTCATTTCACGCCGCAAACTCAAACCGAAGCGCAGTGGTGCACTTTTCCGCCTATAGAAAAGAGCACTGCGTTTCTCTTGATGGAAGCCTATCGACGCATGGAAGAGCTGGGCAACATGCTCGAGCAGGCCGGTGGACCGAATATGGTGGCAGTGCGCCGCGCCGCCAATATCAATTTCGAATTGGTGCCGGATGACTGGCGTCCGCTCGCCGCTTATGTCTGGAACTGCGTCAACCCTGAAATGTCGCTGGGTTGCCTGACGAGAGCTCTCAGCCTGGATGCTTACAGTGTGATAGGAGCTCTGCAAACACTTTGTGCAAGCGGTCAGATTGCGCTGGAAAAACGAGATCCGGCTGCAGCAGGAGCAAGCCTGCCTTTGGAAATGGCTGATGATTCACATCTTGCCGCGGGTGAAGATGTCTATGCGCTGGGCATTGATCCGAAAACGAATTTGCCTGTCATCATGCGCGGCTTCATTGTGGAGGAATTTTGGCAAGGACTCGATCAACACCAGGTCACATCCATATCTTTGCCGCTCGAGTTGGCGGGAGCACCGCTGGTGAAAGACGGCGCCGTGATCGGCATTCATTGCGGCCCGCTGGTGCAAGAAATTGGTCATTATGGTGAAGGTTTCGAGCCTCAATTGATGATCTCTGTGCAAGCCGCTCAGACTTGCCTGGGACTTAATACGCCTCAATCAATCGCTCATTCCGGTTCTTATCCTCCAGTAAAGGAAGCGGCGGCAACGCCTGCGGCTGTGAGTCAGGGCTTTGCAGAAAACACCGGCGAGCAGTCCAACTTTACCAGTACGTCAGAAACGCACAATCAGTTGCGCGATCGAATGGAGACGCGAGAGCTGAACGCGCCTATGCAAGCATTCAGCTCTTTTTTCGGTTCTATCAAAGGAGCGGTAGACAGTTTCAAAAAAGTACCGCCGCCACCACCCGGTCAATTTTTGCAGGCGCAGATTTTGAGGCAGGCGATAACATCGGAAAAGTTCACCAAGGTTGCCGATAATACTGAATTTCAAAACGGTGACATAGTGCGTTTCGAAGTTAAGGTCTTCGAGAATTGCCATATTTTTGTTCTGCTCAAATCTGCCGCACCCAATCAACAGCCGCGCCTCATTTATCCCTACTTCCAGGACCAGGATGTTTCTTTCTCAAAAGGAGCCGTTTTGACTCTTCCGGAAAGAAATTCGGAGCGCTCAGGAATGGGCAAGCAATCAATCGCCGGCCTCACTATTCCAAACGCGAAAGGCCGCGAAGAAATTTACATGCTCGCATCGCACAGCTCGCTTTTGGGCGCGTTCAACATCGAGAACGCCGAGCAAATAGTCGCAGATAATTTGTTTGCGATGTGTCAAGAAGTTGCTCATGGAAGCGCGCTAACGCGTCCTGCCGGCGCCATTTTCCATGGATTGATGAGCCAGACGCAAGTGTTTGATCCAATGGAAAAAATCAACATACTCTGCCTGCGGCTGTCGCATCAAAGGCCGTAGGTCAAGATCGCATTTCTCAAGGCGCCTTCTTTTATTTTCAAAGCCTTTTTGCTCATCGGCCTGGCAGCGCTTTTTGCCCGCGGTTTCTTGGAGCGTTTTCTTCGCTTGCCGCCGTCTCGCCAATTTTCTCTTTCTTTCAAAGTTTGACGAACGATCGCTTTCAGTTCAGTAAGTTCGATCGCAAATGAGAGAGTTTCCCAGAGCACGCTGCGTCTTTTGGTCGACAAACCGTTAGAGAGTTTTCTTTGAGAAAGAATGCTCATTGCTTCTTCCTTCCAGAGCAATTGGCAAATAGCAAACGGATCGACTTCAGGATTCAGACGCGGTGTCCAAATTTCCTCAACGTAAGGACTGCCATTGCGCATGCCCGCGACCATAAGTCCCCACCAGGAGGGAAGAACTTTCATCGCCTCTTCTACGTGTCTCTCGTCCGCTACCAGCGTCAGTTTGTCGAAAACCATGTTGTAAGCGGCTTGCTGAGAAAGCAGCCGGTCCAAATTATCTTCTGCGCTCTTGATCTCGTAGCCGTGCAAAAAACCATTTACGACAGCGACGTCTATGCGAAACTTGCCTTCAAAAATGCCCAGCTCATCAATGACTCTGGTTGCCGGGTCGGCGGCGCAAATCCGCTTCATCTCGACTTCGTGCAAGATTTTTCTGATGTCTGCGTCGTGCACTTTATTTACCGATGCCACCGAATAAGGTGTATTTTAGCAAAGAAAAGAATCGGATGAGCCTCGAATTACATAGCCTGTTTCCGGGCAAACCAAGAAAAATGTCGCCGCTGCGGGTATAGCAGACATGGAGTCCTGAAAGTCCTCCGGCCGTTTGAAGGCAGTGGATGAAAGAGGAAATAGATTCAGAAATCATATCGCCGGAAACAATTGATTCTCAGGACAAAACCACTGGGATGAAATTTGGTGGCGTTCTGGAACTGGCACCGGGACAAATGGTTGCCGAACGCTACAAAGTGATTGAAGAAGTCGGACGAGGCGGCATGGGCGTTGTCTACAAAGTGCTGCAGGTCGCTCTGCAGCGCGAGATGGCGCTCAAAACAATCGACGCCAGTGAAGTTCAGGATGCCACCTGGCGCCGCTTTCAACAAGAAGCCAAAGCGACCAGCTTGCTTGACCATCCAAACCTAATTACCGTTCACGATTATGGTCTTCTCAATCAAATCCATCCCTATTTCGTGATGGATTTGATTGAGGGAACCACTCTTGCCAAACTCATCGATGCCGGCGGGCCATTAAAACTGCAAGAAGCTTTGCCGCTGTTCATACAGGTTTGTTTCGGTCTGGCATACGCGCACGACCTGGGTATTGTGCATCGCGACATCAAGCCGTCCAATATCATGCTCTGCAAATCAACCGTCGGTACCGGCAGTACGACTGTAAAAATCGTCGACTTCGGCATCGCCAAATTGCACCTGAACGAAGCATCGGAAACGCAAGGTCTGACGCGAACCGGTGAAATTTTCGGCAGCCCGCTCTATATGAGCCCCGAGCAGTGCCTGGGCATGCCTGTCGACCACAGAAGCGACATTTACGCGGCCGGTTGTGTCTTCTTCGAAGCGCTTTCCGGTGTGCCTCCATTTCTGGGCAGCTCGGCCCTGGCGACAATGATGAAGCATCAGTCGGAAAAGCCGCCGTCTCTCAAAGAAATAACTCTGGGCAAAGAGTTTCCGCCTGAAATTGAAAAGCTCATCTCGAGAATGTTGACGAAAGATCCCAAAGAGCGCTATCAGACTTTGAAAGCAGTGGCCACGGATTTGAGTCTTTTTCAGCAAGGCATGTCGGCTCAAGCTTTCTCAGGAATCAGCCGCTCGACCTCTGAGACAAAACCAGAACGCCAGATTTCCCTGCTTGCCGCCCTTGTTGCTGCCACGCTCTCAACGGTACTGGGTTCAGCCGCAACTTGGAGCATTAAAGACAACATCGATAAAGAGACTTACAAGTTGAAAGCAGAGTCTCAACAAAAAGTGCAAGAACCTGCGCTGCCATTCGTGGCCGATGAGAATCCAGCAGATAAGGGGTTCAGCACATTCGCCAAGGACCCTCAAGGAGTACTTTCTCGCCGATTCGAATTTCCTCGAGGTTTTGGAAAAATTGGCGTGGTCGGTGAAGCGCAAGAGTACCCGGCATCAGGAGTTCTATACTTTCCGCTGGATAAAAAGATCCGGATCGAGATAAGAGATCTGGTCGCCGTCTCATCACCGAATTTTTTCTTGCGCTTTAACCCTGATGACTTTGACATGCTAACAATATCCAGCAACTTCGCCATCACGGATGCGACTCTTGAGCATCTCTGCCACCTGAAATCGCTCACCTATCTTTTCGCGACCAGTATTTCAATCACTAGCCAGGCAATCGAGCAGTTCAATCAGATGCCGAATTTGAAGCGTTTGTACATCAGCAACACTGAAATTCGTCAGGACTCTCTTTTAAAGCTGAAGCATCTGCATGAATACACGGAGTTGGGAATCGGCGATCTCGGGCGGGTGGATAAGGTGCTCAAGAAGTTGGCCAACTCGAAAGTTCTCGTTGTTCTTTCGGTAGATCATGCCGACCTGACGGATGATGATTTGAAAGTCATTGGCACCATGACGGAGTTGACGTCATTGACGATGGACAACAATCCGAAGGTGACGAATCAAGGTTTGAGGAACTTGCTGCCGCTCAAGAATTTGAAGTGGCTGAGAATGGCAGGGACTTCAATAACACCTGCCGCCATCAGCGATCTGAAAAAATTCCCTAAACTAGAATCGATTACTGTATTTCCTGATCGATTTCCCGACTCCGTTCGTGCTCGATTAGAAAAGGAATTGCCGACCTTGAAAATATCTGTCGATCAGTCTTTGTACGAACGTGCGCATGGCAAAAAGAATGATCTCGACATACCGTTGGATACCGTCAAGTCAATATATGGTGCGCATCCAGTCGGACATCATTAGGCGCAAACAAACATCAAATTTCCAAGGGAAAACATCATCAAAGCATGTCATTAGCTCGCATGCCAAGCGCTGTTGTTTGGTACTATACCTGACTAATTCAAAAACCCAACGGAACCGGAGGCAGGTTGCCATGAAGCGTGCTCGCGTCGATAAAAAATCGACAGCCCTTTTGCTCTTTCTTGCAACCTTGCTGTTGTCACCATCGGCAGTGCGAGCGGAAGACGCGCTGGCCAAGCCACTGACACCTGTGGCAGAAAATCGAGAACCGGTTATTCAGCATCCGGAGCAGACAGCTCAAGCCGCTGAAAAACTGGCTGCGCTCGAAAAAAAGTTTCATAAAAAACCTAATGTGCTGGTTTTCTTGATGGACGATGTCGGCTGGGGTGATCCCGGCTGTTACGGCGGCGGATTGGTTTCCGGAGCGCCGACTGTCAATATGGACAAGCTGGCAAAGGACGGCTTGCGCCTGACGTCTTGTTACGCCCAACCATCCTGTTCTCCCACACGCGCCACGATCATGACCGGACGATTGCCGATGCGTCACGGCATCCTCAGACCGCCGATGTACGGCGAGCCCGGGGGTTTGGAAGGTGAGATTACTCTGGCTCAGCTCCTGTCGAAAGCAGGCTACACCACACAGGCAGTCGGAAAATGGCACATGGGCGAAAACAAGAATTCGCAGCCGCAAAATGTGGGCTTCGATGATTTCTATGGTTTCCTCGGTGTCTCCGATATTTACACAGAATGGCGCGATCCTTATTTCTATCCCGAGATAGTCAACAGTCCCGAGCGCACTAAATTGGTGGAGAAGAGCAATTTCAACAGGTTTCTTGTTCACGGCAAGCGAGGAAGCGACATAGAAAACCTGGAGGAAATCACAATTCCCGTTTCATCCACTCTCGATGAAAAATGGGCCGACTACTCCGTAGAGTTTCTTCGCAAACAGGCAAAGTCCGACAAGCCGTTCTTCTTATATCACTGCACTCGTGGTTGTCATTTCGACAATTATCCGAACGCCAAATTCAAAGGCAAGTCACCTGCCAAACATCCTTACAAAGACGTTCTTGTCGAAATCGACGATATCCTGGGACGCCTGGTCAAGACCCTGGAAGAAACCGGACAATTGGACAACACCTTGATCTTCGTCACCTCCGACAATGGTCCGGAAATGGAGACATGGCCTGATGCGGGTTACACCCCCTTTCGCGGCGCCAAGGGCAATACGTGGGAAGGCGGCATGCGTGTTCCGGGAGTTGCCTACTGGCGAGGCATGATCACACCGGGACGTACGTCAGACGGTCTTTTCGATCTGGCGGATATTTTCACAACGTGCATGACCCTAGCTGGAAATTCTTCAGACGTTCCTAAAGATCGCTTCATAGATGGTGTGGATCAAACGTCATTCTTACTTTCGAATGACGGAGAATCAAATCGCAAGTTCGAATATTACTGGCTGATGAAAACACTCTCGGCTGTGAGGGGCGGCGAATTCAAATTTCTGCGCGCGTCCGAAACCACTTCAGCCGATGACGTAGTCAACATGGGTGGATTCTCAGGCATTGCCGATACGTATGCATACGGGAAACTTTACAATCTCTACCTTGACCCCAAAGAAAGCCACAGTTATCTCATCCGAAAGCTCGTATACAACGAAGTTTTTCAATCCGCGTTGCATCGACATGCGGAAACTTTCAAAAAGTATCCGCCCAAGCTCTCGGTGATGCTTGAATGACACGGTGGCTGAGGGGGC
>Ga0268299_1002851_pt1 | contig 18250 bp, 21 predicted proteins | sample NOBtaG_FD_193484 | JGI IMG/M metagenome (GOLD analysis project Ga0268299, IMG submission 193484) | Activated sludge microbial communities from bioreactor in Nijmegen, Gelderland, Netherland - NOB reactor | ecosystem: Engineered > Bioreactor > Aerobic > Activated sludge | place: Netherlands...
GTAATCGTGATTGGTGCGCAGGTCCACCCGGGGCGTGTACTCCGCGTAGAAGTACAGGCGGGGAATGGTGCCGAAGATGATGCCGAGATGAGGCACCCGGGTCTGCTGGCTCAGGAACACCGTGGCATTCATGTCGAGGATGCTGGCCTTGCGATTGCCCAGCCAGGAGTGCACCAGCCAGTCCACGTCCTGGCCGGTGTAGGCCTTGAAACAGCCCTCGAGCTGCCCGTCCGGCGACGTCCAGTAGTCCTCGCCCTCGGTCTGGGGGTGGCGCTTCACGGGGAAACGGGCCTGGACCCGGTCGGCGATCTTCGCGTGGACGTTCCAGCAACGCTCCCAGGCCCGGGAGACATCCACGTTCGGACTCTCCGCCAGGAATTCCATGATGGTCTTCGTTTCCGTGCCCCTGGTGGACGGGGCTGCATTCTTCGTGGCTTGCATGGGATATACGCCTCTTCAGATATTCGACCTGCGGTCGGTGCAGGGAGTCGCGCAGTTTAAGCGATAATCCCCGGCAATCGACCCCGGGAGCCCGGCATGCCCAGCGCGCAGATCAACGGTCATCGCATGTACTACGAGATCCACGGGCGGGGGGATCCGGCCATCTGCATGGGTGGCTGGGGCACCTACTGCCATGGCGGGGAGCGGCACCTGGCGCGGGGCCTGACGGACCGCTACCGGGTCCTGATCATCGACTACCGGGGCATCGGCGAATCGACGGACGACGCCACGCGGACGCCGGAGATGGCGCTGCACGCCGCCGACGTCATCGGTCTCCTGGACCACCTGGGCTGGTCCCGCGTGCACTTCGTGGGCCTGGTGGGCATGGGTGCGTGCATTGCCCAGGAAGTCGCCATCGCCCGGCCCGACCTTGTCCGCAGCATGGTGAACATGGGCGCCTGGGCCAGCGTCGACCCCTTCCTGTACGGACAACTCGAGATGTTCCGGGACATCCACCGGGATTCGGGCTTCTTCGCGTTCCAGAAACACGTCTGCCTGATGTCCTTCCTCCCCGACTACTACAACGCCAACCGGGACCGGCTGCTGGGCCCGCAGGGACCCTGGAGCGAGCTGAACGGCCGCTATCCTGCGCACGAGCGCCTCGTGGCCGCCTGCCTGGCCCACGACGTGAGCGGCCGGCTCGGGCAGATCCGGGTGCCGACACTCGTCATCCATTCGGGCCAGGACCAGGTGACGGGGCCGCGCACGACACTGCCCCTCGAGCAGGGGATTCCCGGCGCCGAGGGCGTGCTGATGCACGAGGTTGCCCACGTCGTGGCCGGCCGTGAACAGAAGGCGGCCTTCGCGGACTTGCTCCTGCGCTTCCTGGAGCGCCACTAGGTGGGCCAGGACGGCGTCGATGCCGGCCTCCGCGACGAGCTGAGCGCACAGCTCGGCAAGCTCGGCCTCGACGCCACCCGCCGCCACATCTTCCTGTGCAGCGACCAGACGAAGCCGAAGTGCTCCACGCGGGAGGCCAGCCTCGAATCCTGGGAATTCCTCAAGCGGCGGCTCCGGGAACTCGGGCTCGTGGACGGCGGCGGCGTCTACCGGACCAAGGCGAACTGCCTGCAGGTGTGCCTGGCAGGTCCCATCGCCCTCGTCTACCCGGACGGCACCTGGTACCGGTCCTGCACGCCGGCGGTGCTCGAGCGCATCATCCAGGAGCACCTGATCGGCGGCCGCCCGGTGGCCGAGTTCGTGATCGCGCAGCGGCCGCTGGCGTAGGATTTCCGGACGTTCACAGGCCAAATGCGGCTCGCTTCCCGGGTGCAATCGCGCGACCCTGCGGGCCTCGCTATCTGCGGAGGCTCATCATGCGATTGCCACGGATCGCTTCGATTCTGGTCCTGGTCTTCACCGCGGTCACCGCTGGTGCGGGCGCCACCGAGGCGGACGCCCGCTGCGTGCGCCTGGAGAACCGGATCGCCGACCTGCGCCTGAAGATGCGGCTGGGCTACACGACGCGCCAGGGCAGGACCTACCGGCAAAAGCTGGCGGGGCTCGAGGCCGAGCGGCGCGAGGTGTGCCGGCGATGACTCCGGCGGGAAAAAGGGGCCCGGCGCCCCGAGCAAATCTGACAAGAAGTACCCCGACACGGGACCTATGGCCAGACTGGAACTCGGACCGCCGGGCTAGTTCGATCTCTAGTCAGTCGAGAGTGGCTGGAAGCCGCGGGCAGGTGGTCAGTATATACGTCTGCTCCGGCCCTGCACCCTGCCCGAAAACGGTCGCAGGCCGTTGCCGCGTTATGGCAAATGGAGGTGCGCAGGTGACTGACTTTAAAGATATTCTTCCGTCAGTACCGAGGCCGGCAATCTGCTCATGCAATGCACCAATCCGGCCCGACGGACCCCGTTTTCGGGGTTGACTTTCCCGGCCCGACGGGTCGCTTCGCGACTATGCTGAAACCATGATTTCCGGCCCTGTCTCCCCCGTCACCCTGGTGGCGTTCTGCCGGCGGCCGGCAACCGGCGTCGGCAAGCGGCGGCTGGCCAGCGCGCTGGGCGAAGCGGCGACGCTTGCCATCTGCCAGGCCCTCCTCGACACCACGCTCGAGGACCTGGCGGCCTGGCCGGGCCCGCGGGTCCTGGCGCCGGCGGATCCGGCGGACGAGGCCTGGGCACGGTCGCTGCCCCTGCCCTTTGCTGACGTCGTGCCCCAGCCCGGCGGCAACCTGGGCGAACGGCTCGGCGCCGTCGACAACATCCTCCGCCAGCGCGGGCACTGCCGGCTGCTCTACATCGGCAGTGATGCGCCGGTGCTCGCGGCGGCCGACTACATGGAGGCCGCCCGCGCCCTCGCCACCCACGACGTGGTGCTCGGGCCCGCCAGGGATGGCGGCGTCACCTGCATGGGCAGCCGGCGCGCCTGGCCGGACCTCGCCGCGCTGCCGTGGAGTGACGCGAGCCTCCACGTTTCACTCCAAGCGCTGTGCGAGTCCACGGGCCGCTCGGTGCTGAACCTTGCACCACGTTATGACGTGGACGTTCCCGCCGACCTCCTGACGCTGTGCGCCGACCTGGCGGGCGATGCGCGGCCTGCGCGGCGCGCCCTGTACCGGGCGCTCGGCAGTCTGGGATACTGCAGCCCATGAGCGCTTCCGCCGGCAGTGTCGTCAATCTGTTCGGGACGGCCGGTCCCATGACGATGGCCAGCGACCCGTCCACGCCGGCCGTCAGCGTCGTGATCCCCGTCATCGGCGACAACGAGATGCTTGCCCGCCTCCTCGAGCGGCTGCGCAACCTGCCGGCGCCGCCCGACGAGATCGTCATCGTCGATGGCGGGTCCAGCGCGGGCTGCCGCAGCCTGGCCCGCCGCTTCCGCTGCGTATACGTGGGCACCCGCGCGGGCCGGGGCCACCAGCTCCACGCGGGCGCGCTGCGCGCTTCCGGCGACGTGCTGTGGTTCCTGCACGCCGACGCGGAGCCGCCGGAGGACGGCGTGACGCTCATCCGCAGCCGGCACCTGGCAGGCGCGACGGGCGGCTACTTCACGTTTCGCTTCGCGGGCGCGCCCACCTGGTACAAGCGCGTCCTCGCGGGGCTCATCAACTGGCGCACCCGCTTCGGCACACCCTACGGGGACCAGGGCCTGTTCGTCGGCCGCGCCAACTACGACGCCGTCGGCGGCTTCGCGGACACGCCGCTCTTCGAAGAGGTCCCGCTGGTGCGCGCACTGCGCCGGCGAGGCGCCTTCACCCGGCTGTCGGCGGCCATCGGCGTCTCGCCGCGGCGCTGGGAGCGGGACGGCTGGCTGTGGCGGAGCACGGGCAACCGGCTGCTGGCGCTCGCCTACATGGTTGGCGTGCCGCCGCGCCGGCTCGCGCGCCGGTACCAGCCCCTGGGTCCGACGGAACTCGCGGAGCCGGAGCCGGAACCTTGACGCCGCTGCAAGTGGCCGCGGCGCCAGTCCCCGTCCCGGCTGCGGCGCGCACCGGCTGGATCCAGCCCCACGCCCTCGACGAGCTCTGGTTCCACACCGGCACGGCCTGCAACCTCGACTGCCCCTTCTGCCTCGAAGGCTCGCGCCCGGGCGACGACCGGCTCCAGCGCATCACGCTCGCCGACGTGCGGCCGCTGGTCGACGCCGCGGTGGAACTCGGCGTCCGCCAGTTCTCCTTCACCGGCGGCGAGCCTTTCGTGGTGAAGGACATGGTGGCGATCCTCGAGTACGCGGCCCGCTTCCGGCCGTGCCTCGTCCTGACCAACGGTACCGCGCCGGTCGTGCGCCGGCTCACCCAGATCCGCAGGCTCGCCGGCACCGCCCACCCCGTCGCCTTCCGCATCAGCATCGATTTCCCCGACGAGGCGCGGCACGACGCGGGCCGCGGCGCCGGCAATTTCCGGCTCGCCCTGCAGGGCATGCGGGCACTGCACAAGGCGGGCTTCGGCGTGTCGCTTGCGCGGCAGATGCAGCCCGGCCGGGACGAGGCGGAGGTGGACGGGGACTTCCGGCAGCTGCTGGCCACTGAAGGACTGCCGGCGGACCTGCGCATCGTGTCGTTCCCCGACTTCGGCGTGCCGGGCGAGCAGCGGCAGGTACCGCGCATCACCGAGGACTGCATGACCCGCTACCAGACGGAGGCAACCCGTCGCGCGTTCATGTGCGCGTTCAGCAAGATGGCGGTCAAGCAGGGCGGCCGCATGCGCGTCTACGCCTGCACCCTGGTGGACGACGACCCGCGCTACGACCAGGGCGACTCTCTGGCGGACGCCCTCCGCGCCCGCGTGCAGCTCGAGCATCATCGTTGCTACAGTTGCTTCAGGTACGGCTCGTCCTGCAGCGAACTGGGTTAGGCAATGCTCGTGATCGATCCGGCCTGGGCCGGCAAGGTCCAGTTCTACGAATTGCTCTTCGGCACGTGGACCGTCTACATCGTCCTGGTGCTGATGTGGGAGAAGGTGCTGCGCGCCCCGCTGGCCGAGTGGCGCTACGTGCTCATGAACTTCATGGGCGCAGGGGCGTTCTGGATCAACCACTATTTCCAGAAGGCGCCGTTCTGGATGACCATGCTGAACACCTACACCGCAATCTACCTGCTGGTGTGGTGGTGGGTCGGCGTACGGGGACAGTCCCGGTCCACGGGGTGGAAGGTGGGTGCGACGCTGTGCGCGCTGGTCTACACCGTCGCCTTCATCGGCTTCGAGCAGCTGGCCCGGCTCGGCGTCGAGCGCTACGGCGTCAACGAGTTCTGGTTCATGGCCGCGAGCTTCTTCGGCTTCATCGGCGTGATTCTCTGGCGAGGCCAGCGGAAGGCCTGAAGCGGCCTACGCGGGAAAGAAGTCGATGGGCTTGGTCGTGGTCACCGGCGGCACGTCCTTCGACAGGAACGTGAACATCCGGATCCGCTGCACGAGCTTCTTCTCCAGCTCGTCGTCGCCCAGCTCGCTGGACACCACCTCGACGGCCGACACCTGGCCTGACGGCTCGATGGTGAGCTTCAGCACCAGCTTGCCCTGTAGCGAGGGATTGCTGCGCAGCGCCCGGTTGTAGAGCGCGTAGATCGCGCCCTTGTTCTGGTCGAAGACCATCTCGATCTCTTCGCGGCTCCGGCCCGCCTTGCCATTCGACGCGGCCGGCGCGTCCGGCCCGCTGGCGATGCTCGCCACCGCGCTCTGGACCTGGGTAGTGCCCCGGGAGCTGAGGCCTGCGCCGCCCGTGTTGCGGCTCATGGCGGCGGTGTTGATACCGCCACTGCCCTTGCCCACCCGGGACGTCAGCAGCGAGCGCTCGTTCCGTGTCGCCTCGCCGACGGCACCCGTCACCGCCTGGGCGCCGGCGATCTCGGTCACGGCCTTGTCGTCCCGAAGGTCGGCCAGGTCGTCCGCGAAGGCGAGAAGTCCGGACTTCTGGGCCTTCTCCCGCGCTTCCTTCCGGCGGTCCACGGGCACGGGCTCCGGCTTGACCTCGGCCATCTGGACGGGCTTCGGCTCGACCTTCTCCACCTTCGGTTCCGGTTTCGGCTCGATGACCGGCTCGACCTTGGGCGGCGGCACCGGCTTCGGCTGCTCGACGATCAGCTGCACGACCCGGTCCGGGAGGTCGGGCGCACGGGTCAGGTCCCGCTCCGGCACCGGCAGCAGGGGAATCAACACGCCGAATACGAGATAGGCGATGAAGCAGTTGCGGAGGATCTTCCGGAACCGCTCCTCCGAGTCCGCCCCGGGCGACCAGGGCAGCTCGTACAGCCGGTAATAGGGCAATGCCGCCGCGCTCATGCAGCAGCTCCCGGAGCGGACGGCGCGGCCCGCTCCTTCTCGAACACCGCCAGCGAGACCTTGCCGAAGTCGGCGTCAGTGCATGTCGCCATGACCTTCTTGAGGACCGCGTAAGGCGTGCCCTTGTCGCCCATGATGGTGACTTCGCGGTCGGCGACCTCGGCGTCAGTGCCGCGGACGGCCGACGCCTGCAGCACGCGGCCACCTTGCCGGCCGAGCGCGGCCTTGAGCGCCGGGATCACGTTGCCCTCGGTGGCCCTGATCTCGTCCAGCGTCGCCACGGGCTTGCCGTCCACGAACAACGTGTCGCGGGTCAGCAGCACCACGAGCGTCTCCCGGGGCTTCAGCTCCGACACGGATTGCGGGATGGAGATGTTCTTCGTGTTCGGCAGGATCTCCACGTCTGCCGTGTGCAGCAGGAGAAAGACCACGAGGATGGTCAGCATGTCGATGAACGGCACCAGGGCCAGGTGGCCGTCGGATTTGCCATGGCGCTCGTGGCGACGCTTGAGCCGGGTCGGTGTCATATGGGCGCATCCCCCACGGAGATCTCCGGGAACAGCTCGGCCTGGACCGGAGCCGCAACAGGCATGCCCGGCCGGGCCGGGCCCGCGGGCAGCACCCGCACCCGCACGGTGTCCATCACCTGCACCAGCACGTCGTAGGAAATCTCGGGACCCATCAGGATGGTGGCGGCCTGATTGCCCGGGAACTTGGCCTTCACGCGCTCCAGGTAGCTGGCCAGGCTTGCGAAGTCGTAGCCGTCCGGCGTGTTGGGCAGGCTCTGCAGCACGCCGGTGGCCCGGTCCGCCACGTCGATCGAGGCCTCGCGGACTATCACCTCGAGCTGCAGGCCCTCGGGCAGGTCGGGGACTCCTGCCGAGCTGCTCGGCAGGTTGAGCTCCAGGATGTTGGTCTTCGAGAACACCGCCGTGAAGATCAGGAAGAACACGAGGATGATCATCATGTCGATCATGGGCACCATGTTCAGGTCATGCCGCCCGCGCAGCCTGGCGTGGTGCCGCCGGACGCGCCGCACACTCTTGGAGGCTTTCATGGTTGCCGACCTTCCCTGGCCGTACTGATCAGGCAAGGCCCCGGGCCGGCGCGGCGCCCCTGGCTGCCGGCGCGGCCGGAGCCGCATGAGGCTGCGCGGCCCCCTTTTCCTGGGGTACCGGCGCGCGCTCGGTGACGGCATTGAGGAACTTGAGGGCGGCGATCTCCAGGCTGTCGATCAGGCCGGTGGTCTTCGCCTCCAGGAACATGTGGGCCATGAGCAGTGTGATTGCGACCACCAGGCCGCCCGCCGTGTTGTTCATGGCGACGGAGATGCTGGCGGCCAGCAGGCTGGCCTTCTCGGCCGGATTGGCGGTCGCAATGGCGCCGAAGGCCGCGATGAGGCCCGCGACCGTGCCCAGCAGGCCGATCAGCATGCCCACGTTGGCGAGGGACGACAGGTAGTGGGTGCGCTTCTCGAGCTTGGGAATGATCTCGAGCAGGCTCTCCTCCATGGCCTTCTCGAGGTCGTCCCGGCGATGCGTGACCTTGGTCCGTGCCAGGCCATAGCTCAGCACGGTGCCGAGCGCCGTTCCGGACCTGGCGGCGACGTTTGCCGCCTCCGTGAAGTTGCCGGACTTCAGGCACGGCGTGATCTTCTCCCAGAGGTAGCGGTTCGAGATGCCGGCCTTCGACAGCACGACGAAGCGCTCGATCGCGATCGCGATGCCGACCACGAAGATGGCCGCCATGAAGTACAGGAAGATCCCGCCCTCCTGGAAGAAATTCACGATGAGTGTGTAAGCGTCCATGGTCTTCAGTGCCTCCAGCCCAGAATTTTCGATCGCAGCCTTGCCCTCCACGGCGCCCGCCGTGGACTCGCTCGATAGTCAGTTCCCTGATGCAGCGCCTGTCGTGCCCGGAGGCGGGTCCCCACCCGCCGGTCCGTCCGCCCCATACAATTGACCGAAATAGCGCGTTTGTCGGCGAAACACTTCACGGTCTACGGGGGCCAGGACCTCCTCGACCAGGCTGTTCACGGGCCGACCCGCCAGGGCGGCCATGGCCGGATCCTTCCAGGGCACGATGTAGAGCACCTTGGGAAGCTCCTGATTGCCGCGGATCGCGGTCGCGTCCAGGTTCAGCGGCCCCGGTGGCGGCTGGCGCGGCTCGACGGCGGCCGTCGCCACGCGCTTCACGGCGGGGGGCTGCTCGGGATTGACCGGTTCCTGGGCGCGCGCGCCACAGGCGAGCGACAGGCCGAGCAGGCCCATGCGCGCGCGGGCCAGGGCGGAAGACCTCAGCACCCGCAAGGAAGGCAGCAGCGCGACAGGGACGAAGCTCATGTGGCGGGCTCCGTCCGGGCCGTCTTCGGCGTGTCGCCGACGCGCCGGCGCAGGTCCACCGCCCATTTCTCGACGTCGCCGTCCGCGCCCGCCCCGTCACCACCGAGCTGCAGGTAGCGCTCGTAGTTCTCCAGGGCGAGTTCGGGCCGCGGGATGTACAGCTCGTAGAGCACGGCCAGGTTGTAATAGGCCGGCGCATACCCGGGCTGCAGCTCGATGGCCCGCAGGTAGGCGCGCTCGGCATCGGCGAAGCGGCCCTGCCGGCGGCTCAGCACGCCCAGCTCGCTCCAGGCGGGGCCGCACCGGGTGCAGACCGTCGTGGCGCGCTGCAAGTAGTCCGCGGCGGCAGCCTCGTCGCCCGCCCGGGCCCGCTCAAGGCCGAGGGTGACGAGGGGACCGGCCAGGTCCGGGTGCGCGGCGCTGAATTTCCCGAGGTCGGCCAGCGCGGCAGCGTCGCCGGACTGGACGCGGGCCAGCAGCGAGTCGTAAGTCGCCTGCAGTTGCGGGGATGGGAGTTCGCCGGCAGCGATCGCGCCGGTCGGCGCTCCCACGGTGCCGCAGGATGCCAGTGCGACCGCGGCCACCGCCAGCAGCGCCGCTTTCAGCAATCCGTCAGTCCAGCCAGGCCGCAACATCCTCGCTCCTTTCCGTCCGTGCGTAGCGGGCCGGCGACATCACCGCCAGCCGGGCCAGGCTCGCCCGAACCCACTCGTCGTAGACCCCGTCCGCCACCCGCTCCGCGTTCACGCGGAACAGGTCGATCGCCTTCTCCTCGAACGGGAAGGCCTGCTCCTCGAGCAGCAGGCCGTACTCCTCCTGCTCCTCCGCCGTCAGTTCCGCCGGCCGCTCGGATGCGAGCAGGTCACGGCCGAGCTGGTAGTAGAGTTCCGCGGTCTCGAAGGTGGCCGCCGTCGTCACCTGGGCCACGCCGTAGTCGGCGGCGGCGCTGTAGGCCTGCAGAGCCTGTTCCATGAAGGCCTTCTTGAGCTTGAGGCTCTGGGCGAGCGGCGCCGTGAGCGCCGTGGCCATGAAAGCGTCCCGCTTCGGCCGGGCCAGTTCGATTGCCGCGTTGGCCGCGAGGAAGCGGCTGCGGTCGGTGCGCCCGGCCGCGTCGGCCGCCACGATGGCCTCCAGCCAGCGCTTGCGGGTGGTCCAGTCGGCGCCGTCGGCAGCAAGGGACGCCAGCTTGTGGCGCGCCTCCAGCGCCTCGGCCGCGGGATCCGGGAAACGGGCCACGATGGCCTCGTAGAGCCGCGCCTCGTCGGCCGGCTGACCGGCGGAGGCGTACAGGTCGGCCGCCTGCCACAGCGCTGCGCGCTGGACCTCGGCGGCCCCGTCCGTGGCGGCGATGCGTTCGTACTCGCTGGCGGCTTCCGCGGCCCTGCCGTCTTCCTTGAGCGCCACCGCCAGCTTGGTCGTGACGTCCGCATTGAACCGGTGCCCGGGGAACTCACGCCGGAAGCGCTGCAGGAGTTCGGCCGACTGCCCCCAGCGCTGGCTGGTGAGCAGCAGGGTGGCGGCATCGAACAGCGCCGTGGGCCGGATCTCGGCGTCCGGCGTCGCGTCGGCGATGCGCAGGAAGTTGGCCACCGCCGCGTCGACGTCGCCACTCGCCTGGGCCGACTCGGCCTGGCGGTAGATGGACGCCGCCACCCGCCCCTCCACTTCCTTGCGCTGGGCCGCGGGCAGGTCGTAGGCACGGAGCCGCTGGTAGGAGCCCTCGGCGTCGACGAAGCGGCCCAGGTCGAACTGGGCGTGCGCGAGCACGGTCCATGCGACCCGCTCCAGGTCCGGCGTGGCCGGCGGCTGGAGTGTGACCACGAGGCCAGCCACCTGGATCGCGCGCTCGAGCTGGCCACCGGCGAACAGTTCCTCGGCCACGTTGGTCAGCACCGCGCCGGCCTGCGGGTGCGCGGGGAAGGTGGCGGCGAACTGCAGCGCGTAGTCCACGTGCTGGGCATGCCAGGCCACCAGGGCGTCCGCAGCCTGCGGGTCGGCGGCCATCTGCTTCTCGTGCTCGCGGGACGCGAGCAGGGCCGCGTAGCCCGCCTCGGCGGCACGCCCGTGGCTGCCGTAGTCGTAGGCCGAGCGCAGGTAGGCATCCCGCGCCTCGGCGAAATTCCGGGACTCGAACAGCAGTTCGCCCAGCAGGAAGCTGCGCTCGGCGGATTCGGGATCGGCGGGGAAGTAGGCGAGGAAGCGCCGGTACCAGCCCGCCGCGCGCTCGTAATCCGCAGGCAATTTGCTCTTCTGGGCCTCCGAGTGGTCGTGGGCGGCCAGGTCGGTCAGATGCGTCTTCAGGTCCGCCACCACGGCCGCGTAGTCGGCCTGCTGCCGGTTCGCCCAGAACGGCGCGTCGAGCCCGTAGGTTTCGACGTACTGGCGCTTGGCCTCCAGCACGAGGCTCGGGAACCTGCCCTTCGTGTAGGCCGCGATCGCGGCCTGCTGCAGGCGGGGTGCCTCGTCGTTCACCGGGTCGTGGGCCACGAAAGCCTCGTAGGTTTCGGCCGCGTCCCGGAAGCGTTCCTTGTCCAGGTAAAGGTCGCCCAGGGCGCTGTAGAGCAGATAGGTCCAGGCGGGCTCGGGGCTGCCAGCCAGCGAGACGGGGATCGACGCGGCCCCGTCCAGGTACGAATAGGTGATACTCGAGACGCGCAGCGTGTCATCGAGGAGTTCGCGCTCCGGGCGGCTCATCCCATCGACCAGCGCCGCGGGCTTCGCGCCGCCGGGCGCCAGCTCGCGGTGCAGGAGCTGGAGGAACGACCGGAGCCCCTCCTCGTTGCGGCCCTGCTTGAACAGCGCCCACCCGTGCTTGTAGAGGGCCTGCTCATAGAAGGCCGAGGACTCTCCCTGGGCGAGCACGGCCGCGTAGGCCTGCTCCGCGGCGGCGAAGTCCTGCCGGACGAAGTACGTCTCGCCACGGCGGAACTCCGCCTCGTCCAGGTGCTTCGCCCCCTGGTGGCTCGCCACCAGGGTGTCGAGGGTGCGCAGCGCATCGTCGCCCTTGCCGGCGCCTTCGAGCGCGCGGGACAGCTGGTAGAGGATCTCCGCGTCGTCGCCAGGGGCGCCAGGGCCCGCCTGCCGCCGCATCGCGAGCAGCTCGGTGTAGAGGCTTATCGCTTCGTTGAAGTTCGAGGCGCCGGCGCCCGCCGTATCGCCCGCGCTCTCGGCATTCACGCCGGCGTCCAGGTTGAGGTCGGCGAGCCGGCGCAGGGCCTCGGCGCGCATCTCCGCGGAACCCGTGTCGAGCGCCAGGAAACGGCGGTACTGGTCCATCGCCTGGGCCGCGCTGTCCACCGCGGGCGGCTCGGCATTGACTTGCACGTCCCGGGTGCGGAGGGTGCGGATGGTCGCGCCGGAATTCTTCCCGTCCTCCGCGCCATCGCCGCCGCCGAACGGCCACAAGCCGCCCGCCAGCGCGATACCGACGCACAGTGCGGCGGCCGGCATCACGGCGCGGCTCCCGGCACGGGCTGGCGCTCCGGCGCCACGCGCGCCGCCGTTGCCGCCCGGTCGTAGATCGTCGCGAGCGCGAACTGGGCCTGGACCCGGTAGGCCGCCAGCCTCTCACGCTGGTCCTTGAGCGCGTCGATGGCCAGCGCCTGCAGGCGCTGCTCCTGCTGTCCCCGGGCGCCGGCAATGAGGGTCTGCATGCGCTCGATGCGCGGCGTGACGGCGGCGATCCGCGCGGCGAATTCATCCAGCTCGGCGGGCGTGCCATTGCGCGCCTGCGCGGCACCCGCCTGGCCGCGTTCGGCCTGGGCGAGCAGCGTGTCCAGCTGCCGGAGGTTGCGGCGCTGCTGCCAGAGCCGGTACTGGTAATCCCGGTCCAGGTCCCACGCGAGGACCCCAGCGAGCAGGCGGTGGCGGTCGCGCAGGTCGGCGGCATCGCCCCCCGCGATGCCCGGGTCCGCGCCGATCGCCGCGAGCCGCTGCCAGCGGTCCCGCTCCTCGTCGGTGGCGAGGCCGGCCACGTCCCGGCCCGACTCGATGGCATCGAGGCGCGCGGCCAGCGCGTCGCGCCGGGCCCTGAGCGCCGGCAGGTCGGCGCGCTGCAATCCCGCGGTGAGCTGCGGCTCCCGCGCCGCGTAGGCCTGGCGTCGCGTGTCCACCATGTCCTCGAACGCAGTGAGCTTGTCGCGCCATTCCTGGAGGTGGTCGGCGAGCGCGGCGAGGTCCCGCACGTTGCGGAGCCCCTCCTGGAAACGGTGGTCCGCGATCAGGTGGTAGAGGTAGCGGCCCTCGTTGGAGTCCGGCAGCTCTTCGAGCTGCCAGTACCAGCGGCCCACGTCCGGATCGTCGGCTTCGAGCAGCGCGCTGACGAAGCTGCCGCCCGGAGCCGCGGCACGGCCTATGGCGTCGTCCAGGTTCGAGATCTCCCGGTCGAAGGACGCGAGGGCGGCCTGGTAGCCCTCCGCTGCCGAACCGTGGGCGTCGAGCTGCGCGTAGGCGTAGGGAATTGCCAGGAGCGACTCCTGCACCGCGCTGTCGAGCAGGTCCCGGTCCTTCAGCTCGAGCCAGGGCGTGAGCGCGCCCTGGAAATCGCTGGTGGCCGCGTCTGCCCACCCGACCCCGAGCAGTGCCTTGTTGGCGAACGGGCCCGCGAGCCGGACCCGCTCGAGCACGGGCCGCGCCTCGCCGTCCAGGGACTGCTGCAGGTACGCGTAGCCGAGCGCCAGGTTGGCCTTGTCCCGGAGGTCCAGGAGTTCGTCGGACGACGGCGAGCTCCGCCCCACCCGGTCCAGTTGCCGGGCGCCGTCGGCGAGCCGGTTCTGGCGCACGAAGGCGACGCCCAGGTTGTAGCGCGCGTAGGGCGCCCAGCCCTCGGGTCCGTTCCAACCGTCGAGAAGTTCCGCTGCAGAATCAAACCGTTCCAGCGCCATCAGCGACTGCGCCTGAAGCATGGGCAGTTCCGCGGCGAGGCCGTCCGGGAGCGCACCGGAGACCCGGGCGAAGGCGGCCAGCGCGTCCTCGTGCAGGCCGCGCTGGTAGCGGACCTTGCCCAGGTAGAACCAGGCCCGGTCCCGCACGGACGGCGCCACGTCCTGCGTCAGGAGACGGTTGAAGATCTCCTCGGCCCGCAGGTGCTGACCGTAGTGCAGGTAGAGGCCGCCCAGCAGGAGCTCGCTCTCGGCCTCGTGGTTGCTGACACGGCCGACGGCCCGTGCCGCCAGCAGGTGGGTGAGCGCGTCGAAGTGCTCGTCCTGGAAGAACTGGAACAGCGTCTCGCCGTAGTAGAGGTCCCGGATCGCCTTCGGCGCCGGCCCGTCGCCCGCGCGGACCGGCGGCGCGGCCAGGCACGCGCCCGCCGCCAGCACGCCGGCCAGCAGCAGGCGGCAGGCTGGCAGTGGCCGGCCCGGCTTGGCAGGCGTCAGGAACACGGGACTACTCCCACTCCTTCACCAGGAACTCGGGCTGCTGCTTGCTTTCCCGGTCGGAGATGCGGAGCTCGACGAACTTGGCGCCGATGCCCTTCTCGACCTTCAGCGTGGCGCCGCGCCGGTAGTCCCGCTCGTGGGGCCCCTGCCCGGTGAAGACCGCGGTCAGCTCGTGCTCGCCGGTCTTCAGGTTGCCCAGGTAGATCCGGTGCACGCCGCCGCGGAGGAGCGCCTTGACCTCCCGCTTGGTGTACAGGTAGTTGCTGACGGGCTTGTCGTCGATGCGCAGCTGGACGGAGTCCAGGTCGAAGAAGTCGCCCACGTCCATGGACACGAACACCGCGACCTGGGTGTTGGCCGGGAAGAGCAGCTCCTCTTCCAGCAGGAACAACTCCCGGTTCAGGTCCAGCACCTCGTCCTTCAGGACCTGCACCTCGCTGTCGACGCTGGCGGTCGCGGCGACAGCGGGCGCCTCGGCGGCGTGGACCGCCTGGATGGCGAGCAGACTGCCGACGAGCAGCGCGGCGGTCGCCATGTGGAGTTCGATGCGGGTCATTGCCATGGGTGAGTCCTTCATTCCTGCAGAAGAGCGGCCAGCTCCTCGTCGTAGAGGGCGGCGTCGCCGCCCCGGTATTTCTCGTGCACGTGACGGACCGTGCCGTGGGGATCCACGAGCACGGTGAGGGGGAGGTTGGAGAGCGCGTACTGGCGGGCCACCGCCTGGTCGGCGTCATGAAGGACCGTGAGGCCCGACCGCGCGGCGGCCGCCCGGGCCGCCGTCGCCGGGCCGTCGATGTTCACGGCGACCACCCGCACGCCGCGCCCGGCGTATTCCTTCCGGATCTGCTCCAGCTGGTCGAGCTGGTCGCTGCACCGGCCGCACCATTCGGCCCAGAAGGACAGCAGCACCACTTCACCGCGCCAGTCGGCCAGGCGCTGGTTCTCGCCGGCGGTGTCCTTCAGGGCAAAGTCGGGGGCGGGCTTGCCGGGCAGCACGGCATCGCCGGCGACGGCCAGGGCCGGCAAGAGGCTTGCCGTACAGAGCATGGCCAGAAGCTGCGTGCGCATCCCGATTCTTCCCGTGTTCCGCATCCAGGCGGACAGGGCCCACGCGCAGCTCGGGGGGACGCGCACAAACGCGGTCCGTGGACCGCGTTCCTGGCTGGCAGCCCCGCCGTCATGGGCGCGCCGCGCGCAGCGCGGTTCGCCGGTAGACCGGTGGCTTTGCGTCCCCGCCTTTCAGCGGGTTTGCCCTTGTCGGCACGGGAATGTTGACAATTTCCGCCGGCGAATCCTGCGACCCCGCTCACGTCCTCCCGGACGCGGGTCAAATTGCCCGACCCTTATGTAAAACCTAGCGGGACTGGAGCGCCTTCGAGAAGCGGACGTTGTGGTTCTCGTCGATGACGACGGCAGCGTAGCCGGGAGTGGCGTCGATGAGTGCCAGGCCGCGCTCCGGGCCCAGGATGAACACGGCGTTGTCGAGGCCATCCGTCATGGTGGCGTCCGGCCCGATGACCGTCACGCTGCGCACGCCCCGGGCGGAGTCGCCGGTCTTCGGATCGATGATGTGATGGTAACGGACGCCGTCCTCGTCGAAGAAGCGCTCGTAGTCGCCGGCGGTGGAGATCGCCTCGTCCTCGAGGGCCAGTCGGGTGACCCAGCGGTCGTCCGCATCCGGGTCCCGGATGCCCACCATCCAGGGCTGGCCGGCGCGATTGCCGATCAGGCGCGTGTCGCCGCCGGCGTTCACCCGGCCTGATCGCACCCCGGCCTTGCGCAGCAGATCCGCCACCCGCTCGCAGGCGTAGCCTTTGCCGATGCCGCCCAGGTTGATGCGCGTGCCGTCCCGGGTGAAGCGGATGGTCGACGCGGCCGGGTCGAGCACCACGTGCCGCCAGTCGATACCGGGCAGGTTCTCCCGGATGGCTCCGGCGTCGGGGCGCACGCCGGCGCGGAAGTCGTACAGCCGGCCCACGCTGTCGAAGGTGATGTCGAAGGCCCCCTCCGACAGGACGGACAGCTCGAGGGACCGCCGGACGATGTCATACAGCTCCGCGGACACCCGGACCGGCTCCCGCGCGGCCAGCCGGTTGACCCGGGAGATCTCCGAGTCCTCCCGGTAGGTGCTCATCCAGGACTCGATGCGGTCGAACTCCGCCATGCCGGCAGCCAGCAGCGGCCCTGCCGCCGCCGCGCCGTCGGCCCACAGCTGGATCTCGACCTTCGTGCCCATCTTCTCCCGGGCGTCGCTGTACCACTCTGCATGCGCAGGAGCGGCAAACAGCACGATGAAAAGGGCGAAGGCCCGGACGCAGCGCATGGCCGATGGTACCGTCGGGCGCGGCGTCAGAACCAGAGGGACACGAACAGCTGGAACACGCTCGCGTTGAACTCGTACAGCGGCTCGGTGCCGGGGTCCGCGTCGGTGCGGAGATCGCGGAAGTCGTCGTAGCTGAACATGTAGTAATCGGCGAAGAGGTTCACAGTGCTCTTCAGCGGCCGCTCGCCCTGCCGGTCCAGGAAGGTGTAGGTCACGCCCACCCGGGGCCCGTGGCTCTGGAAGGTGCTGAGCTCCTTGTCCCGGGCGAGGTAGTTCTGGGCGTTGGCGTAGGGGAACAGGTCGCTGTAGAAGTCCGCTGCCGTCTGGGTGTAGTAGCGGTACCTGAAGTCGAACAGCCACCGGGTGCGGAACGGGTGCACGTAGCCCGCCTCGATGGTATGGGCGTCGATGCCCCAGTCGTCCGTGAAGTAGCGGTACTCGCCCGACACCGCCGCCCGGTATGGCAGGTGGTACTTGGCCCGCAGCGCAACCGCGTTGCTGGCCCGCGTCTCCGGGTACACCTCGCTCTGGGTCAGCCAGTTCGCGGGGTCGCCCGGGTCCACGTAGCGCACCTGGCGGTAGGGATTGTTCAGGAAGCCCTCGTCGGCAACCGCTTCGTAGGAGAGGCCGAGGATCAGGTTGCGGGTGACGACCTGGGTGATACCGAGGCGGTAGGCGTTGCGGTCCACCTCCTCGGCGAATTCCGGCGCGTTGATCTTGCCCACCTGGTCGGAGCCGCTGCCGTAGCCCATGGAAATCGTCGTGAGACCGCCGAACACGTCCTGGCTGATGGCGAAGTTGAGCGTCTCCGCCTCGTAGTCGTTCTCCTCGCTCGTGCTCCAGCCCATGCTCAGCGTGGTGTCGCCGCGCAGGTAGTCGATGCCGGCGCCGTACTGGGTGCGTTCCTCGCTGTAGCCGTTGGGGCTCGCGCCGGTCGTGACCACGTCGATGGAGGCGCTGCTGATGGTGTCCACGTAGTAGCTGCCGGACAGGGACACCTTCTCGCCCACCGACTTGCGCACCAGCACCGACGGCCCGTCGATCTGGATGCCGCCGCCGTCATAGTAGTGATACAGGGTGTCGAGCCGCTCCTCCGGCAACACGCCGGACCAGGCAGCGGCCGGCACAGCGACGAGTAGGAGCGCCTTCAGGCGCGATCCCATATTCATCTCAGTTGCACCCGCAGCCGCCGCCGGAGCTGCCGGAGGCGCCCCGGGCGCCCTCCCGGGCCTCGTGGACGTGATCGATGTAGGAGCCCGACACGGGGTTGCGGTCGAAGCTCATGATCGGGTCGGCCAGCCGGTCGCGCTCGTAGGGCTTGACCCAGGGCTCGATGCCCGAGCAGCCCGCGAGCAGCAGCGACGCGGCGACGATGGCGGCGGCGGCCTTCATGCCCGCTCCCGGATGAGCTGGCGGATCATGTCCTGGTACTTGCTCTCGTCGCCCGGCTTGTAGCCCTGGTGGATGAAGCGGACGTTGCCCTTCCGGTCCACGATCACCGTGCTCGGCATCGCGGACACGTTGTAGAGCTTGCTCACGCCGTTGGCGGGGTCGAGCAGAATCGGGAAGCTCACCGGCACGTCCTTCAGGAAGGTGTCCATCAGGCGCGTGTCTTCCTCCACGTTCACCCCGAGCATGGTGAACCCGAGGGGTGCGTACTTCTTCTGGATCTGCTCGAGCAGCGGCATCTCCTTGCGGCAGGGACCGCACCAGGTCGCCCAGAAGTTGATCAGCACCACCTGGCCCCGCAGGCCACTGAGCGAGACCGCCTCCCCCGCCCGGGACTTGAGGCTGAACTCGGCCGCCGGAGCGGCCGCGCCACCGGTGGCGTTGCCGGCCACCACGGGCGCCGCGAGCAGCGCCGACATGGCGACGGACCGGAGAAGCGTTGACATTGTCTTGCGCATGTTCACCTCAGAAGAACCAGGAAAGGCCCAGGCTGAACTCGATGTTGTGGGTGGTCTTGTCCTCACCCGTGACGTCGTT
>Ga0268299_1002852_pt1 | contig 18248 bp, 16 predicted proteins | sample NOBtaG_FD_193484 | JGI IMG/M metagenome (GOLD analysis project Ga0268299, IMG submission 193484) | Activated sludge microbial communities from bioreactor in Nijmegen, Gelderland, Netherland - NOB reactor | ecosystem: Engineered > Bioreactor > Aerobic > Activated sludge | place: Netherlands...
ACGAAATCGGGGCCGCCCTGGGCGAGCTGTTGGAACAGATCGAGATTGCGTGGAAGGTCCTCGGGATCCGTCACGTCTTGCATGCGCATGCCGAGCAATTCGGACTCCGTATAACCCAGCAGGTCGCACAACCGTCGGTTCACGAGTTGGAACCGGCCGGTCAGATCGGTTTGTGCGACCGTGACCGTGGCGTGGTTGACGATCGCCCGCAATTGCGCCTCGCTGGCGGCGATGTGTCCGGCCGCCTCACGACGAAGTCGGCCCAGATTCAAATGGGCCGACACCCGCGCCAGCAACTCTCGCCCGCTGAAGGGTTTGACCAGGTAGTCGTCGGCGCCCTGCTCGAGGCCCTCGATGCGTGGCTCCTCGCCGGCGCGCGCGGAGAGCAGAATAATGGGAATGGTTCGCAGGGCCGGATCAGCCCGCAGGATCCTGGCCAGGCCGATGCCGTCCAGTTGCGGCATCATGATGTCGCTCAGGAGCACATCCGGGGGGCGGCGACGAATCTCGGCCAACGCGGCAAGTCCGTCTCCGACCGCGTTGACCTCGTAGTGCTCGCGCAGCAGGCGCACAATGTAGCGACGCATGTCGGCATTGTCGTCGGCCACGAGGATTCGGGCTCGTCCGATTGCAGGCCGATCCGGCGAGGGCGCCTCTTCCCGCGAGACATCTGTTCCGACCTCGGGCAGCCACTGCCACGCTTCTTCGAGATAGGCTGACACAGTCCCTGTGTCGGTGGACGGGGCGGTCTCGAGGCCGACCTGTTCCGGCGGCAGATGGTTCTTCCCCCAGGGGAGCGTTACCGAGAAGGTGCTGCCTTCGTCGAGGCGGCTCTCGACCTGGACCGTGCCTCCGTGGAGCCGTACGATTTCCTGGACGAGCGCCAATCCGATGCCGCTCCCCTCATGTGTCCGGCTTCGCCGGTGCTGGATTCGGTAGAATCGTTGAAACAGCAGCGGGAGCGCGTCATCGGGGATGCCGACACCGGTATCCCGCACCGCCAGCGTGACACCCTCCTGGTCGTGCCTGATCGACAGCGAGATTGCTCCCTGAAACGTATGTTTGAACGCGTTGCTGAGCAGGTTCAGCACAATCTTCTCCCACATGCTTCGATCGACAAAGACCGGTTGCGGCAGGGACGGGCAGTCGATACGGAAGGTGAGACCGGCTCCCTCAATGGCAGAGCGAAACCCGCTCGCCAGGTCTGCGCTGTAGGCGGCCAGGTCGGTCGGTTGATACAAGGCCTCGGCGCGGCCTGCTTCAATGCGTGAGAAGTCCAGCAGGATATTCACGAGTTTCAGGAGGCGCACACTGTTTCGATGGGCGACCTCTAGGTTGGTGTTCTGTGGCCGCTCGCGGAGTTCTTCCTCCAGGGGGCCGAGCATGAGCGTGAGGGGAGTGCGAAACTCGTGGCTGACATTGTGAAAGAACTCCGTCTTGGCCCGGTCCAATTCGGCTAGGGCCTCCGCGCGTCGCGCCTCGGACTGATAGGCTCTCGCATTGGTGAGGGCCATGGCAATTTGCGAGGCGACCATGCCGAAGAAATGCCGATAGTCCCCGTCCAACTGCCGACGCGGACTGACCGCGGCGATCAGCAGGACATTGCCGTCCTGATGAGTGCCTTGGGTGATGGGCAGGATGATCGCCTGTCTGGTCGGCTCGGGCCAGGCCCCCCCGGGGAGCCAGCCGAACCGATCGGCAAGATCCTCAAGGACCAGCGGGCTACTCTGTTGAAGCGCCGCTGCGAGAGGCCAGCTCGACCTGGTCTGGCGCTCGTGGAGGTCGATTCGGTCTTGCCTGGCAGGGTGGTCCTTCTCCAGCCCGACCGCGCCGGCGAGGGTGGCTTGGCCGCCGCTCCGATCCATTCGATAGAGAAGTGCGAAGGGAAGATCGGCGGGGTCGGTGGCGAGTGATTGTAACGCCAGCACACACGCGTCGTCCTCGTGCTGAGCCGATCCGGAAAGGGAGGCGAGTTCGCGCAACAGGCGCGTGCGGCGATCGTTCAGGACGCGGTACGTGGTCTCTTGAACGATATTGAGGATCCCTTCGACCTGCCCGTCCTGGCCGCGAATGGGATTCAGGCTGTAATCGAAGTAGCATTCTTCCGTATAACCGAACCGTTGCATGGGAAGCAGCTCGTCGCTTCTCCAGTTGGCCTCCCCTGTGGTGAGGACGCTCCGGTAGTAATGCTGAATCGTGGGCCACAACTCCGGCCAGACGTTTCTCGCCGGTTTGCCCAGAGCCCAGGGATGCTTTCCGCCCACGATCGGACGCCAGGCGTCGTTATACAGGAGCCAGGAATCCTTCCCCCAATAGATGGCCATTGGGGTTTGGGCGGTCAGGCAGACACTCAAGGTGGAGACGAGTGCGGCAGGCCACCGTTCGATCGGACCGAGTGGAGTGTTCGACCACTCGAAGGCCTTGATACGTTCCCCCATTTCACTTCCGGTCAGCCAGTTGGACGGATGGTGTGCGTTCATCGTGAGGCCCGGCACAATGGAATGGTCGCGGATGGTGCTCGCCCGCCGAAGGGACCGTGAGTCACGACCGGACGATGCTCAGGAATCGCTGAAGGTTGTAGCATTCCCGCCGGCCTTCCCCCCACTAGTGAAACCCCTAGCCGAGGGTCTGTGCGGGCTGTCCGGCTGGTCAGGGGATAGGTCTTCGAACCATCTTTCCTGGCCCCCGGCCGCTACCCGGGCGGGGGGAGCTCCGGGGCGGTCTGTTCGAGGACGCCGACCACCCGGTGAGACGAGTCGAGTTTGAGCGTCACGCGCTCGCCGATCGACAGGTTGCGGAAGAGATCCGGATTGGGAATGGAAAAGGACACCGCCCTCCCCATATCCGTGGTCACGCGACCTGTTCGCTGATCGAGGTTCAACTCGACCAACACACCGGACAGGGTCTCGGACGGGAATTCGTCTCGTTCGGCGATGCGGTGCAGCGCGGGCGAGCGGATCTCCCCGCGCTGTCCCAGAGACGGCGGAGTCGTGGGTGGTACCGGAATCGGATCAGACGGCTTCGGTGGTACGGTCGGGCCTGGTCCTGGCTGTGGAACGGGCAGAGGCACCTCCGGTGTGCCGGCGGTCCATCCCCCCGTCAGTAGCGCGGTCACGATGAGTGCTCCGAGCAAGCGGTTACGCATGGTGTCCCTCCCGGAGCGGCTCGAGAACCGTCGGACGGTGATCCCATGGTCGCTCACGCATGGCCGGTCGACGCAGCGGGAATGGTTTCCGCCACCATCTGGTGACAGAGCGAGGCGCAATGTCGACACACCTTCGCGCAATCTCCGCAAGCCGCGTGGTGTGGAGCATGCTGCTCGCAGAGCCCGGCGCAGAGCTCGCAAATCTCTGCACAGAGCGCGCAGATACGAATGGAAAAGGCCGAGTTCCGGCCCATCCATTGAGCCGCCAGAAGACAGATATCCGCACAGTCTCGGCAGAGTCTGATGCAGCGGACCATGAGGTCATCGGTGTCTTCATGAGGCATGCCGATCATGTCGTCCGCGCAGGCGTTGCAAACGTGCGCGCAATCCATGCACGCCTCGATACAGTCGATGGTGTGTTGTTCGTGTGAATGAGTCACTGCCGCCATGCTCGCCTCCTTCCCATGTCGCTCACGTCTTCATCACAGAGCTCAGGGTACGCCGGGAGGAGCGACAGGCCTACTAGGAAAACCGCTCGTTCTGTCCGCTATCGACTAGGGAGATGACTAGCTCAGGACGGAGTCTCACCTCGTGTAAGGTGGCGGGGACATGGACCCGAAGGCGCTCACGACCGGCGACGCCCCGGCTGTTCCGTTAGGGGATCGATTGAAACAGTCCGAGCATCGTCATTGGCCCGACGACCACCCGAACAGGACACCGGACGATACTCCATCGCCGATTCTCCAATCGGGACAGACCTGCTGGCGCATCGAACCGGCGGAGCGAGCCGCCTTCCTCATCGACGGCGAGGCCTATTTCCGGACCTTCCGGGACGTGGCGTTGCGGGCCACTCAGTCGATCTACATTGCCGGATGGGACCTCGACACGCAGGTGGAACTTGTGCGAGGGGCCGAAGCGGCCTCACCCGTGCCCTCCAAACTCGGGGCGTTCCTGGCCTCGCTTTTACGCCGCAATCGCCGTCTGCACATTCACGTACTCAATTGGGATTTTGCCATGATCTATGCCCTTGAGCGTGAATGGATGCCGACGGCGCAAGCCGGATGGACCGGGCATCGCCGGTTATTGTATCGAGTGGACGGCCAACATCCGCTCGGCGCCTCCCACCATCAGAAGCTCGTTGTGATCGACGAGACGGCGGCCTTCGTGGGCGGCCTGGATCTCACGAAATCGAGATGGGATACGAGCGCCCACGCGGCCTCGGATGCACGCCGCGTCGACGCCGACGGACAGGCCTATCCTCCGTTTCATGACGTGCAGATGATGGTCGCGGGGGAGGCGGCTGGTGCCCTCGGAGACCTGTTTCGTGACCGGTGGCAGGTCGCGACGGGACGGCGCCCTCCCAGGCCTGCACGACGCCCGGTCACGGACCTCTGGCCCGCGACGTTGCAACCCGACCTGGAGCAGTGCGAGGTGGGGGTGATGCGAACCCAACCCAGTTTTGCAGGGCAGGCCGAGGTGCGGGAGATCGAGCGGGCCTATCTCGAAGCCATTAAACGGGCGCGACAGTCGATCTATATTGAGTCGCAATATTTCACGTCCCACGCCATCGGACGTGCCCTGGCAGCCCGGTTGTCCGAACATGAGGGGCCGGAGGTGGTGCTGGTGTTGCGCCACAATTGCGACGGCTGGTTGGAGCGTAGGACGATGGACAGTGTGCGGGCCAAGGTTCTCCATGACCTGGAACTGGCCGATCACTATGGGCGGTTGTCCGTCTATGCCCCGACCGTACCGGGGAGCGAGGGCTCCGACTGGGTGGCCATCCATAGCAAACTATTGATCGTCGACGACGAGTTCGTCTGTGTGGGCTCGGCGAACGTGTCCAATCGGTCGATGGGGTTCGATACCGAATGTAATCTCGCCGTCGAGGCACGGAACGAACCCGGGGTTCAGGCCGTCATTGCCGGACTGCGGAGCCGACTGATCGGCGAACACCTCGGCGTCGCGCCTATACGGGTGATCGAAGAGGTGCGGCATTGCGGCTCATTGATCCATGCCATCACGGCGTTGCGCGGGGGGCCGCGCAGCTTGGAGAGCGGGTGTTTCACCGGCACCGATGTGCCCGCAGTGATTCCGGAACAACGTCTGGTCGATCCGGAACGTGCAATGGGGATGGGTGAAGTGCTCGGCACGATTGTGCCTGTCCCGGAACGTCATCGTTTGGGCCGCAGACTGCTGGCCGGATATCTGCTGCTGGGGACGATCGGACTCCTCGCCCTCGCCTGGCGATGGATTCCGCTGGACGACTGGATTCAGGCCAGCGGGGTGGTCGCACAACTTCAGAGCTTGAGCCGCAGTCCGCTGGGGCTCCTCGCGCTGCTGGGAGGGTATGTGGTCGGCGGGTTACTCGCGGTGCCCATCACGCTGCTGATCATCCTGACATTGCTCGCCTGCGGACCGTGGTTGGGGATGAGCTCCGCCTTGGCGGGATCGCTGCTGAGTGCGGCGACGCTGTTCGGGTTGGGACGGGTGTTGGGACGGTACCATGTGCAGCGATTCGCCGGTCGCCGTGTGGCCTATCTCAGTCGGCGATTGGCGCAGCGGGGTACCTGGACGGTGTTCTTGGTCCGGGTGATCCCCGTCGCCCCGTTCTCGATCGTGAACCTGGTCGCCGGATCGACGTCGATCTCATTGCGAGAGTTTCTGCTGGGCACGGCGTTAGGAATGAGCCCGGGCATTGTGCTGCTGTCCGCCATTCTGAATGGGTTGGACGGGGTGTTGCAGGCTCCCACGCCCGGAGCCCTGGTCGGCGTCGGGTTGTTCGTCGGATTGACGTGGACTGTGCTCCGATATGTGTTACGCCATGCCCCGCTCGTGCCGCCGGTTACCTCGGCAGGGCGAGAGCACATGGCACGTCCCACGTCCTAGATCACAAAGGATCGTTCGACCATGCAGTTGCGCGTGGCCTCCTACAACATCCATCGGGCGATCGGAAAAGACGGGCGCTATGAGCCAGGGAGGATCCTGCGCGTATTGTCGGAGTTGAAGGCGGACATTGTGGCGTTACAGGAAATCGATTTGAAGGAGCCGGACGGTCTCCAGCTACTGCCTTGGTTGGCGGCTCGTACCGGCCTAACGGCCATACCGGGTCCGGTCCGTTCGCGAGGGCCATGTCAGTACGGGAACGCCTTGTTGACCCGCTTCCCCGTGACGGGCGTGCGTCACTGGGACCTGTCCGTCGGACTCCATGAACCTCGCGGTGCGCTGGATGTCGATCTGCGGTGGCGCGGCCGGACGATGCATGTCGTCACCACGCATCTCGGTTTGTGGCCGCGGGAACGCCCCCTGCAGGTTGAGCGTTTGCTGAAAGTATTTGCGACGAGCCGACACGATCTCACCGTTCTCATGGGAGACCTCAACGAATGGAACGTGCGAGGAAAAGCGTTGCGGGGAGTGAGCGGCCTGTTCGGCGCGTCATCTTCCCCGGCCACCTTTCCCGCCCGCTGCCCGATGCTCCCGTTGGATCGTATCTGGATTGCGCCAGCCCAGGCATTGCTGTCTGTGGCGGTGCACGACACCCCGCTGAGCCGTCTGGCCTCGGATCACCTACCGATCAAGGCCGATATCCGCTTCCCGCGTGGATCGGTTCCAGTGACTCGGTCACCGGTGGCGTGAGGGCCACGGGGCTGCTGTCGCGCCGCGAAAATTTGCTGGCGCAGCCGGGACAGTAGGCATGCGTCAAGCGGTACTCGCCGCTCTGAAGCCGATGGCGTGAGAGATACGCAGACAGCGGCCCCCATGGCTGGTCGGGGTTCCCCTTGGCGGAATCATCCCGCACGTTATTGCAGACACAACAAATGGCGATGAATTGTTCCTGACTCATCATGAGACCTCCAGTCGGTGAGAGAGAGTGGTCCGTGATATCTATGCGGGGCCCGGTGATCATATCCCCATGACCCGCCGTCCTCGTTCCGGACGGCGGGTGATTCTGAGAACGGACTTACTGCACGGTCACCGAGCCGTGCGTGTTCGCTGCATGGCTCTTCCCGTCGGATGACGCCTGCACCGAATACTTGAAGGTGCCGATGCGAGTAAAACAGAGACCCGCGGTTTCATTGCTGGCCAACTGGGTGCTGTTATCGAATCCCATGCCCATGGCCTTGGAAAATCCGTTGCGGCAGGAGACGGAGTGATCAGCGACCTGATCGATCGTCACCGTCACCGCCTCTTGTCGCTGATTGATCCACCGAATTTCGTCGCCGGCCCGCACGGTGAGACTCTCCGGATGAATGGTCTCGTTGATGACGATATTTCTCACCATCCCCGTCTTCGTGCCGGCTTCGGTCTCCGATACCGTCTTTGTGGCCGTGGGGGAATGGGAACAGGCGCTCAGGGTCAGTACCGCCACGGCCACCAATCCAGGGATCATCGTTTTCATCGTTATCCTCCTCAAATAGAATGAACATGCCTGCCTTCCACACGTCGGAAATGCTCTCTGGCAGAGTCTCACGGTCCCGTCGCGTCACATACTCGGGATACCCCCAGTGTGCGCCGCTTTTGGAACTGGGGTAGTGCTGAATGCACCGGTCTCGATGGCGGAGCGAAACGTGGCGCGAGCGAAGGTGGAGGAGATGCAACTCAGAGCGGCGTGGGGGCGCACTCTTGCTGCCAGGCTGGTGATCTTGCTCTCGGTCGGGTGGCTGGTGAGCGGCTGTGCGTTGACTCTGAGCTACCGGCATGCGGATTGGCTCATCGAGTGGCAGGCGGATCACTATTTCGATCTGACCTCGGGTCAACATCGCGATCTCCGATCGCGTACCGCCGGGCTCTTGCTTCGTCACCGCACGGAGGCGCTCCCGGAATATGCGGCGTTTTTAGGAGAACTGAAGGAGCGGCTCAGCAAGGGGCTGTCGCCCGGGGACATGGAGTGGGCATTCGCGGCCTATGATCGGTTCCGAAACGATCTTGTCGAGCGCGTCCTTCACGACGGGAGCGCCTTCTTGACGACGGTGAGTGAACCACAAATACGGCATGTGGAGAAGGTTCTGATCCACGAAGAGAGGAAAGCCCGGGAATCATTCGACGGGTCGCGCGATGCCCGCGCCTCGACCAGGGCGGACAAAGCCCTCGCTCTGGCGAGGAAATGGATCGGACCGTTGCAGGCCGGACAGGTGGCGCAACTGCGTGCGTCCGTGCGAGCGCTTCCCGACGTTGAGCCGATCTGGTTGGAGTCTCGCCGGCAACGCCGGCAGGCCTTTATCGCCTTACTCAGGGAAGGAGCCAGGGGGCAGCACCTCGCGGATCGGTTGCGGGGGATTGTGAATCCGTCCGTGGAGCAGTCGGGATCGGCCCGTGCGCGACTGGATAGGGAGTGGCGCGCGGGAGTGACGGCGGTAATCTTGGAACTCGATCGTCTGCTGACGCCGCTCCAACGAGGGCGGGCCTTGTCATCCATCCAAGACGTGCTGGACGACATCCGCACGCTGACCCGCGACCCGTGATCAGAAGTGGACGACTCCGAACAACCAGAGTAGGAGAATCAGGCTCACGGGCACACCCAACAACCACAAGATGATCGGCATGGCAAACTCCTTTCAGTAGGTCCGTCCCTCACTCACGGATGGGTTGGGAGGAAAAGACGCCGGGTTTTCACGCGACGCCTCTTCCTCCTCGGTAGAGCGGGCCTGTCCGATCGGGACGGGAAAGGACCTGCGCGCTCTTGTGCGTACCATGCGGCGGCAGACGAGCGTTCGACACTAGGAGACCCCCTGGATTGCCGCGGGAAACACCAGAGTATTGCGACGGCGACGCCGGCGAGTGGCCAAACTGGGGATACGCCGAGTGGGCGTCCTGGAGGACGCCTGGTATGGGTGAGCTGAAGACGGGTAGACAGAAGGGGGGCATCATGTCTCGGTCACACTGGAAAGGATCCATCAGCGTCGGTCTGGTCGAGATTCCGGTCGACCGCTATCCAGCGGAGAACCGGAATCGTTTCGACTTGATCCTGTTGGATCGACGCGACCTGAAGCCGATGTGGTTCAAGCGGTACCACAAGGTCAGCGGGAAGGACATCCCCTGAGATCGGATCTTTCGGGACGTGCATCCAGCCGGGTCGCACCGAGGTGGTCGCGATGACTCGCGATGAGGAGCTCATCGCCAGGTCGAGCATGGGCAAGGTGTTGGATCTGATGGCGCTTCTCAGGAACAGTGTGCAGCGCACCGGGAAGCACAAACGAGTCTCCGCTTCCCGGCAACGGCAGGTCTGGCGCAAAGGCGTGTAACCGGTGAGGGTGGACACCCTCCCGACAGGTGAACGGAGAGGGGACATGGGGGAGGAAGAAGGACGTGCGGGAACTCCCGCGGTGAAACCGTGGCAAGGGATGACCCTCGGGGCTACCGTGGCGGGTGACGCTGTGCGGTTTCGCTGCTGGGCTCCTGAGCGGACACAGGTAGAGGTCCTGCTTGACGGCGGTCGCACCGCGCACCCGATGCGGCGCGAGGACGATGGATATTGGTCGACTGAGGTCCGCGGGGTGAAGGCAGGTATGACCTACCGGTATCGTCTCGACAGCGGCAAAGCCTATCCCGATCCCTGTTCGCGATTCCAGCCATCCGGTCCCCATGGGCCGTCTCTGATCGTCGACTCCGCCGCCTATCGATGGCAGGACGAGGGCTGGTTCGGGGTGAAGATGCGGGGGCAGGCGATCTACGAACTCCACGTGGGTACCTTTACCCAGGAAGGTACCCTGGATGCGGCCTCCACACAGCTCGCCGCCTTGAAAGACCTCGGCATCACGGTCATTGAGATCATGCCCGTCGCTGAATTTCCCGGCCGTTGGAACTGGGGTTACGACGGAGTCGATCTCTTTGCGCCGGCCCATGTGTACGGTGATCCGGAAGCGCTCAAACGGTTCGTGGATGCGGCGCACCGGCTGAGGCTGGGCGTCATCCTGGACGTGGTCTACAACCATCTTGGCCCCGACGGGAATTACCTGCCGGCCTATACCCAGCACTATTTCACCGATCGCTATCCGAATGCATGGGGCCAGGCCATCAACTTCGACGGGCCGGAATCGTCCGGTGTGCGCGACTTTTTCATTCAGAATGCCTGCTATTGGGTGGATGAATTTCATCTCGACGGGTTACGGCTCGATGCGGTTCACGCGCTGCACGATGAGGGCCCACGGCATGTGCTGGCGGAATTGTCGCAGGCCGCTAGGCAGGCGGCCGGAGCGAGATCGATCATTGTGATTGCGGAGTGTGAGGCGCAATGGATCCAGGCGATTCAGCCGATCGACCAGGGCGGGTGGGGGTTGGACGGGGTATGGAGCGAAGACTTTCACCATGCGGCGCTGGTGGCGGCAACCGGTCGCCGTGAAGGCTATTACACAGACTTCCGGGGTACGCCGCAGGAATTGTTGTCGTGCATGAAACGGTCGTTTCTGTTTCAGGGACAGCGGTGTCAGTGGCAGGGGAACGGTCGAGGGACCGTGGTCGAAGACGAACCGGCGGCCGGGTTTGTGTTTTTTCTCCAGAATCACGATCAGGTCGCCAATCAGCTGCACGGCGACCGACTGCACGAGAAGACCAGCCCGGGCCTGCTCCGCGTGCTCACGACTCTGCTACTCCTGTCTCCCCAGACGCCGCTGCTCTTCATGGGGCAGGAGTTCGCCGCCTCTTCGCCGTTTCTGTTCTTCGCCGATTTCCCGCCCGGTGAGTTGGCGCAGGCCATACATCGAGGCAGGAGGGAGTTCTTAGCGCAGTTTCTCAGCGCGGCGTCTGTCGAGGCACAGGCCGCTATTCCGGACCCCTGCAATCCGACCCTGTTCAAGCGATCGCAACTGGATCTCGCCGAGCGGGACCGCCACCGGACCTCGTACGCGCTGCATCGCGATCTCCTCCGGCTGCGGCGTGACGATCCGGTGATTGCGCAACAGGACCGCCGTTGCCTCGATGGAGCCGTCATCGGATCTGACGCCTTTGTCGTGCGCTATCCCGGACCGGGGGGTGATGACCGGCTCCTCCTCTTCAACCTCGGACCCGACTACGAGTACCGGCCTGCGCCCGAGCCGCTACTGGTTCCGCCGGTCCGGCGGAAATGGTCGTTACGCTGGTCCAGCGATGACCCCCGCTATGGAGGCCCCGGTGTCATCGACCCGTTGAGCGCCGAGGGGTGGCGCCTCCCGGCCGAATCGGCCGTGCTGTACCGCACCGAACCGGAAAGATAATCCCTGTGGCTGTGCCTCTTGCTCATCGGATCGTCACCGTCTCTCTCCCGTGCGATCGTACGCAGGACGAGGAGAGCCTGCTCGCGCGGGAATGGCTGGTCACGAACGGACTCGGCGGATATGCATCGTCCACGCTGCTCTGCGCGCCGACCAGGCGCTACCATGGCCTGTTTGTCCCTGACCTGCCTTCCCCCTGGGGTCGGACGGTGCTGATTCCGCGGCTGGAGGAGGTGGTGCGCGCAGACGCCTTCACCGTCGACCTCAGCGGAGTGGAGTTCGAGGATGGACGTGTGGACGGCGAGCTGCCCGCGGTGCTTCAGGAATTCGTACGCCATGGACAGACTCCTGTCTGGCGTTCTCGTGTTGCCGGTCGCCGGCTGGAGAAACGCGTGTTGATGCCCTATCGACACAACTCGCTCCACGTGGAGTATCGTTTGCTCGAAGGGGACCCGGTTCAGATTCAGGTGCGCCCGTTCGTGACCTTTCGTATGCTGGACGCCCCTCTTCACGAGGCGAAGCAACCGCCTTTCCCGCTGACCGCGGTGGAAGGACGGTACGACATGCAACTGTGTGACGGCGCTCCGCCGCTGAAACTGTGTCTGCGGCCGTCCTGCGGTCTGTTTGTTGCGGATGCACGCCTCAGCCACGGGATCTGTTATCGCCTCGATCGAGACCGCGGTGCTGAGCATCTGGAGAACCTGTCCAGTCCCGGCTACTTCCAGGCTGATGTGACGAGAGAGCAATCTGTCGCGTGTGTCGCCAGTACGGAAGCGTGGGAACAGCTGGAGTGTCGTCCGGAAGCCCTCTTCGAGGCGGAATCTCACCGGATCGTTAAATTGTTACACCCGGTCCGCGCTGGAGGGGCTGATGAGACCGAAGAGCGGCTGGTTCTGGCGGCGGACCAATTCATTGTCGTTCCCGGGTCGCGGGTGGAGGAGCAGGCGCTCGCCCGGGCCTCCGGCGAGGAAGGCCGCACCGTCATCGCGGGCTACCATTGGTTTACCGACTGGGGGCGCGACACGATGATCAGCTTGGAAGGGCTCACCCTTTGCACGGGGCGGCACCAGGAGGCGCGGTCTGTCCTGAAGACCTTTGCCGGCTAGGTACAAGAGGGGTGCTGCCGAATCTTTTTCCAGAGGGAGAGCAGGACGGCCTCTACCATACGGCGGATGCGACCCTGTGGTACTTCCACGCACTCGATCGGTACTATCGCGCGACAGCCGATCGAGACCTGTTGATTGAGTTGCAGCCGGTTCTGCGGTCCATTCTCGACCGTCATGTGCGAGGAACGAGGTTCGGGATCGGCGTGGACCGGCGCGATGGATTGCTCCGGGCTGCCGCGGACGGATACCCACTCACGTGGATGGATGCGAAGGTCGAGGGGGGGTCGTGACGCCTCGCCGGGGCAAACCTGTCGAAAACCAAGCCCTCTGGTACAACGCACTCCGAGGCATGGTCGAGTGGGGAGCCTTACCGGTCGACCGGAGTCCGCGTGGGCTGAACTGGCGGAGCAGGCACGGGAACCATTCAACCGGCGATGTTGGTACGAGGCGGGCGGCTACCTGTACGACGTGGTCGACGGCGAGCAGGGCGACGATCGGGCGTTTCGGCCCAATCAACTCCTGTCCGTGTCGCTGCCGCATCCGGTGTTGAATGAAAGGCGATGGCAGGGCGTCGTGGAGCAGGTGGCCGAGAAACTCCTGACGCCGGTGGGCTTGCGGAGCCTCTCGCGGGAGCACCCCCGGTACAAATCGAAATACGTCGGCGATCGTCGCGCGCGGGATGCCGCCTACCATCAAGGAACGGTCTGGGCCTGGTTGATCGGGCCGTTCATCGATGCCTGGATGAAGGTGTCGCCCGATCCTTCCAAGGCACGCTCGTTGTTGGAAGGATTTCAGCGGCATCTCTCGGAGGCCGGGATCGGCACGATCAGTGAAATTTTCGATGCCGAGCCCCCGTACCATCCGCGAGGTTGCATCGCTCAGGCGTGGAGTGTGGCGGAGGTGTTACGGGTGTGGCAGAAGACTCGCGGGACGTCGGCCCGATCTGCCTGACGATATGGCGGTGGCACGGTGCTGCGCTAGGACCGTGGGCATTGGACTCCGCTCGAAGATCCACACGAGGGCCTCACAGGTGGGCGCCCGACGTTCACGCTTCGTGGCTCCGCAACCGGCCGCGCTCGTGGAGCACGCGCCCGAGGAGGGCGAGTGGGTTCATGAACCATCGGTCGACGCCTATCGAATGCTCCACCGCATCCGCGACGGTACGGTCACCCTGTGGACGGGAAACGGTCACGAGTGGACCGCCACACGGCAGTCGTTGACCGACGCGCGTGCGGGCCTCCCGGCTGAACGCACCTGGCTGGATGGGGTAATGGTTGCCGATTCGCTGCCGGCCCTGATCGGGCTGGTGCACCTTGGGAGTTGGAACTCCACACATGAGGGCGCCGCACGGTCGGCTGGATCGCCTCGATTGCCTGGTGTTCGATCTCGATCCCGCGCCGGATGTGCTCTGAAACCCGGTCGTGTGGGAGGCATTCTCTCCGCAGCTCCGTTTCGATCAGGTGGTCCTCTCGAAACTCCTGCACCGCGTGCAGCAGCTCGCCAAGGATCCCCGGCAGGGCTACCTGTCCGGCCGGCGGACGATCACTCGCTTCATGCTGGATCGATACAAGCGATCACCGTGGGCTCTCTCCCCTAGGGTGCATTGTGCGGGCACCTGGGGACTGCGCTAGTATTCCCGTCCGTGAGGCCCTGGTATCAGTGAGCATGACCGGTTGAACTGATTCAGCCGGACAATCTGAAGGGAGCCTGTCATGCATGCCACGATGACCAGCGTTGCAGGGACCACCACCGGAAGCCGGACCCACCAACCGATGAACTGCACCCGTTGCGGCGGATGGATGGTCCAGGAGCGTTGCATGGATGTCGGCGAAAGCCTGGGGGGCTATTGGTTCTGGGGACAGCGGTGCATTCAATGTGGTGACATTGTCGATGAGGTCATCTTGCGGAACCGTCGTCTGCCTGCCCCGCCACCGGTGGCGGTAGAGGACGAAGAGCTGGAAGACCGAACGAAGATCGTTCAAGCCGCATGATGCTCGCTGCCTCAGCAGGCGGTGATGTCAGGGCAGCGGGAAGGCCATCGTGCTGAAGAGTGCGTTTTCCGCCCGGCGGGAATCCAGGCGGGTATGTTGCACCACGATTGGAATACTCGACTCGATGATACTCGCATAATCCGTATCGACCGGTATGGGAGCGGGATCCGTGAGGTCGTTGAATCGAAGATGGGTGGTTCTGCGTGCCGGGACCGTGACCCGGTAGGGTCCGACAGGTTCACGATCGGCGAAATAGACGGTGATCCGGACAAGGGCTTCCTGCGACGACGTGTTCAGGAGGCACAGGGTCTCATGGCTCGTCATCTGCGGTGCCGGTCCATGACTTTCGCGAGGAATATATCCCTCAGCGAGGGCCCATTTCATGCGGCCTACTCCCTCCATCTGTTCCACTCCTTTCTCCGGCTCGGCCTCATCAGACGACTTCACGAATCTTGTTGAGCATCAGACTTTTCATTAAATCCCATCGGTCTTCCTGGCCTCGGGCGACCGCCTTCGCAAATTGCCAGGCTTGCTCCATCGTCATCTTGCCGGGCAGAGGCGCCTCCATGGGATCGATCACGGCCTCCACCACCACCGGACCTGGGTGAGCAAACGCCTGTCGGTAGACATCTTGCAAGTCGGCGGGATTCTCCACGCTGAACCCGCTTGCTCCGCAGGATCGGGCGCAGGCGGCGAAATCGATGGGCTGCAGCTCCACCCCGTATTGCGGATTGCCTTCGAATGCGAGTTGTTCCCACTTGATCATCCCGAGCAGATTGTTTTTCAGAACGATGATCTTGACGGGAAGGGCATATTTGACGAGCGTCGCCAGTTCACTCATCAACATGGAGAATCCGCCGTCGCCGGCGATGCAGACGATCTGCCGTCCCGGATACGCGATAGCTGCGCCGAGACTGTAGGGCAGTCCGTTGGCCATGGTCGCTAGGGTGCCGGAGGCGGAAAACTGCATGGTCCCTTTCATGGCGATGTGGCGCGCCACCCATGTCGTGACCGTACCGGTGTCGCAGCAGATGATCGCATCGTCCGCCAGGAATGCATTCAGGGCCCGCACCGCCACCTGAGGCTTCATGGGCACGTCGATTCTGGTGCCTCGGGCCTCGAGTAATGCATTCCAGTCGGCCATGCGGCTCTGCATATGCTGAAGGAACGTTCTATCGGTCTTGTGCCGGATCAGTGGGAGGAGCGCGCGAAGGACGTCCCAGCACTGGCCCACCAACCCGACCTCAACCGGATACCGCAAGCCGATCCGGCTTGCGTCCAGATCGATCTGGACGGCCCGGGCCTGGCCGGGCTGTGGGTAGAACTCCATATACGGAAAACTGCTGCCGGCGATGATCAAGGTATCGCAGGTGTCCAACGCTTCTTGGGACGGCGCGGTCCCGAGAAGACCGATACCTCCCGTGGTCAGAGGATGGTCGTCCGGCACGACACCTTTTCCCAGCAGCGGTTTGACGATCGGCGCCGCCAGTGTGTCGGCCAGCCGGATGATCTCGTCCCTGGCGCCCAAACAGCCGCGTCCGGCGAGGATGGCGATCTTCGTTCCGTTGTTCAGTATGGCAGCCGCCTTCTCCAGCAGCGCGCGCGAGGGGAGCGGCAGCGGGTCGCTATAGAGGTCGCCGCTGTGGCCGGGAACATTGGCTTTGGAGCCTTGTCCGTCCGCGGACCAGTCTTGCACATCTTTCGGGATAGTCAGATGGGCGACCGTGCGACGAGAAATGGCCGTCTTGATGGCTTCATCCACGACGTTGCCGACATGGGCCGGCCCCATGACTCGTTCACTGTAGGCGGCTACGTCGCTGAACAGTTTGTCGAGGTTGACGTCCTGCTGATAATGCGTCCCGATAAGATCGTGGAACGTGTGACCTGTGATGGCCAGAACCGGCTGGCCGTCGCATTTGGCGTCGTACAGTCCGTTCAGGAGATGGATGCCGCCCGGTCCGGAGGTGGCCAGGCAGACACCAAGCCGTTTGGTGAACTTGGCATAGCCGCAGGCGGCGAGGGCCGCTGACTCTTCGTGCCGCACCAGGACCAGCGTGATCCGGTCACGTCGCGTTCGCAGCGCTTCATAGATGCCGTTGATGCCGTCGCCGGGCAGGCTGAAGATCGTGTCGACACCCCAAGCCAGCAGTCGATCGATTAACAGATCCGCCACAGTCGTCATAGGGCCTCCTTCCGCCTGGTTTCCGGCAGGGTGGGTGTCGCGGCGCGACGGGCTAACTGCGGCAGGACGAGTTCTTCGCCGAGAATCTTGAGACATGCGGCGATGGGGATGGCCAGCAGCAGCCCGTAAAACCCGCCCAAGGTGCCGCCGATGAACACCACGATCAGCACGGTCACGGCACTCATGTCCATCGATTGACTCTGTACCCAGGGGGTCAAGAGCCAACTCTCGATGAATTGGACCAGCAGGTAGGCCAAAGACGGCCACACCACGACGGTCATCAGGTCGAACGTCCCGTTCTGAGCGGACAACACGTCCAGATACTTCAGCAGCACGGCCAAGGGCCAGCCGATCAACGAGGCGTAGGGAATGATGGTCAAAATGCCGGTGACTAGTCCCAAGAGAAACCAGTACCGGATGCCGGTCAGGGCCCAGCCCAGCGAGTAGAGCACGGCTGAGGCGAGCGCGATGGTCAAGCGACCCCGAAAGAATCCGCTGACGGCCTGGTCCATGCGTGTCACGATGTGGCGCACGCGGGTGCGGTAGGCCAACGGAATATAGCGCTTCAGCCGCTCAAGGCTGTGGTCGAACCGCCAGGCGAAGAAAAAGAAGTAGATTGGAATCAGGACAAATGCGATGACGACATCGGTGGTCGTGCCGATCACCGTCCCCAACACGCCGAATGCCTGGCCCGTGCCGGAGAAGATCGGCCGCAAGATCGACAAGGGGTCTTCGCGCAGACTGGTGGCGATCGTCGACAGGTGTTCCGAGAAATCGCCGAGCCGCACGTGATAGCGCTGCGCGATGCTTTGGATATAGCCCGGTACACGCTCGGCAAAGGACTGGACCTGTTCCGCCAACAACGGGCCCAGCCAGGTGATCAGGCCCAAGGTCAGCACTGCCGAGAGGAACAGAATAATCGAGATGCTCACAGGGCGGGGGATATGCCAACGTGCTTCGGCCCGTCGAATGAGCGGGTTAAACAGATAGGCCAACAGAAGGGCGATCAACACCGGAGTAAAGACGCCGCGCAGGTAATAGCCGAACCAGAGGAGGACGAGCAATCCGCCGCCCCAGAGGAGATCCCGTATCGGCGTGATCTGCCAGAGATGCCGATCAGCCGGGGCGGGCTCGACGCGATGTATCGGTTCGGGTTGCGTCATGTCTGTGGCTAAGACGGTGGACGAGTCCGGAGTCATGACGGTGTGCGTTCCTCCATGCGGACCGGCCGCGACGGTGAGGGTGGGACCTGCTGGTTCGGTCGTTCGCCTCGACGAAGTGCGGCGGCCGCCTGTTCGATTTGCGCATTGATCTCTCCGCCCAGCAGCATCACCATGCCGGTCAGGTAGAGCCACAACATGAGGACAATGACGCCGGCGATGGATCCGTAGGCGGCATTGTAATTGCCGAAATGTTCGACATAGGCCTTGAATCCTAACGAGAGGACCAGCCACAAAGAGACGGCGCAAACGGAGCCGGGAGTGACCCAGCGCCAGTCGTGCTCGATGTTCGGACAGGTGTAATAGATGACTGCCAGTGCGAACAACATCAGCAGGATGGCCACGGGCCATTGCAGAATGTTCCAGCTGAGAAGAAACAGCCACCCTAGCCCGACGATGTTCGCGATCCATTCCCCGATGC
>Ga0268299_1002853_pt1 | contig 18242 bp, 13 predicted proteins | sample NOBtaG_FD_193484 | JGI IMG/M metagenome (GOLD analysis project Ga0268299, IMG submission 193484) | Activated sludge microbial communities from bioreactor in Nijmegen, Gelderland, Netherland - NOB reactor | ecosystem: Engineered > Bioreactor > Aerobic > Activated sludge | place: Netherlands...
GCGTGTCCATCGCGATAACATGCCGACCCATCGGGGCCTCCTTTTTGTCCGGCGTGATTGCTTCACACAAACACGTTACCAGACTTCCAAGGAGTGCCCCGACTTCATTCATCTTCATGGCCGCGGCGTTTGGCGGGCATGTTCGTGCATAGCGCGCTAAGGAGAAGACCTGGCGTAACACATGGCCGCAAACTGCCGCGGCCATGCCACCCGGCGCGTTCTCTCAGTGGTTACGATGTTGAGAATCAACGCGCGAGCGGATTGGAAACAGTCCGGCTCTGATCGGATTGGAAAGGAATCGATGCGCAAGGGCGGCTTTGACATTGCCCCGTCGCCGCGGCGGGTGCCGGGTTCGGTGAGGCTCGGCGTGCTGTTCGGCGGTTGGCTGAATCAGGTCGGCTGGGGGCTCGTCGCCTTCGGCGGAGTCTTCGCGCTCATCTTCGCGGTCAATTCCGATTGCACATCGTGGTACCACTTTCGCGGCGAGATTCAGAGCGTGACCGGCACGGTGACCGGCGTCGAGCGGACGGCGTTTTCCCAGGGCGGCGGCGGCGGGCGTCACCGGCGCTCGAGGAGTTCGGGTCGCGGCAAGCCGATTTACGAGGTGCGATACCGCTACACACCGACCGCCGATATTTCACGCGAAGGGGTGAGTTACCTGCTTGCGCCGAATTCGACGACCGAGCCGACCGTGTCGCAGGAGGTGATCGTCGAGTATCCCGCGAACCGGCCCGACGTCTCGCGCATTCGCGGGATGCGGCGCAGGCCGTTTCATGGGGCGCTGGCGTTGATCGGTCTGTTGCCGGTGTCGGGGTTGTTCATGGCGCTGCTCGGTCTGCGGCACGGCATGCACAAGTCGAGCCTGCTGAAATGCGGCAAGCCGGCGAACGCGCGGCTGGTCAACAAGCGCGCGACCGGCGCGCAGGTGAACAAGCAGACGGTGTGGGCGTTGACATTTGAATATGTGACCGATCAGGGGACGACGCATCAGACGGTGGTGCGGACGCATCACGAGGAGCGGCTGCTGGACGAGGCGACGGAGAAACTTGTCTACGATCCCGGCCATCCGACGCGGGCGGTGCTGCTGGACAGCCTGCCGGGCACGCCGGGGCTGGATGAGATGGGCAACATCCGGCCGTCGGGGACGGGGTCGGTGGTGGCGCTGTTGATACTGCCGGCGGTTGGGACGGGGATGCTGGCGGCGGCGATGGCGGTGATGGCGCGGTAGGGAGTCGGACAGTTCACGATCATTCTTGGATTTGATCGACAATTCGCTATGATGCGCGGCATGAAGTCGCAACTCGACAATTCGGAGTCTCCTGCTCGCGTTCCGCGACTTTACTTCATCTGGGACTGTCAAGTCAAAACAGAATTGGCTTTCATCGTTGCAACGATCCTTATGTTCGTCGTCATAGGTTTGCCGCTTACTTTCCTCATCATCGCGGGTGTGAGAACCCTCACCACGTGGGGATCAGGTTATTCGACGGCATTGGCGCTGAACTTGGAATTTCTACTCATTGCCGGGCTGTTTTATCTGGCGAGCGCGTTTCGTCGCCCGAAGTTCCGATCCTGGAATCCGTTTCGGATTCGTCGGCTGGAGTGGTTGCGCGAGCACCCGTCGACGTCATCGCGATTCCCGCATCGCGTGGTTGAGTTGATTCACCACGGACATCAGAAATGCGCTTGGGGTCTCAAGAAGCACTTGGCGAAAATCCCGCCGGGAAACTGCATAGCAATTGACTTTACAGAGGATGAAGCCACGCGGGCGCGGTCTCGATCTGTGCAGGCGTTTGAGCCAATTTGCTGGGAGGCACGGGATTCGCAAATGCTGGCGCTGGTCGAGGAACTACCAGCTCTGCGGACTGAACAGCGACGTCCATTTCTGCATACATCGCTGGACGACCATGTCGCCCGGTTCATACGGTTCTTTCCGATGACTCTTGTCATATTTGCACTTGGCAAAGCCATTGTGTCTGGTCAATCATGGATATCTTTACTTCAGGATTCCCGAGGTGTAATTGTCGGATTGTGTGTTTTGTTCTCAATCTTCGCGTTCGGGGCGCTTGTAATTGGGCGGAAGTACTATCTCGTTCCAGGAGGACTGGTCAGGGTCGAGAATGGCCTTTTCTTTCGCAAGCCGCGGATTGATCTCTTGACGCCCCGGGACACGTCGATAGTCGCCTATGGTAGTGGCGGTGTGATTCTTGTTTCGGGCGGCAAGGCGAAGATCATTGAAACCGACAGGAATCAGGTCGCTGCGCTGCTCATCGCATGGCTCAGTCAGGCCCGCCCGCCGACGATGGAGGAGTTGCGGACGCTGCATGCGCCGGAGAATGAGCCGTCGCCGCGAGTGCCTCACGGTGATGCAACCCCTTCGGGGTAAGACACGCGACGCGTTGGGTACCCAGGGTAGGCCGCTGTGCGGCCAACCCTGGGCTGAATGATGGAATCCCGTTGGGATTCACCTATCCGGAAGTCTAACAAACATCTCTAAATACTCTTGGCTTGAAACCGAGAGTCCCGTTGGTCATGGGCGCTCTTGCGACTTCCAAATTTCGGCCATGCAGCGCCGCAACATTCGGCCAAATGGAGCAACTTGCCGGCGTGATCGTGCAGCGGCCGGGCGAACGATTCGCGACGCGATACACTCTCGCAGATGGATCCTCGCGAGAATGATCATCCGGGTGAACCCGTCGGGCCCGCGCCTGAGCCGATTGAAGCGCGCGGTGTGCCGGTTCCGCCTTATGTGCGGCCCGTGGAGGCCCGGCCGATTTCCATTTCCGGCGATTTTTCGCCCGACATGACGGGCAAGCCATTTCCATTCGAACTTGCCCCGTTGGCACCGGCGCGGTTTCCGTTCATCGATCAACCGCCCGGCGGGGCGTTGCTTGATCTGGCCATTGCGATGCTCGTGATGATCGCATTCGCACTGTATTCCGATCTGCGCGATTTGCCGGGGCTCATCGCCGAGCGCGTGCCCTCGGTCGGGCCGATCGGCTGGGTCTTTTTCAACGGCGTCATCGCACTGATTTGCGTGACGGTGATCTCGTTCCGGCGCGGACAGTCGCTGAGGTCGATGGGGCTTCGCGGGGTGCCGCTGCGCAAGATTGTGCCGGTCGCGCTCCTGGCGATCCCGGCGGTGTGGGCGACCGGGATTGCGTGCAACGTCATCTACTTCACATTTCAGGTTTTGCGCGGGATCTCGCCGGATCACCTGCTGCGCGACCGGCTGGAGTTTGTGAGCGTGATCTCGGAGATCGAGATGCACTGGGTCGCGCCGATTGCGATCTTTGTCGGGATTTATGAGGAGATATTCTTCCGGGGATTCGTGCTGCCGAAGCTGGCCTCGGCGACGCGCTCGCGCTGGGCGGGCGTCATCCTGTCGAGCCTGCTGTTTGGCGCGGTGCACTTCACGCAGGGGTGGCTGGGCATTTTTCAGACGACGTGCCTGGGCATGGTGCTGGCGGGCGCGGCGGTGATGGGGCGCTCGCTCTGGCCGGCGATTCTCGCGCACGTGGCGATCGACACGATCAGTCTGGCGATGTCGGTGTTTCTGCGGAGCGACATATCGAGTGTGCTGCGCGAGTTGACGACGACGCAGGCGGGGTCGTGAGTAACGGGTGCCTGGGCGACGGCTGTTGCGTCGCTGTGTGTCGCCCCCGTGCCTACCGGGATGTACGGCTTCTCAACGCTCGGCATGCCGACGTAACGACCGTCGGCGTGGCACCCAGCCACGTTAGGGTCGAACTCCGATTGCCCGCGCAATCGCCTGTTGGAGGCGGCTCCGTTATCATGCGTGCGCGACGGGGGATCGACGAATCATCAAAGGAGTCACACCATGAAACGCGCGAAGATCAGCATCATCGGGGCCGGAAACGTCGGGGCGACGTGTGCCCATTGGGCCGCGGCCAAGGAACTGGGCGACATTGTCCTGCTGGACATTCCCATCAAGGACAAGCCCGAACTGCACATGCCCAAGGGCAAGGCGCTGGACCTGGCCTGCTGCGGGCCGATCGAGCGATTCGACTGCCGCGTGACCGGCACGTTTGAGTACAGCGACATCGCGGGCAGCGACGTGGTGGTCATCACCGCGGGCATTCCACGCAAGCCGGGCATGAGCCGCGACGATCTCGTACAGACGAACGTCGGGATTGTGCGGGGCGTGTCGGAGAAGGTGCGGGAGTTTGCGCCGCAGTCGATCGTGATCGTGGTGTCAAACCCGCTTGACGCGATGGTCTACACCTGCTGGAAGACGACCGGCTTTCCCACGCAGCGCGTAATGGGGCAGGCGGGGGCGCTGGATGTCGCGCGGTTCCGCACGTTTATCGCGATGGAGATCGGCTGCTCGATCGAGGACGTGTCCGCCCTGCTGCTCGGCGGACATGGCGACGACATGGTCCCGCTGCCGCGATTCACCAGCGTGCACGGCATTCCGGTGTCGATGCTGCTGTCGAAGGAGAAGATTGACGCCTGTGTGGAACGGGCCAAGGTCGGCGGCGGCGAGATCGTGAAACTGATGGGCACGAGTGCCTACTACGCTCCCGCGTCCGGCGTCATTCAGATGGTCGAGGCCATCGTGAAGGACAAGAAGCGGATCATCCCGACGGCGGCTTACTGCGATAAGGAATTCGGCGTGGCGGCGGCCGGCAGTGGGCAGGGTTACTTTGTGGGCGTGCCGGCGCTGCTCGGCAGCAAGGGCGTCGAGAAGGTGATCGACCTGCCGCTGGAGGCAAACGAGAAGAAATTGATGGACGAGTCGATCAGCCATGTGAAGGATCTCGTCGGCGTGGTGCAGAAGTTGTTTCCGGATTTGAAGTAACGGCGACCGCCTTTGCCCGTGACTACATTTCCCTGCCCAAAAAGGGCAGAGAGCGCGGGTGGAAGCCGTGGCAAACAAATCCAAATCGAAGGGTAAATCCAAGTCGCGCAGACTCCGTCCGCGCCAGACTCAACGGCGTCAGCCCGGACGGCAGGCGCCGATGCGTCCCCAGCCGGAGTCGATTCCAGAGCGGTATCACGGCTCGAATAAGCTGGCAGGTCGCGTGGCGTTGATAACCGGGGGCGACAGCGGCATTGGTCGCGCGGTCGCAGCGCTTTTTGCCAGAGAAGGCGCCGACGTCGCCATTGCATATCTTGAAGAGAGACCGGACGCGCTTGAAACGCAGCGGCTGGTGGAGAGCGAGGGGCGAAGGTGTCTGCTTGTACGCGGTGATCTGGGTCGCAAGGCCGCCTGCGTGAAGGCGGTTGCGCGGGTGATCACCGAATTCGGCAAGCTGGACATCGTCGTCAACAACGCCGCAGAGCAGCATGAAGACGCCGACTTCGAAGGCCTCGACGAATCAACGTTGATCGCCACTTTTCGGACGAACGTCTTCGCCATGTTCTTTCTCACCGAGGCGGCGCTGCCGCAATTGAAGAAGAGCAAGCATGCGGCGATCATCAATACCACGTCCGTGACGGCGTATCGCGGCAGCCCCGGCCTGCTGGCTTACTCGGCGACCAAGGGTGCGATTGTGAGTTTCACGCGCTCGTTGTCGCAGGGTCTGGCCGAGGAGAACGTGCGCGTGAACGCGGTCGCGCCGGGGCCGATCTGGACGCCGTTGATTCCGGCGTCATTTGACGCGCAAAAGGTGGCGAAGTTTGGAAGTGACACGCCGATGGGACGGGCGGGTGAACCGTGGGAAGTGGCCACTTGCTTCGTGTATCTTGCGTCGGATGATTCGTCCTACATGACTGGGCAGGTGCTTCATCCCAATGGCGGCGAGATCATCAACGGGTAATGAGGCGTTTGGGCGTTTTTGCCCGCCGGCAGAGAAAAGCGCGCGGCGGACCGGGGGTCCGCACTCCCCTGCGAGTACGAATATCGATGTTTGACGCAAATGACGATTTGAGCCTGGTCGGCGGGATGAATGGGGCATTCATTGCGCGGATGGCCGATGCACATGCCGCCGATCCGTCGTCGGTCAGCGAGCCGTGGCGAACCTTCTTTGACTCGAACGGACACGGCGCTGCCAACGTCGCGGTGCAGGACGCGCGCAAGGGCGTTGGCCGGCGCGCGGCGGACAGCACCCATGCGGCGGGCGTCGCGCTCCTGCAGGATCGCGTGGATCAACTCGTACGCTCGTATCGCGCGCGGGCGCATCGCGTGGCGCGGATCGACCCATTGGGCATGCCGCGTCCGGCACAGCCCGAATTGTCGCATGAGTATTTCGGTCTTACCGATGCGGATCTCGATCGCGAGGTGTCGAGTAAGACGGTCGGCGGGCCGGACATTCAGACGTTGCGCGACGTGCTGAGCCGGTTGCAGGAGACGTACTGCCGCTCCATCGGCGCGCAATTCATGCACATCGACGATCTGAAGATGCGGCTGTGGCTTCAGGAGCGGATGGAGCGAACGGCGAATCGCATCACTTTGTCGCACGATCAACAGGTGCAGATCCTGTCGCGGCTCATTCACGCGACCATGTTCGAGCGCGTGCTGCAGACGAAGTACGTCGGATCGAAGACCTTCTCGCTGGAGGGTTCAGAGAGTCTGATTCCGCTGCTGGACATGGCGATCGAGCATGCCGGCAGCCAGGGGGTGCGCGAGATCGTCATCGGCATGGCCCATCGCGGGCGGCTGAACGTGCTTGTCAACATCATGGACAAGCCGCCGGCCGACATCTTTCGCGAATTCGACGATCCGGATGCGCACAACCACCTGGGTTCGGGCGATGTGAAGTACCACCTTGGGCACAGCACCGACTGGCAGACCGCGTCCGGTCAAAATGTGCATTTGTCGCTTTGTTTCAATCCGAGTCATCTCGAGTTCATCAATCCCGTTGCGATGGGGCGAATGCGGGCCAAGCAGGACCGCGCCGCCGACACGGCGCGCGAGACCGGCATGGTGCTGCTCATTCACGGCGACGCCGCGTTCGCGGGGCAGGGCGTGGTGCAGGAGACGCTGAACCTCAGCGAACTGCCCGGCTACCGCGTCGGCGGCACGCTGCACGTCATCGTGAACAACCAGTTGGGGTTCACGACGTCGCCGGCCGAGGGCCGGTCGAGCGTGTATGCGACGGATGTCGCGAAAATGCTGCAGATCCCGGTCTTTCACGTCAACGGCGAGGACCCCGAGGCGGTCGCGCAAGTCGTGCAACTGGCATTGGACTATCGCCATGAGTTCAAGCGCGATGTCGTGATCGACATGTACGGCTATCGAAAGATGGGACACAACGAGATCGACGAGCCGTCGTTCACGCAGCCGCTCATGTATGCGGCCATCCGGGCAAGAAAGGGCGTGCAGGAGCATTATCTCGAGCGGCTGCTGGCCATGGGGCAGGTCACGCAGGAAACCGCGGATGAAATCTCCGCGGCGTTTCACGAGGAACTGGAACGTGGCCTTTCGATCGCGCGGAGCGATGCATACCAATCGCCCGACACCCGACAGACCGGCATCTGGTCGGGCTATCACGGCGGGCCGGTGTCGGAGGCCGACGAAGTACAGACCGGCGTCGCGACGGATCGGCTGACCGATCTGCTGCGGCGGATGTCGGACATACCGCAGGGATTTCACCGCCATACGCGCTTGTCGCGCTTTGTCGAGCATCGCGAGAAGATGGTGGCGGGCCGATCGCCGCTCGACTGGGCGGCCGGCGAAGGGTTGGCGATCGCCAGCCTCGCGGCTGAGGGCGTGCGCGTCCGGCTGACCGGTCAGGACAGTGCGCGGGGCACTTTCAGCCAGCGGCATGCCGTGTTTCACGATGTCGACACGGGCGAGCCGTTCATGCCGTGGCAGCATCTCGCGGCGGATCAGGCTCCTGTCGAGATTCGCAACAGCCCGCTCTCCGAGACGGGCGTGCTGGGGTTTGACTACGGCTACAGTCTGGATTGCCCCGATGGGCTGGTGATGTGGGAGGCGCAGTTCGGCGACTTCGTGAACGGGGCGCAGGTCATCATCGACCAGTTCATCGTGAGCGGTGAGGACAAGCGACGGCGGTTGAGCGGGCTGGTGATGCTGCTGCCGCACGGATTCGAGGGCCAGGGGCCGGAGCACTCGAGCGCCTACATCGAGCGATTTCTGACGCAGGCGGCCGAGGACAACATTCAGATCGCGCAGCCGTCGACGCCGGCGCAGATGTTTCACCTGCTGCGTCGGCAGGCGCTGCGCAAGTGGCGCAAGCCGCTGGTGATGTTCACGCCGAAGAGCCTGCTGCGGCATCCGGCTGCGGTGTCGACGCTGGCGGAACTCGCCTCGGGTCGATTTCAGCCGGTGCTGATGGACGCCGAGGTCAGGCCGGCGACGACCGCGAAGGTGCTGCTGTGTTCGGGCAAGGTGTATTACGAACTCGCCGCGGCGCGGGAGGAACGCGGGCGGTCGGACGTGGCCATCGTGCGGCTGGAGCAGTATTACCCGCTGGATGAGGCGGCGCTTCTTGCAGCGCTCGACGCCTACAAGCCGGGCACGCCGGTCATCTGGGTGCAGGAGGAGCCGGAGAATATGGGGGCGTGGCGGTACCTCAAGGTGCGGTTCGGCGAACGTCTGTTCGATCGCTTTCCGTTCGCGGGCGTTTACCGGCCCGAGTCGGCGAGCACGGCGACCGGTTCGTCGGCCTCGCACAAGCACGAGCAGCAGGAATTGATCGAGGCGGCGTACGCCGTTTGACTACGGCTTCGTAGACCATGTCGATCATCCTGTCCATCGCATGTCGTGCCATTCCTCTTCGGTCAGGTTCGGATGGTTGTCGATCCAGTTGTCGTCAAGCCAGGCGCTGAACGCGCCCCCTTCGGGCGTTAAGGATGCGGCGTGGCAACGCTTGAAATTGATAAGATTTCTGTCTATAATATTGATTGACAGGCGAAATACAAGTGATGGTGGAATGTTAGATTCAAGGCTCGTGCCGATCATTCTGTGGCTGGTTTGCGTATTTGCACGATCGGCCAGTGGGGCACTACTTCCATCTTCATGGACGATGAGTTCCGGTATCATTACTTTTGGACCAGGCGGAAGCAATGAAGGTGTTTTTTTCACGACGGTTCAGTCCAGCTTTCATAATCAGCATTCCGTAACTCATGGCGGCAGCACGATTTCGACGCAATACGATATCGAAATCCTGCAATCGATGGCCGACTACAACATCCAGACGCAAATCAGCTGCGGAAACGTGCAAGACAATACCCCCCGATGCGTAACATCCGGGCGCATTTTCATGACGCCGACTACGGACGTCCTGATTGAGATGAGTTCTACGTTCAACTATTCGCTGTCGAGCGATGTAATGACGTCGCTGGCGCGCGTTTTTGTTGCCAAACCCGATCTGTCCGTTATCTACCTGGTGGATTTCGACAGTGACTCCACGGTGAGCGCGCCGCCGCATTCGGGCGTGTTTAATCTTCACGGGTCGGCACTGATCCCGGCCGGAACGCCGCTTAGAATCGAGTATACATACGACATTCGCTTTCTCAGCGACTCGGCTAACATTAGCACGCTTTCAACCGGCACCATGCACATGACCATGACCGCGGTGCCCGAGCCGGCGTCGCTTGGATTGCTCGCGTTCGGTGCGTTCCTGTTGATGAAACGAAATCGACGCGCATGAAAAAGACCGAGTCACTCGACTCGGTCTTGATTCCAGTGCCAGATCGGTGAACGGGACTACGCCTTCACGACGCGACCGGCGGGGGCCTTGACGCCGTTGCAGGCGTTGCGGCTGTCGACCACCAGTTTGCTGTTCTTCACGATTAGGTCGTAGTCGTAGGACGTGTGATCGGTTGCGATCAGGGCGACGTCGTATTTCTTCAGGTTCGCGGCGGTCAGCGGTACGCTGGTCATGCCCAGATCGTGCTCGCGGCCCTTGTGGGTCTTGGGGATGTGCGGATCGTTGTAGTCGACCTTGGCGCCAAGTTCGCGGAGCTTCTCGATGAGATGGATGCTCGGGCTCTCGCGCAGATCGTCGACATCCTTCTTATAGGCCAGGCCCAGCACCAGCACCTTTGCGCCCTTCACGGCCTTGCCGTGGTCGTTCAGTGCGTGGATGAGCCGGTTGATCACGTAGTCCGGCATCGCGGTGTTGATCTCGCCGGCCAGTTCGATAAACCGCGTGGCCTCGCCATACTCGCGGGCCTTCCAGGTGAGGTAGAACGGGTCGATGGGGATGCAGTGTCCGCCGAGGCCGGGGCCGGGGTAGAAGGCCTGGAAGCCGAAGGGCTTGGTCTTGGCGGCGTTGATGACGTCCCAGACGTCGATGCCCATCTTGTCGAAGACCATCTTGAGTTCGTTGACCATCGCGATGTTTACACAGCGATAGACATTTTCGACGATCTTGGCGGCCTCGGCGATCTCGCAACTGTCGACCGGCACGACCTTGGAGATGGCGCTGCCATAAAGGGCGACGGCAAGCGACTTGCTCTTCGGGTCGTTGCCGCCGACGACCTTGGGGATCGTCTCGGTGCTGTAGTCTTTGCGACCCGGGTCTTCGCGCTCGGGGCTGTAGGCGAGGTAGAAGTCCTTGCCGGCCTTGAGTCCGCCGGCTTCGAGGATCGGCTTGACGAGTTCCTTGGTGGTGCCGGGATAAGTCGTGGATTCCAACACGACGAGCTGGCCCTTGCGCAGGACCTTGGCGATCGTTCGGGCGGTGGCCTCGACGTAGCTCATGTCGGGGTCGCGCATCTTGGAGAGCGGCGTCGGCACGCAGATGATGAGGACATCGGGCTTGGCGAGCTGCTTCGGGTCCGAGGTGGCGCGGAAGCCGCGCTTCTTGACGAGTTCGCTCACCATGCTGGAGGGAATGTGCTCGATGTAGCTCTTGCCGGCGTTGAGCAGCTTGATTTTCTCGTCGTCGATGTCGTAGCCGAGGGTGGCGAAGCCGGCGTTGCCGAAGGTTCGCACCAGGGGAAGCCCGACGTAACCCATGCCCATGATGCCGACAAGGGCCTTTTTGTCCTTGATGCGTTTCTCCACGGAAGCGAAATCCACGTTGCATGTCTCCTGAGAATCCGATACAGCCGCGGATTCGGGTTTGTTTTCAGGCGGGGCGGGTTGGACCGCAGTCGTGACCCCTGCCCGCAAGGCGCCGACGGCCCTGGGAAGGGTCGCGCAAGTGCTGAATTAGACTATCGGTTGCGAGCCGTGGCAAGGGTTTGCAGCGGGGGCGGGCCGAGCGGTTGCTGCGAACCTTGCCGGTGTGCGGAGGCACGCTATTCTAGGACATGACAGGGATTTCACGGTTCTGGCGTGGTTTGCGCCGTGTTGGTGAAGTCTCGTGGTGCACGTGAACGGCGATCGTGAGCTGCGATCATGCACCTACATCATGGGCCGCAGCAGTCGGCAGCGGTCGGGCGGACGGTTAGGATAGAGGCGAGCCGGGCGATTAGCTCAGTTGGTTAGAGCACCTCGTTTACACCGAGGGGGTCGGGGGTTCGAGTCCCTCATCGCCCAGTTACCCAATGCCGTGTCTCGTCGTGTTGCGACTTTGGCAGAAGGCGTGCTGTGGTTTCGTGCGTCGGCCTCTCATTTTCGCGCTGCTTGCCGCGACTTCTCAATCGTCTCGTTCTTCGCGAACGCGGAAATCAGTCCACGCATGATGACTTCAGACGGAATCGGCGGGTTGAATGGCGATCCACGCATGTGATGCCGACTGCCTCGGCAAGGTGAATCGATGCGGAAGTCAGGCCGGGGCCATTGAATATGCACTCGAGTCCGACGAGCCGTGACGATGTCCTTGAGCAGCTGGAGCTGGCGCGGCGCTCGGGGGCGCTCGACCCCAAGGGTGTGGCGCGCGTCGCACAGGACCTGCACCTGCCCATTGCAGCGGCCCGCGGCATGCTTTCGTGGTATGTCGATCTTCATGCGGATGTCAGCGCGATTCGGGTTTGCCACGGAACATCGTGTGCGCTGGCGGGTGCGCAGGAACTCTCGCGCAGCCTGAGCGAGCATCACCGCTGCCGCGACGTCTTCTGTGTTGGCTATTGCGATCGGTCTCCGGCCATGCTCATGCCGGACGATCGCGTCGTCATTCATGGTCGCCCGGAAGCCGGTCGGGCAATTGACGCACGGGGTGAGGTGCGACTCGAATCCGAGCCGCCGCCTTCGCTGCCTGATGTTCGGCATGCGTCGCGTGCCGCCGCGGCAACGGGTCGACTTGCAGGCGACGGCTGCGGCGAGTTGACCGCGGCAAGGGCGGCCGGCGTTTATCACTCATTGAATACTTCGTTGCATGCACCAGCCGAGTTGATTCTGGCGGCCGTCGAGCAATCGGGATTGCGGGGCCGGGGCGGCGCGGGATTTCCGACGGGTCGCAAGTGGCGGGCAGTGGCGCAAGCGCCCGGGAATCGCAAATACGTGATCGCCAATGGCGACGAGGGTGATCCGGGGTCATTCATTGATCGCGCGCTGATGGAGCATGATCCGCATTCGATTCTGGAGGGCATGATCCTGGCGGCGCACGCAGTCGGGGCGTCTGAGGGGATTGTATTTATTCGATCGGAATATCCCGCCGCAATAGCCGCAATGCAGCGGGCCATCGAGGAGGCACGGACGGCGGGCTACCTCAGCGCGTCGATCCGCGGGACGGCGCGGGCCTTTGACGTGCGGGTTGCCAAAGGACTGGGCAGCTACGTCTGCGGCGAAGAGACTGCGATGCTCAACGCCATCGAGGGCCGGCGCGGTGAGGCGCGTCCGCGTCCGCCCTATCCAGCCGAGGAGGGGCTGGATGGGAAACCGACACTCATCGACAATGTAGAGACGCTTGTAAACGTACCGTGGATCATGCAGGCAGGAGCCGCGGCCTATCGAGCAATGGGCACCGCGGCCACCCCCGGGACCATCGCGCTGTGCCTGAATCACGGATTCGCCCGGCCGGGGATCGTGGAGGTGGAGTTCGGCACGTCGCTGCGGCGGGTCATCGAGGAATTGGCGGGTGGGGCGGCGCCGAACACCGAACTGGAGGCCGTGCTGATCGGCGGCCCGATGGGCAGCATCGTGCCGATTGCAAAGTGGGACGTGCCGGTGTGCATGGGGGCGATGGCGGAGCGCGGCATTCGGCTGGGGCACGGCGGCATCGTTGCGCTGCCCCGCGGCACGGACTACCGCATGCTGGTACGGCACATGCTGGCGTTCATGGCCCACGAATCGTGCGGGAAATGCGTGCCCTGTCGCATCGGCACGAAGCGGGCAATGGAGGTGGTCAGCAAGTCCGGTCTGACGACGGAAACAGCAGGGACCCTTGGCGGCATCTTTCATCTCATGGAGCAGGCGAGTCTGTGCGGCTTTGGACGGGAAACACCGGGACCGGTGCGGGAATTGCTTGAGCAATTCGGCCCGCAGATTCTGGAGGCGTGATCGATGATGACATTTGTCGCGAACATCGATGGCCGAAGGATCGAGTGCCCCGGGCGCCTTACCATCGTTCAGGCCGCCGAAGCGGCGGGTATTGACATTCCCACATTGTGCCATTCGACCGATCTGCGCCCGGAAGGCGGCTGCCGAATCTGCATTGTCGAGGTTGAAGGCCTTGCTCGGCCCGTTGCCGCGTGTCACACGCCGATTGCCGAAGGCATGGTCGTCCGCTCTTCGACTCCGGCGATCGAGTCTCTGCGCCGCGACCTGTTGAAGCTGATCGTTTCCGAGCACGGGTCGGACACATTCCAGCCGTCGCCTGGCGGGAGCCGATTCGAATCGCTCCTTGCACGCTATGACGTTGCGCCACCGGATTCTCCAGCGGCCGATCTTTCCGCAAAGATGGACGACAGCCATCCCTACCTGCGCTTCGATCGTTCCCGTTGCATCACCTGCCGGCTCTGCCTCAATACCTGCGAGCAGGTGCAAGGGCAGTTCGTGTATGGCATCGAGGGCCGCGGCGGAGAATCGCGGTTGATCTTCGGCAGCACCGAACGGTTTGCAGACAGTCCCTGCGTCGCCTGCGGCGCTTGCGTGGATCACTGCCCGACCGGTGCAATCGGCGATCGCGATCGCCAGACGAATCAAACTGCAGATCGAATCGTTGACACCGTCTGCGCTTACTGCGGCGTCGGCTGCCGGACGCGGGTGGAAACACGAGAGAGCCGCGTCCTGCGGATCAACGGCGTATCTGACGCCGCGGTGAATCATGGCCACCTTTGCATCAAGGGCCGATACGCGCATGACTATTTGCGAAGCGGTGATCGGCTGACCATGCCACTGCTGCGCGATGGCGATGGATTAAGGCCGGTGGACTGGCCGCAGGCCATCACGTGGCTCACTGGAAAGTTGCGAGCACTGCGCGACGCGCATGGTCCCGATTCGCTGGGGGTGCTGACTTCGGCGCGATCGACCAATGAAGCGGCATACTTGCTGCAGAAGCTCTTTCGAACCGCGATCGGCACCAACACTGTGGATTGTTGCGCGCGGGTGTGTCATGCATCGACCGCCGTGGCATTGAATCGCGTGACGGGCACGAGTGCGGGCACCGCGTCGTTCGACGACGTCGAGCGCGCCCGGTGCCTGATCGTGGCCGGCTCCAATGCGACCGAGGCGCACCCGATTGTGGGCGCGCGGATCAAGCAGGCAGCGTTGCGTGGCACGCCGCTCATCGTCGTCGATCCACGCCGAATTGAGCTTGCCGATTATGCACAACTGCATCTGCCGGTGCGACCGGGGACCAATGTGCCGCTGTTCAACGCGATTGCCAAGCTGCTGATTGAGAAGGTCTGGTGCGACCTCGACTATGTTGCGGCCCGATGCGAAGGATATGACGAACTGGTTGCGTTCCTCGCGCGGCATTCGCTTGAGGATCTCGCCCGGCCCACCGGCGTCAGCGTCGACCACATTCGAATGGCCGCGCGGCTGATCGGCGAGCTGAAGCCGGTGCTGTTCGTTCACGGCATCGGTTTGTCTGAGTTGACGCAAGGCACTGATTCCGTCATGGCCCTGATCAACCTGGGCATGCTCACCGGGAGCATCGGACGGCCCGGCGCGGGCATGCTGCCCCTGCGCGGACAGAACAACGTGCAGGGCAATGTTGATATGGGAGCCACTCCCAGTCGCGTCACAGGCGATCAGCGGCTGGATGATCCGGATGTTCGAGCACGGCTTGCTGAAGTCTGGGGTGCGGCGCCGCCGGAGCGGACCGGGCGCACAATGCCGGAGATGCTGGAGGCGGCGGCGGCCGGCGCACTGCACGGCCTGTGGGTGCAGGGGTTTGATCTGCCGCAAAGCAACGCGAATGAGGCCCGCACGATGGAAGCCTTGAAGCGGCTGGAACTGCTGGTGGTTCAGGACATATTCAATTGCGAACTCTGTCAATATGCGCACTTGATCCTGCCCGCGGCCGCTGGGCTGGAGCAGGATGGCACGTTCACCAATGCCGAACGACGGATTCAACTGGTGCGGCCGGTGCTATCGCCGCCGGGGCAGGCCCGTGCGGAGTGGCGGATCATTCAGGATGTGGCCCGCGGCCTGGGACAGACTTGGGATTATCACGGGGCGGCGGACGTGATGGATGAGATTGCACGCGTGGCCCCCGCCATGTTCGGCGGTGTCAGCCACCAGCGATTGGCCGGCAACGGATTGCAATGGCCGTGCCCATCGCCGGATCATCCTGGAACGTCCACGGTGCATGCGACCGGGTTCGTTCGCGGACGCGGAAAGCTCATGGCCCTCGAATATGTCCCATCGCCGGAACAGACGGATATAGAATTTCCCTACTTGCTCACCACCGGCCGTCGGCTGGAGCACTTCAACGTCGGCACGATGTCACGCCGCACGCCGAATGCCGAATTGGCGCCTGAGGATGTGCTGGACGTTCATCCCGACGACGCCTCCCGCGAGCGAATTGCAGACGGCGAAGCCGTTGAATTGACCAGCCGGTGGGGTGCAACACGCGTGCGAGTGCGGCATTCAACACGCGTGTCGCCCGGTAGCGTATTCCTGACCTTTCATCATCCGCAAACACATGCCAATCGCGTGACGTCGCCCCATCGCGACCCGCAGTCCCAATGCCCGGAGTACAAAGTCACGGCGGTGCGGATTCGCCGAATGCAATGACCTCTGCCATTTTCTTCCTGATGAAGGAATAACGTTGTCAGGATGAATTACCCGCCCAGCAGCTCTTTGCGACACCTTTCTTGTCCGCGGAAGGGTTGCGCGCGGCTTTCGTTAGACTTCTTGACACGCGAGGCCGGCCATGTGGAAGCCGAAGGTCGTTCATGAATTGCTTGAGAATGCGGCGCGGGCGCGGGCCGATCACAAGGCGCGGCACCGGCCGACCGGGTTCGGCTTTGCCTTTGCCGATCGTGTGGGGTATTTCCATCCCGGACATTGGGACAGATTAATGGTGTCAGGATGAATTACCCGAGCCCAACAATTCTTCCTGACACCCTTTCGCCCCACCCTTTCTGGCCCCGCGGGATTGCTTTCGTTGCGCCCGGTCTCGATTCGCGACTATCGCTTGGCAGTTGCGACGCCAAGAGAATCATCGTGACTCGTTTCATCTTCGGGCAACAGTTGAATCCCGCGTTCATGAGGAGGGATTTCGAGCCTCAAGCCTCAGTGCAGCAGCCTTTCTTTGCGTCCGCCTTTTCATCGCCGCGGACGTCCGACGCTAAGATTACCCGCTCCGGGGTTGCCGGCCCCTCGGCCTTCTTTCCCGTCATCTTGATCTCGACTTCCTTCGTTTCTCCATCCTTGACCGATACCTTCTGTTGCACCTTTCCAAAGGTCTCGTGCCAAGCCTCGATTGTGTAGTCACCCGCCGGGAGATCCTTGATCTCGAAGGTGCCCCATTTGGCCTTGTTTTCCTTTAGTTCGGCGCCTTTCTTGTCCTTTCCCGGAAAGTCAGTGTGGTCTTTCGAGACGTCAAAAAACGGATGACTCATGACGTGGCACCACGCGCTCATCCAGCCGTGAACATCACACTTGATCTTGATGGGCGATTCCGGCTTGTTGAACGTCTCCTTCCCCTCGCGCTTAATGACGCCCGGTTGCGGTTGTGCCAGATTGAATGGCTCGTTTTTGGAAGGCAGCGAATGGACATTGTGCGTCGTCTTGTCACTGTTCTTGATATTGAGTTGCTGACCGGCGACCATCCCAATGACGTGCGGATGGTAGATGCAACCCTTTTGATCAAGCACGATCGGCTCGGCCGGTGGTTCGTACTTGTCCTTGATGCCTTCCTTCACATAGACAAATACATATGGGATTGCGTTGCCCTGATCTTTGTATACAATCGTCGCTTGGTCTGCCGGTAATGTCGGGTTCATCGCGGCGCACGCCGGCGTCGAATTCATGGGGGGCAGCTTCTTGATCTGTGGCGGTGTACCATCGAACACCACCTTGCCTCTGACAGCGGCCGTGCCTTTGGCCCCACCGGCGCTCGCAGCCTGGGCTGCAAGAGCCAATACGATCAAGCCACCGATTAGTGAACTATGACGCGTGCCGTTCATCATCGACTCCCTGCCAACCCCACGCGATTGTTCGTCTACATGCCTACAGTCGTGAAATCTCGAACAGCGCAACGCACAAATCTCATTTTCTTGTCAGGCAGGGCACTGTGACTTCGCGATAACGGGCTCGCGGGATTGCTGCAACAACAGATGAGACAACAACTTGCGGCGATTTCCGCGAGCGAATAGGCGAGATCGTCGATTTATCAGAAAATCTCTCGTTGCGCACGACGACTTCATGCGACTATAGACGGTGTCGAAGCTTGATGGGGCTAACGGAGCCGCGTTGTCCCGAGTGCGGTGAACGTATTCGAAATCGATTCGAGGCGAATTCGACATGTATCCCCCTTCCCGCACCCGCCGCAGGCTCAAGTGGACCGGGGCCGGGTTGTCGCTGCTGATTCTTGCGGCGTGGGTCGTGAGCGTTTTCAAGGCGTTCGGCCATGTGGCAGATGGCCGGGCGTATGTGGTCGGTGGCGGATGCGTTCTTTGCTTCTCGGGAGGGCGGATTTACGCGTCGGAGGCCCCTGACCTTTTCCAGATGATGGACACACAATTGCGGGGTTCGATTGGCATGACCTGGCCATCTGTGATTGGGGGCTCCGTCGTGATACCGCTCTGGCTTCCGTTTGCTGTGAGCGCTCTGCCGACGGCGTGGCTGTGGCATCGCGACCGGCGGAGTCAGCGCATCGGCCCGGGTTGCTGTGGGCGATGCGGCTATGACCTGTCCTGAAAATACCCGCCGCTGTGCCTGTGCTACGCGGTTTTCGGCGTGAGCTGCACGTTGAATCCCAGAGAGTCGAGGCGTTTGATAATTCCATGGATAACCCTCTGCGGTTTGATTT